>Ga0209376_1003324_pt1 | contig 14639 bp, 14 predicted proteins | sample GraSoiAngelo_134_FD_185891 | JGI IMG/M metagenome (GOLD analysis project Ga0209376, IMG submission 185891) | Grasslands soil microbial communities from the Angelo Coastal Reserve, California, USA - 14_0929_05_30cm (SPAdes) (version 2) | ecosystem: Environmental > Terrestrial > Soil > Grasslands ... | reverse complement strand
CACCGAACACGACGAGACCGATCGCGGCCAGGGCCGCCAGCAGGCACACGCCCTCGACGACGTGGCCGCGGCTCAACCGCAGGCGGCGGCGCGCGCTCCAGAGCACGAGCACCGGAGCCACCACGAGGTCGCCGACCGCGTCGCCGAGCCACCACGTGAACCAGATCCAGCCGTAGTCGGACCACGCGGCGTACCCAGCGAGTGACAGCGTGGTCGTCCCGATCGTCGCGCTCACGGTCGTACTCAGCAACGCGCCCAGCACGGTGAACTTGAAGACGTCGCTCGCCCGGGCGAAAACCCGCCGGCCGTTGGCGAACCGCCTGACGAGGTAGGCGCCCAACAGCCCTTCGAGGGTATTGCCGCTGGCGATGCCGATCGAGGTTGCGATCGAGCCGGCCGTCGTGATGTTCACCAGGAACGCGCCGACCAACACGGCCGGCCACACGCGATGTCCGAGCACGAGGAACGCCGCGAACGCGATCCCGGTAGGTGGCCACACCGCCGAGGCGCTGGCGTTGACGAACGCCAGGCTGAGGCCGAACTTCCCGGCAAAGAAATAGGCGATCGTCAGAGGAACCAGACGCCAGAACGCCACGGCCTTGCGAGAGAGCATCGTCTCTATCCGCAACCCGAAGGTGTCCGGTGCCGGGCCCCTGCGACCCGGGGCGTCGAGCATGCCCCGATATCCCAGCTTACACCCGAATCACGGGCGCGCTTGTGCGATGCCCCTGTCGGGGAAGTGCGCGGACTCGTGTACGATTGGGCGATCGATTCCGGAATCTGACACCAGGAGGAATCCGTGGGCGGCTGGCTCGAGACGTACCGCGGCATGGTCTATCGCTGGGAGGTGGACCACAACGATCACCTCACCGTCGCGTTCTACTTCGCCCGCCTCGGCGACGCCGTGCTCGGGCTGCTCGACGCCCTCGATCTCGGCCTCGGCTACAGCCGGCGCCGGGGCCGCGTCTTCGCGACCGCCGACTGCTACGTGCGGTACGTCCGTGAGCTACGGGTCGGCGACGTGATGCATATCACCAGCGGCGTCCTGGCCGTCGAGCGCGACGCGCTCGTGCTGGGCCACAAGGTCTTCGACACCGAGACGGGCGAGGTCTGCACCACGGTCGAGCAGCGCGTCCGCCACGTCGACGCGCGGCGTGGCGCCGCGCGCGCGTTCACCCCGGCCCAGCGCCGCGCCGCCGAGGGCCGGCGCGTCCAGTGGGACGCGCCGCCGCGCGAGCACCGTCCGCGGCCGCGCGGGCTCGAGGGATTTCGCGACAGCTCACGGGACACGGTGCGGCCGGACGAGCTGGACGTCCTCGGCCGGGTCGCGCTCATGCACTACGTGCACCGCTTCTCGGCAGCCAACACCCAAGCGACCGCGGTGTTCGGCATGACGCCGGGCTACATGCGGACCGAGCGCCGCGGCTTCTCCACGTTCGAGTTTCAACTCGAGTTCTTCGGCGCCCTCCGGCCGGGGGATCCGGTGTGCGTGCGCTCGGCGCTCGTCCACGTCGGCAACTCCTCGATGCGTCTGTTTCACGTGATGACGAACGAGCGCACTGGCGAGCGCGCGGCGACGCTCGAGCAGCTGGGTGTGCACCTCGACATGGACGCGCGCCGCCCCACGCCGTTGCCCGACGCGATCCGCGAGAAGGCGAAGGCGATCCTGGTCGGTTAGCGTCCCTCGCCGGCGCTGCCCACCGCGCGCGGGCGCCGCCGACGCCGTCCTCCTCGTCGCGACCTCCGGCGGCGCCCACCCGTCGCGGGCTCGGCGGCGACCGGCTCGTCGACCGGCACGGGCGTGGCCGGCGCCTCCTCGACCGACGTCGCCGCGTGCCCGACCAGCGAGATCATCCCGGTCGGGCTTACGGACAGCTCCTTGATGCGACGGAGCCGGGTGACGAGCCGGGGCGAGCCCGGCGGGCGACTGAAGCCGCGGGCCTTGAGCGTCCGGGCCACGTTGTCGATGAGGACGGCACCGTTGGGCGAGCGCTCGGCCAGCTCGCGGACGACCAGCACGAGCTCATCGTGCGGCGCGGTGTGCGCCTCACCCGCATCTGGGGCGGGCGCCAGGTCGGAACGTACCGGATCGGGCCGCCAGGGAGCGATGTCCGCGACGGGCGCCGGCCTTCCGCGCCGGCCGCGCCGCCCACGGCGGCGACCCCGGTCGCCCCCCGATCCGCCCTGAGCCGCCGCGGGCTCTGACGCCTCGCCGATCGCGCGCGAGGTCACGCGATGGAACGTGATGCCCAGCGCGGCCGCCACGTCGCCCACGGCGTCGAAGGCGCGGTCGTCCGACACGACCTCCAGCACGTCGCCCGGCCGCGCGACCGCCAGCCACACGCCCGCGCTCACCGCGATGCGCAGATCGCTCCAGTCGCGCACGCCGGCGGACGGCGCGCTATGGACGAGCTGGGCGCCGTGACGAGCGAGCAGGCGCGCCGTCTCCGGGCCGATGACGCGCCAGTTACCGACGGCGAAGAATTCGGTGCGGCGGTCGCGACGGTCGATGGTGAGCCGATCGAGCACGCGCCCGATGCGGCCGGGGTTGCTGGTGTTCTCGACGTCGAAGAAGATCGCGTGCCGGTTCGCGGGCGGCGGCGGCGGCTCCGGCGCCGGCCGGGGCCGGCGAGCGGCGAAGGCGCGCTCGGGCGCCTCGGCGGCAGTGTCGAGCTCGGGAGCGGCGGCGGCGCTCGTCTTCTCGGCGGCGGGGCGCCGCCGGCGCTTGGCGGTCTTGCGTTCCATGCGTGCATCATACGGGCCCAGCCCACGGCGGGCCAGGCCACGCTGATCTCGTCGACGGCCTCCGCGCCCGAGCCGGGCGCGCGGCTCGCGGGTTACCCCTGGTGCGTGCCGACCGTCGGTTGCGCCGTCTGCAGGCGCCGCGCGATGTCGCTCAGCGGCTGGTGCAGCTGGCCCAGCAGGTCCACCACACCGCCGAAGGCCTGTGCGACCGTCGCGCGCTCGCCGCGCAGGGCGTCGAGCTCGGTCTGGAGCGCGCTCACCGTCTGGCGAAGCTCGCCGATCTCGCCGCGGAGCTGCCGACACTCTTGCTCCCGCGCCTCCAGCGAACGACGCAGGCTTTCGCGGTCCTCGATCAGCGACGGAATCGTGTGGCTCAGCTGGTACTGGCTCTCGGCGAGCCACCGGGTGACCCGCTGCGCGTCGTCGATCGTCTCGATCTGACTCATCTGGCGTGGTGCCTCCGCGTACTGGGCGAGGGGTTGCGGGTTAGGGCTCGAGGCTTCGACGGTATCCTCCCGCGTGACGGCGACCAGCTCGTGCGAGGCGCCGGCCGTCAGCGAGGAGCGGCGGTGCCGGCGGTCGACGGGCGGTGCGCCGTCCATCGATTCGGCGTCTGGTGCGCCGCGGCGGTCGAGGACTACCTTGACCTTGGGATCACCGACGTGTCGATTGCGGAGATGCTCGTAGACGGCAGGCTCGGTCCGGGCAACGACGATCAGATACCGTGTCATGCTCTCTCGGTTCGGCTCGTCCCCGGTGGACGATGGTCCAGCAAGGTCCGTGATCATTTCCCGGAGCAGCGAGCGGAGAAGCAACAAATGCATTTACGAAATCGCCGCGCTCTCCTTACTTCTCACTTCTGGGATCTCGGCGGACTCTACACTTTTGCTCGAGAACATTCAAGCGGAAATCGATCCGCGCGTCGCGCGCGACGACGTCTTCCGGCCCAGCTCGAGAAAATATTGGTGCGGAAGGAAGTGATGCTCGCTCCACGCGCGGTGAGCGCGCGCACGACGCGTTGTCGACACGCGCCTGTGCGAGCCGCCCGCGCGAGTCGCAACGTGAAGTTTTTGGTGCGCACGAATCCCGACGTGCCCAAGCACCAGGGCATCAGCTGTCTCCTGGTGCCCATGACGACGCCGGGAATCACGGTGCGGCCGCTCGTCCTGATGACCGGCCATCGCCACTTCAACGAGGTCTTCTCCACCGACGTCGTCGTGCCGAAGGCGAATCTGCTGGGCCCGGTCAACCAGGGCTGGAAGGTCTCCACGACCACGCTGATGTACGAGCGCCACTCGGCCGGCGGTCGCAGCCACACCACCCAGATCGCGCGGCTGATGGCGCTGGCGCGCCGGGTGCCGATCGACGGCCGGCCGGCGCGGGAGCATCCGTGGATGCGCCAGCGGCTGGCCCAGCTCGCCATCGACTCGGAGGCGCCCAAGCTCACGCGGCTCCGCAGCCTCACGCGGCAACTGCGCGGCGAGCCGCCCGGACCCGAGGGATCGGTCCTGAAGCTCAGCGGCTCCGAGCTTGGCGTGAGGATCGCGGACGCCGCCGGGGAGCTCCTCGGCATGCACGTGCTCGTGAACGAGGCGTCGGCGACGGTGCCCGACGCGCCGCGGTGGTTCAACCGCGTGCTCGCCGCGCGTCAGTATACGATCTCGGCGGGGACAAGCGAGATCCAGCGCAACATCATCGGCGAACGGGTGCTCGGGCTGCCGAGAGGCTAAGCCAAGGGCTTAGCCCGTGAGGTTAAGCCGGGAGCGAGTCCAGGAAGTCCAGCAGCACGCGGTCGAACGCCGCCGGTTGATCGAGGTTCGACGAGTGGCCGGCGCCGGCGATCACCTCGAGCCGCGCGTTCGGAATCTTCTTCGCCATGTACTCGCACGCGCCCACGAACGGCTCGTCGCCGTCGCCCACGATGATCAGCGTCGGCACGAAGATCGACGCGAGCCCGTCGATCACGTGACCGTCGACCTGGGCCAGCATCCCGCGCGCCGCGTGCGCGAGCCCCTGAGCGCTCCGGTGGTACGTGAGCGCCTGGCGAACCTCGGCGCTCCGCCCGCCCAGCGCCTCGAGCCCCCGCGCCTCCAGCGCCGCGGCGCGCTCGTGCGCGCGCCGGTTCCACGTCGCGCGCGCCTCGGCATTGCGAAAGCCCGGGCCGGAGTCACAGATGACCAGCGCCTCCACCATCTCCGGATGCGCCAGGTAGAACGCCAGCGATACGTAGCCGCCGAGCGACAGGCCGCCGACGACGGCGCGCCTCGCGCCCAGCGACTGGAGCAGCGCGCGGATGTCGCCGACCGTCAGCGCCAGCGAGTACTGCGCCGGATCGGGGAGGCTCTCGGTCTGGCCGTGGCCACGCATGTCCCAGGTGACGAGCCGGTAGCGATCACCCAACGTCGCGTGCTGGCCGTTCCACATGCGCCGCGTGGCGCCGTAGCCGTGGGAGAGGATCACGGGGCGCCCCCGCCCGGTCGCTTCGTAGTCGATCTCGATTCCGTTGAGTCTGGCCTTGGCCATGGTCGGCGCCTCGAGGTCTAGTAGCGGTTCGCGACCGGAAGCTCGTCGGCGGGGAAGAGCGTGATGATCTGGGCGCCGCTCGGCGTCACGATCACTTCCTCCTCGATGCGCGCCGCCGAGATGCCGTCGGTGGCCGGACAGTACGTCTCGACCGCGAACATCATCCCGGCCTGCAGCTCCATCGGGTCGTCGAAGGAGTTGAGCCGGCTGATGATCGGGCGCTCGTGGAGCCCGAGGCCGATCCCGTGGCAGAAATTGAGGCCGAACGCGGCCATCTCGCTGTCGAAGCCGATCTCCTGCGCCTTGGGGAACGCGCGGGCGATCTTGTCGGTGGCCACGCCGGGCTTGATGAGCGCGATCGCCTCGTCCATCCACTCGCGCGCCTTCTTGTAGGCGACGATCTGCGGCTTGGTGGCGCGACCCACGCCGAAGGTGCGGTAGTAGCACGTGCGGTAGCCGACGAACGACATGATGATGTCGAAGAACGCCTGGTCGCCCGGGCGGATGATCCGGTCCGTGAAGTTGTGGGGGTGCGGGCTGCATCGCTCCCCGGAGATCGCGTTGATCGCCTCCACGCAGTCGGAGCCCATCTCGTAGAGCCGCTTGGTGGCCAGCGCGACGATCTCGTTCTCGCGAGCCCCTGGCTTGAGCGCCTCGAAGATGTCCTGATAGACACCGTCCACCATCGCCGCCGCCATGTTGAGGAGCGTGAGCTCGTCCTGGCTCTTGAGCATCCGTGCTTCCAGCATCACCTGCTGGCCGTCGCGCACCTCGATGCCCAGCTCCTGCAGCGCAAAGAGGAATGGTGGCTCCACGAGGTCGATCCCGAGCGGCATCTTGGCCACGCCCTCGGCGCGCAGGATGTCGCGAATCTCTTGCGCCGCCTTGCCGAAGAGCCCGGCCTTCGGCGAGACGGCGCCGCGCATGCCGACCATGCCCGCCAGCGACTGCCGTGACGGGATCTGCGGCGTGTAGAGCCGATGGTGGCGCGCGGCCGAACCGAAATCCCAGACCCACGGCTCGCCGTTGCCGGTCAGCAGGCACCAGCGCGTGAGCTTGTCGCGCGCCCACTCGCCGATGACGGTGCCGGAGAGATAGCGGATGTTGTACTGGTCGAACACGAGGAGCGCGCCGAGGCCCGAGTGCGCCAGCGCCTGGCGCGCGCGGCCGAGCCGATAGGCGTGGAGGCGATGGAAATCCACGCGCTCCTCGAAGTCGACCTGCGTGTGACCGGGCGCCTGCAGCGGCCGGTCCCAACGATGGCGGGGATCCACGTCGGCGGCGGTCACCGGGTGAGCCCTGGGCGCGTCCTGCTTGCGAGCCATGGGGGTCTCCTCTGTATATAGCCGCTATAGCCGCGCCTCGGCCGGCAGGGCCTGTTGGAATCGCTCGCCTCGCGCCTGGGGGCCCCAGCCCCCGGGCGGCGCACCGGCTCGCACTGCGGCCCCGCGACGCCCTGCGGCACGCACCACGGGGCGGTACTTTACCTCAGCTTGCGTTAGAATCCTCGCCCATGGACCTCGAACGCCCGCTCCCAACTCCGATCACGCCCGAGTGCCGGCCCTACTGGGAAGGCGCGCGGGACGGCAAGCTCATGATCCCCAAGTGCCGCGCGTGCGGGAAGCCGTTCATGTACCCGCGCGTCGCGTGCCCGTTCTGCGCCTCGCGGGACGTCGGCTGGGTGCAGGCGACCGGTCGCGGCAAGCTCTTCTCCTTCGAGATCGCCCACCAGATCCTGAACAAGGCGTTCAAGGTGAAGACGCCGGTGGTGCTCGCGATGGTCGAGCTCGAAGAAGGCCCGCGCATCCTGACCAATCTGGTCGGCGTGGCACCGGACCCGAAGCAGATCCGCTGCGACATGCCGGTCGAGGTCTGCTTCGAGAAGCTGACGGATCAGGTCAGTCTCCCGATGTTCCGGCCCGTCGGGGGAGGTGCGCGATGAGCGACCTGGCGAAGATGCGCGAGCTCAGCAGCTCCGTCTGCATCGTCGGCGTGGACGAGAGCGACGAGCTCGGCACGCTGCCCGGCAAGAGCCAGCTCAGCCTGCACGTCGAGGCGATCACCAACGCCGTGCGGGACGCCGGGCTCAAGGTGTCCGACGTCGACGGCATCTTCACCGCGGGCCAGCACTCGCCGGCGACGATCGGCGAGGCGATCGGCGTGGTGCCGCGCTACGTCGACGGCACGACCGTCGGCGGCTGCTCGTTCATCATCATGGTGGGTCACGCGGTGCTGGCGCTCCACCACGGCCTCTGCGACGTCGCGGTGGTCAGCCACGGCGAGTCCGGGCGCTCGGGCGTCGGCGTCTCACCCCGGCGCGACACCGCGCTGCCGGGCCAGTTCGAGTTCCCCTACGGCTTCGGCGGCGCGCCGACCTACTTCGGCCTGATCACCACGCGCCACATGCACGAGCACGGCACCACGCTCGAGCAGTGGGCGCAGGTCGCCGTCTCCACGCGCAAGTGGGCGGCGCTGAACCCGAAGGCGCGCAATCGGGATCCGCTCACCGTGAGGGACGTGCTCGACTCGCGCCCGGTGGTCTGGCCGTTCAACATCCTCAACATCTGCCTGGTCACCGACGCCGGCGGCGCCGTGGTCCTGACGCGAGCGGACCGCGCGAAGGACTGCGCCAAGCGGCCGGTCTACGTGCGTGGCGCCGGCGAGGGCAGCGAGCACGTCATGCTGACGCAGATGCGCGACCTCACGTTCAGCGAGGCCACGCGGCGGTCGGGCGAGAAGGCGTTCGCGATGGCCGGCGTCAAGGGCACGGACTTCGACCACATCATGCTCTACGACGCCTTCACCTCCGGCCCGCCGCTCATGCTGGAGGCGCTGGGCCTCGCCAAGCGCGGCGAGGGCGTGCACTTCTTCGCGGAGGGGCGCTCGACCCCGGGCGGCAAGCTTCCCATCAACACCAACGGCGGCGGGCTCTCGTACACCCACAGCGGCATGTACGGGATCTTCCCGATCATCGAGGCGACGCGGCAGCTGCGCCACGAGTGTGGAGCGCGCCAGGTGCCGAACACGAAACTCTCCCTCGTGAACGGGATGGGCGGCATGCTCTCGGCCGCCGGCACGCTCGTTCTCTCGAACGAGCGCTAGGGGCGGCTGAGCCGCCCTTTCGATTCCGAGCTAGGACTGCGCAGCGATCGAAAGTTGCGTGGCGAGATCTTGGACCAGGGGGGCGGCGCAGGCGGAGATCTGGGTGCGCGCCGTGGTGACCCACTCGCGTACCGCCAGTTCCGCAGCGTCGTCCAGGGCCAGGCGCGGCCGGTCGGCGAGGGCCCGCCGCAGGCGTCCCGCCACGACGTCAGGCGCGATGTCGCCGACGATCGCGCCACGCTCACGCAGCCGCTCGCGCAGGTGATCGAACCGCACGCTCTGATCGTCGGAGGCCCAGGTGACGTGGCGCCCGAGCTCGCGCGGCGCGGCGGCGTCGATCGCCGCCAGGTAGGCCTGCTGCGCCAGCGCGTCGCCGGCCAGCGCGGCGTCGAGCAGGATCTCGACGCCGACGTGCGCCGCCGCCAGCGCGCTGCCGCTCCGCACCCCGCGCGCCGACAGCCACGTGACCGCCGCGTGGGTCAGAGCGCCGAACGCCGGCGAGCGGTGGAAGGCGTCGTCCGTCCTCCAGTGAAACCGCATGCCCAGGTCGATCGCCGTGTGCTCGGTCAACGGCGGGCGCGCGCCGATCATCGTGGCGAAGTCCGGCAGCATCGCGCCCAGCACGAACGCGGGGTCGGCGCTCCGCCGGATCGCCAGCACGGCGTGCCCGAAGAAGTTCACGCGGTGACTCGCTCGAGCAGCGCGGCGATCGCCTGGCCGACTTCGGACGTCGTCGCCCGGCCCCCGAGATCGCGCGTGACGGTCTTGCCCTCTTCGACGATGCGCTCCACCGCCGCGACGACCGCGCGCGCCGCGTCCGCGTGGCCGAGGTGTTCCAGCATCATCGCGCCCGTCCAGATCTGAGCAACCGGATTCGCGAGCGCCTTGCCGGCGATGTCGGGCGCCGAGCCGTGCACCGGCTCGAACATCGAGGGGTACGCGCGCTCGGGGTTGATGTTGCCGCCCGGCGCCAGCCCGATGGAGCCGGCGATGGCCGGACCGAGATCGGAGAGGATGTCGCCGAAGAGATTTGAGCCGACGACCACGTCGAACCAGTCGGGGTGCTGCACGAAGTGGGCGGTCAGGATGTCGATGTGGAACTGCGCGGTCTTGACGTCCGGGTAGTCCTTCGCGACCGCCGCGAAGCGCTCGTCCCAGTACGGCATGCTGTGGATGATCCCGTTCGACTTGGTCGCCGACGTCACGTGCCGCCGCGGCCGCTTCATCGCGAGCTCGAACGCGTAGCGCATGATCCGGTCACAGCCCGTGCGCGTGAAGACCGACTGCTGGACGGCCAGCTCTTCCGGCGTGCCCCGGTAGAGCCGCCCGCCGATCTCCGAGTACTCGCCCTCGTTGTTCTCGCGCACGATCAGCATGTCGATGTCGGCCGGCCCGCGGCCGGCGAGCGGTGACTTGACGCCCTTGAGCAGACGGACCGGACGCAGGTTCACGTACTGGCGGAAGCCCCGGCGGATCGGGATCAAGAGCCCCCACAGCGACACGTGGTCCGGCACGCCGGGAAAGCCTACCGCGCCGAGAAAGATCCCCTCGAACAGCCTGAGCTGGTCGAGGCCGTCCTCGGGCATCATCCGGCCGGTCTGCGCGTAGCGCTCGCAGCTCCAGTCGAAGGTCGTCCACTCGATCTCGAACCCGAAGCGACGCCCGGCGGCGTCGAGTACGCGCATGCCCTCGGGCACGACTTCCTTGCCGATTCCGTCGCCGGGAATCGCGGCGATGCGATGCTTCATCCGAACACCTCCGTGCGTTTCGTCCTGGGAAATCGAGGCTCTAGCCTATCAGGAAAGGGCCCCTGGACACACCCGCGGGGATGTGCTTGGATACCGGATACGTCGTCGTTGTCTCCTACCACCCGGTAGGCGTTCGCGTCTCACCTGCGAAAAGTCCCGGCTTCAGGCGCGGGGCCTGGCTCTTGTAGCGATTCATCGCGACGGAGTCTTCATGCTCATCCAGCGCATCGGCGAGCCCACGTTCGACGAGCGACGCTCGGACCATCGAGTGGTCGTCCGTTTCAGAGTGAATCGACAGCCGGACCAGGCCTGGATCACCAGCTTCAAGGGCCACGCGGCGTCGAGCGCCCTGGGCGCGACGAACGCCGTGTTCAACGGCAACGACGCCGCCGTCGAGCTCAAGACGCCGAAGAGCATGGCGGAGCTCTCCACCGCTCTGGATTGCTTCATCGAGTGCGCGAACCTCGGGCTCAGATCCTGGGGGACCTTCAACGGAACGCCGCGGACGATGTCCGCGTCGCCACGAAGCTTCCGGGGAAAGGCGCGCGACCGCGTCTGAGGCTCCGCCGCTACTGAAAAGATGTCGCGGACCCGATGGCACTCGCGTGTCGGAGGGACGACAGCGAGCGTCAGTGGTCGGCAAGTCGAACTGAGACGTAACCATATGAAAATAATGGCCTGGAAGCGCTTTCGGAGGCTGGCACCGGCGTTGCGTTCTCAGGGGGGTGCTGCGGTCAGATCCACCCCGAGCGATGTCGGCCAGGTCTCAAACCCGGAGGGAAAAGTCGTGAGCGAAATGGCAGCCACGAGCCAAAGCTTCACGGAGCGAGAGACGCTGTCGCCAATGCTGCGGCACGCGCTCGGACTCGGTGTGCTTTTGCTGGTGATCGTTCCCGCCTATCTCACGGCGCGGCCGGCCGGATCGCAGCCGGACAGCGAGATCATGAGGATGGCGCGGGAGACCCTCGACGCCGCGGAGTCGAGCAACGAGGCCGCGATCGCCCAGATCGTCGAGATCGAAGCGCACATCAGGGATGTGGCGGTCCGTTATGACATTCCGCCGATCCTGGTGGCGGCGATCGTCGAGGCGGAGTCCGAGTTCAACCCGCGGGCCGTCTCGCGGCGCGGCGCGCAGGGCTTGATGCAGCTGATGCCGGACACGGCCTCGAGTCTGCAAGTTTCAGACAGCTTCGATCCGTACGAGAACATCGAGGGCGGCGTGCGTCATCTGCGGCGCCTGATGGACCGGTATCGCGGCGATCTGCCCCTGGTGCTCGCGGCCTACAACGCCGGCGAGCAGGCGGTGCTGGTTTACCGGGGCGTCCCGCCGTTTCCCGAGACGCGGCGCTACGTCTCGCGGATCCTGCGGCGCATCGGCCGCCCGGACCTGATCCCGGTCTGGCGCCCGCGAAACGCCAGCAGTGGGCATGGGGTCGTCGTGCCCGTGAGCACGACCACGCTCGAGCCTGGATTCACTCTCGCGGTCGCGACGTCGTCCCGTTCGGGCTGGGCCGAGCGTCAGGCGCTCGAGCGCGGCGTTTCGGTACGCCCGGACCGTAGCAGCAGCACGCCGGCGCCGCTGAGCTCGGTGGGTCATGTCGAACCCGCCGCCAAGGCGACTCGCCCCGGCCAGGGCCCGTAGTCAGGGTCCCGCAGGTCACATGGCAGTACGAGGATATGGAGGACTCAGATGATTGATCGGCTCGTCGCCAGATTGCCCGAGGCGTGGCGAGGGCTCGCGGAGCTGCTCGCGGCCCCCATCGCCTGGGTTCCCGCGTTGCAGCAGATGCTGCTGGCCTTTTTCCTCGACCCTCAGCCGAGCTGGCTGGCGGCGGTGAAGTACGCATTTCTCCTGTTCCCCGTGTTATTGGGCATCGTCGCCATCTGGTGCACGGGGCTGGGCGTCTACACGCTACCGTTCCGCTCTGGCCGCACGCGTTTCGTCTCGCTCTTTCTGCTGGCGTGGTGGGACGCCGCGATCATGGTGTGGATGTACTGGGTCGGCATCGTGCGCATCGCCCTGGTGGCCACGGGCTGGGCCCTGAGCCTCGCCCGGCTGACCGTCCGGCTGGTGGTCGGGTTCATCCGGGACGTGGTGGGCGCGCCGTTCGCCATGTCGAGCATGCTGGTACGGGCCTATTTCAGGCCGGGCGTGCCCTGGCTCGCCTTCGTGGCGCTGATCTTCTGGTGCGTGCTCGAGGCGGCCGTTTTCGCCTATACCCTGCACCCGCGGGTGGCCGTGCTGGTGGCCGACCTGGCCGGAGCCGACGACGTCGCGTGGCTCACGGCCCCGATCCTTTACCTGATGGTGCTGGCGCTGACCCTGGCGAGCTTCGTCTGTGTGCAGGCGCTGGTCGACGCGGTCCGCAAGCACGACAACCGGTTCCTGGCCCAGATCATCTTCATCGAGACCTTCGCAATATTCTTCGAGGTCGCGTTCCTGTATCGTGGTTTGGTAGAAGTAACGATGCCGTGGATCGCCAGCGACAACGTGATCGCGATCGTGGCCGCCGTGGGGGCTTGGCTCGGCGTCCGCGGGCTCACGTGGTTCTTCTTCGGTCAGTACGGCACCCCCCCGCTGCTGGCCTTCATCGCGCGACACCCGCTCGTGGAGCCTGACATGGCGCACGCGAACGGTCTGCCGTCGGGGGCGTGGTGGCGGCTCGCGCTGGACGGCGTCAAGCACGACGTCGATTGGCTCCACGGCAAGAGCGATGAGGCGCTCGAGCTGCTGGCGTTGCCCGTGATTCACCTGCTGGGGGCGGCGCTGAATTTCGCGATGATCCTGACCGCCTCGCGGCCGGTCTTCCACCTCCCGTTCCGTAGCCTGCGGGAGGTGACGGAGACGCGCGACGCCCAGGCGGCAATGCACTTCGATTCACACAAGCAGGTCAGCGTTTGACCATTCTCCGGTATCACTTCTCGGGCGTAGCGGGCGCCGGTATGGGCCCGCTCGCCTGTCTCATGCGCTCGCGGGGCCACGCGGTGCAAGGCTCCGATCGGGCGTTCGATCAGGGCAAGAAGGAAGAAGTCGCCGGGCCGCTCCGACGGCTCGGCATCGAGCTCGGCCCACACGACGGCTCGGCGGTCACCGCCGCGATCGATCGCTTCGTGTACTCCGCCGCCGTCGAGGCCGACACGCCGGAGATGCGGGCGGCGCGCGCGATGGGTATCGACTGCGTGCCGCGGCCGCGGCTGCTCGCCGAGGTCGTCAACTGCGCCACGCCGGGCGTCGCCGTCGCCGGCACGAGCGGCAAGAGCACGATCGTCGGCATGCTGGGCTGGCTCCTGCGCGAGGCCCGCGTGCCGTCCACCGTGCTGGGCGGCGCCGCGCTGGTCGGGGAGGGCGCCGGCGGATTCTTCGTCGCCGGTCCCGCCGCGGGGCCCGCGGTCGCCGAGGCGTGCGAGTCCGACGGCACGCTGGTGGGCTACCGTCCCGAGATCGGTCTCGTGCACAACATCAGCCGCGACCACGATGAGGTGCACGAGCTGCGTCACCAGTTCTCGACGTTCGCCCAGAACTGCACCCGCCTCTTCGTCAACGAGGAGTGCCCGGAGGCGGTGGCGCTCGGGCGCAGGTTCAAGGCGACGACCTACGGCACGCCGTCCAGCGCCGACGCGCGGCTGCGGGTCACGAGCGTGGGGCCGCATCGCGCGACCGGCGTGCTCCGCTACCTCGGCCGCGACCTGACCCTCGACGTCCCGCAGCCCGGTCTCCACAACCTCGAGAACGCGACCGCCGCGGCGCTGGTCGCGTTCGAGCTGGGCGTGGCCACGTCGACCGTGGAGCTCCTGATGGCGCGCTTCCCCGGCGTCGCGCGCCGCTTCGAGGTGGTCGGGACCACGGCGAGCGGCATCCGGGTCGTCGACGACTACGCGCACAACGGCGAGAAGCTTCGCGCCGCCATCTCCACCGCGCAGGCCGGCGCTCCGCGCGTGGTCGTGCTCTTCCAGCCGCATGGCTTCGGTCCGGCGCGCTTCCTGCGCCCCGAGCTCAAGGCGCTGATCCCGACGCTGCTCCGCCCTCAAGACCGCTTCGCTTACAGCGAGATCTTCTACGCGGGCGGCACCGTCGCCCAGGACATCTCGGGCAAGGCGCTGGCGGACGATCTTCCACCGGCGGTGCGCTGCGGCTACGCCGCCGACCACGAGGCCGCGCGCCAGTGGATCGTGAGCGAGGCGCGCCCGGGCGACACCGTGCTCATCATGGGCGCGCGCGATCCCGACCTGCCCCGTCTCGCCCGCGCCGTCTTGGGCGCGCTGTAGTCAGAGCGTCTCGGCGATCTGGACGAGCTCCTCGTATTCCTGGTTCCAGTAGTTGTGGTTGCGGAACATCGGGAAGGCGGGCGGAAACGACGGATCGTCCCAGCGCCGTGCGATCCAGCCGGACATGTGAATGATGCGCATCGCGCGCAGGGGTTCGCAGAGGGCCAGCGTCGAGCGGTCGAACTCGCGGAAGAGCTGGTAGCCCTCCAGGAGATCCTCTCGAAGATTCCGCGCCTCTTCGGAGTTGCCGCGCGC
>Ga0209376_1003319_pt1 | contig 14646 bp, 9 predicted proteins | sample GraSoiAngelo_134_FD_185891 | JGI IMG/M metagenome (GOLD analysis project Ga0209376, IMG submission 185891) | Grasslands soil microbial communities from the Angelo Coastal Reserve, California, USA - 14_0929_05_30cm (SPAdes) (version 2) | ecosystem: Environmental > Terrestrial > Soil > Grasslands ... | reverse complement strand
AAAGACAGGCGAATTAGGATTAATCAAGATAACAAAAGCTGAAAGAATCCAAGATGGGGTAGTAAGACTGGAGTTTGTCTCAGGAGAGGCCGCATTAAGATACACGCAGAATCAGGATAGGAAAATCTTTTACCTTGTCAAGTCACTTGGATCTAGTAAAGAAAAAGTTTTGGAATCATTTGACCATGTTATGAAGGACGCTGACGATTCTAAAAGAAAGCTAAAACAGTTGATCAAGAGAACGTCAGAATCTGCTGCAAGAAATTCAATTGTCCAAGCAAAAAGTCTAGGAAAAGTAAAGTTGTACTCCACATTAGAAGAGGAATTGGATGAAGAATTCCATATAGCTGTAGGAGAACAGGCAATCAAGCTCGATAAATCGTTAATCTATTGTGCATTAATAGTGAGAAACGGAACCATTAGAATAGTAGCATTTTCTGGTTCTGATGCCGTGAACGTCAAGAAAGCTGGAGATTTGGTAAGAGATGTAGCAAATGTTCTCGGTGGTTCTGGCGGTGGTAAGGACACGTTTGGACAAGGAGGTGGAAAGAACATGTTAAAGATAAAAGATGCGTTCCTTGCAGTAGAAAAATCCATTCTTGGAAAGTGAGATATGGTGGATTGGACATCTCTTGAAGAGAAGTGGAGACAAAGATGGCATACAGAAAAACAATTTGAAAGTGATCCTGATGCCAAAAAGAAGTTCTTTGTCACAGTAGCGTATCCATATCCCAATTCTCCTCAACACATTGGACATGGACGAACCTACACTTTAGCTGATGTCCACGCAAGATTCATGCGTATGATGGGATACAATGTCCTGTTTCCAATGGGCTTTCACTATACAGGAACACCAATTCTTGGAATGGCAAGAAGAGTTCAAGAGAATGATAAGGAGTTAATTGAAACATTTCGTACTCTATACAAAGTACCAGAAGTGAAGATTAGAGAATTTTCAGAGCCAGTAAAAATTGCAGATTATTTTCATCAGGAGATAAAAACTGGCATGATAGAGATGGGATATTCAATAGATTGGAGAAGAGAGTTTACTACCATAGACCCAGTATACAATAAATTTATCGAATGGCAGTTTAGAAAATTAAAAGAAAAGAATCTTGTGATTCAGGGCACTCATCCAGTTGGTTGGTGTCCAAAAGACCAAAATCCTGTCTCTCAACACGATACCCAAGGTGATGTAGAGCCAAGTTTTACAGAATACACCATCATCAAATTCAAGTATGATAACTATATTCTGCCAACTGCTACCTTGAGGCCTGAGACTATATTTGGTGTCACCAATCTTTGGATCAATCCTAATGTAACTTACGATATAGTAAAGGTAGACAATGAGTCATGGATAATAAGTTCAGAATGTGTCACAAAATTAGAATTCTTAAATAAAAAAATAAACAGGATCGGTAAGATCATCGGCGAGGATCTTGTAGGCAAAAAAGTAAAAGTGCCAGAAAGAAACGACGAAATCTTTGTCTTACCTGCCACATTTGTCAAGAGTGGAAATGGTACAGGAATAGTCATGTCAGTTCCAGCACATGCTCCGTTTGATTACCAAGCCTTGCAAGATCTAAAAAATAATGCGATAAACTATCCAAACCTTCCTGTCATAACAAACATCAAACCTATTTCCATAATAGAAACAGAAGGTTATAGCGAAATTCCAGCACAAGATGTTGTTAAGAATTTCCAAATAGATGATCAAAATAATCCTAAGCTTGAAGAAGCTACCAAGGAGTTATATGCAAAGGAATTCTATGGCGGTAAACTGAAACAAAATACTGGGAAATTTGCAAAAAAAATAGTTTCAGAAGCAAAAGAAGAGGTGAAGAACTGGATTTTGGCAAGTGGTAACGCGGATATTTTATACGAGCTAAATGACACTCCTGTCAAATGTAGGTGTGGCGCTGAATGTGTCGTAAAGCTGCTTGACAACCAATGGTTCTTGAATTATTCAAACCGTGAATGGAAGGAAAAAGCGCATGCATGGCTAAAAGAGATGAAAATTATTCCAGAAGAAATCAGAAATGAATTCAATAATGTGGTGGACTGGTTACACGAGAGAGCGTGCGCCAGGCAACATGGACTTGGGACAAAGTTGCCATGGGACAAAAATTGGATAATCGAAAGTCTATCAGACTCAGTTATTTACATGGCATATTATGTCATAGCGAAATATGTAAACAATAAAGAAATCACAGCTGATAACGTATCTGACGCATTTTTTGATTACATATTCTTGGAAAGAGGTGATCCTAAGAAGATTTCATCTGATTATAAAATAAAACTAGACGTTTTGGAAAAAATAAAAAATGAATTTCAATACTTTTATCCTGTTGATGCAAGGCATTCTGGTAGAGACCTAGTACCAAATCACTTGACATTTTTCATATTTACCCACTTGGTAATATTTCCAAGAAAATACTGGCCAGAAGAAATTGTTGTTAATGGTTCTGTTATGATGGAAGGAAAAAAAATGTCAAAATCCATGGGAAACATAATACCTCTCAGAGACGCCATTAGAACACACGGAGCTGATTCAATTAGACTTACAATTTTGATTTCGGCAGAACTTTTACAAGATGCAGATTTTAATCAAGAAGCCGTAAGAGGAATCAAAAACAAATTAGAAAGTATGTTGGATGATTGTACCAAATACAAACCATCAAAGAATATTGATCTACTACAAGAAGACAGATGGATTCTAAGTCGTCTGCAACAAATGATTGCAAAAACAACTTATTCGATGCAGAAAATGCGATTGCGAGAAGCATTACATTATGTGTTGTATGAGTTAGAGTCAGATCTCCAATGGTATTTGAAACGCGTAGAGGCAAAAAAACGAACAGATTTTTCGGGGATTATGCATGAGATCTTTTCCACTAGAGTGGCCATGTTGTCACCATTTGCACCTTATGTCTCAGAAGAAATCTGGTCTAAATTGAAAAATTCTGGTTTGGTATCACAGTCTTCTTGGCCTATTCCAATTGAAAATAAGATCGATTTTAAGTCAATTCAGTCTGAAAACCTCTTGAAACTTACATTAGATGACATCAAAAACATAATCAAGGTGACCAAGATTAGTCCAAAGAAGATTACCATCTATGCGGCTGCATCTTGGAAGGTAAAAGCCTATAGACAGATTTTATCCAAGGTCACAGCTGGCGAGGTAAACATAGGAGCGTTGATTAAATCTTTGATATCGGATAAGGATACTGGGGAGGTAAAAAAGGATCCAGACTTTGTAAAAAAAACAGTTAATGATATTCTTTCTGAATCCCAAGAGGAAAGAGAATCTAAGATTAAGGTAGAGTTTATTGATGAAAGAAAAGTTCTTTCCGAACTAGATTCGCTCATTCAAAGTGAGTTTGGAATACCATTACAGGCATTTGCTGAGTCTGATCAGAATAAGTACGATCCAAAAAACAAAGCGAGAGCGGCAAGACCTTACAAACCTGCCATTCTCATAGAATAATCTTTGGCCTCATCTTTTTATTAGGTAAATCTTTGGTATTAGCTAGTTTGAAGATAGCTGTAGTTGGCATTGGAGTAGCCGGTGCTTATCTCCTTGCAAGACTGAGAAAAGAACACGAAGTAGTAGGTTTTGAGAGATCAACTCAAGAAAACCATGATTCCATTTGTGCTTGGGGAACAACAAAGGGACCAATGCATGAATTTGCAAAAAAATGTGATCTTGAATTTGATGATTATGTAATTCATGATGGTAAGCAGATGTATATCGATATGAATTCTCAACGATTCACTATCAAGCTTATGGGCCTATGTACCTACAACAAAATTGGTTTGATAAAAGACATGGCAAAGAGCTGCAAGATACATTATGGCACAGTACCAAAGCGTGAAGATTTGGAATCTGAATTTGATATAATTGTAGACTCGACTGGCTTTCACAGATCTTATCTTCCAAGACTTGCGCATGATTTTCATTTACCGACTTTTCAATATAAGGTACAATATGAGAATGGGGTTCCGTTTGACGATTTTTATCTCAAGCCTTTTACCTCCATGAGCGGCTACTTCTGGTATTTCCCCCTCGGAAAGAACCTTGCTCACATAGGTGCCGGAGATAAAAACAGAAATCATATCACAGAAACAAACGCTTTCTTGAAAAAATACGGAGGCCAAATAATCAAGACTGTGGGAAGACCTATTCGCCTTGCCACGCCAGATATGTGTGAACCATTCTATTATGGAAAAGTTGTTGGCGTAGGAGAATCCATAGGGACTGTTTATCCCCTGCTCGGAGAAGGAATAATTCCAAGTATGACGTGTGCAGATATTTTTGTTGAAAATCTTGGCAACAACGAAAGATACAGATTGGAGGTACTGGAACAATTTGCAATATATCCAAAAGTCTTTTCCTTTGTTAGAAACAAAATGGAGAGTAAATTTGGGATTCTAAAACATTTTGCGGATTTGATAACAATCTACAGATACATGAAGAAAAATGAAAAAAGATTTGGGATGGAGATTCGAATGTCCGACATGATGAAAGTTGCAAAAGCCTAGAATTCCATACTCACACAACCGAAATTTTCTCTATTTGTTCTATTTGAGCTCATGGTATAATTGTATATTATTTTGGAATATTCTATTAGAACACCCTTCATTTCATCAACAGACTTTGCAAAGTAGAAACCTGGACAGTCACCAGTAAACTGGTATGTTGCGTGAACTCTTGGTTTACCCTTCTCGTTCTCTAGCCATGATGAAAATGGATAAAGATAACAGACTCCTGGTCTATAGGGGTGTAGTTCACAGTATCCTTTCTTATCGAGAAATCGGCATCGAATATGAGTGCCATCTTCTGCCTCTGTTTCATTTTCTTTACGTTTGAGATTTATCATTGTCATGATTATGGTATTTCCTGAAGGTCCCTTCTCATCCCAAGTTGTAATATTGGTTTCATTTTTTACAAAATCAGAAACTTTTTTGTATTTTAGATTCTTACTGATGGTTATCAGATCATTGGATGTAAGCGGTAATCTTCCTTGTCTGTTACAGCAATTATGACAATCTGGCCAATAACATTTCCACAATACGTATCCGTTTTCAGTAGTCAAGTAAGGAATATGAAAAATTACATCTTTTACTTTTACTTGATAATCTGAGGCGTCACTTCTTTTACCTAAAATAAAGTCTAGAATTATTGGCTCAATTTTCCAGTCTTTTGATAATAACGCAAGGGCTTCTTCAATTTTGGACTGCATCAACCCATAAATTGAGATATGAACTTTTGAATGTTATCAATGTTAGAAGAAAAAGGAAAATATGCCTCTGCTACACAAAATCGAAGATTGGTGTGGGAAAAAGTAATGTGGCCACTGATTTTAGAGATCAATACGGTTAGTTTCACATTAGAACACTACAAGAAAAAACGTGACGAAGTTTGTAAGGAGCTGAACATTCCACCATCCAAGATCGCAGGAGGTTTTGTTTCTCTTCTGTTAAAAGGAATACTATACAAAGAAAATGATCTTTATTCTATTCATTATAGACTAATTCCATACATGAGGTTAAAAGCAAGTTGTGATTATGCGACGGCAGTTCGCGAAGCCAGTACAAAATAATTATATTCTCAGCTAATCTCATCCGTTTCGGTAGCCCGATAGTCTAGTGGCCAAACAATTTTTGGGTTAGGGATTCCAGGCTCTGGATCTTATGAGAGGAAACCTGGAGACGGCAGTTCGAATCTGCCTCGGGCTACTTAGTATCTTTAGAGTTGGCCCTATCTTGATGCCATTGCTATTCTTTCTAGTTCGTTTTTCTTTTTAACAGATGGTGCGTTCATATCATTTGTAGAAGCTAAAATGAGGTGCTCTGCAAGATTTTCTTCTATAGCTTTAGGGTTTGAAAAAGAGGCGTCTCTGATACCTTCTGCTATGAATCTTAATGCAAGGTCTACTCTTCGCAAGGGGGCAACATCCACAGAGACATGGTAGACTGTTCCACCATAGACTATTCTTGTGGTATCTTCATTAGGAGCAGAATGTTCTATTGCACGGATCAACACCTCAACAGGATTTTTGCTTGTCTTTAAGTGAATTATTTCAAAGGCTGCCTTTACAGTGTTAATAGCATGAATCTTTTTTCCGCCCATTCTACCTGTATTTTTAGCGTATTTCTTTCCAAAATGCGATAATTTGTTTATTAGTCTTTCAACAATATTGACTTCAGCTTTATTGAATCGCTTTAATGCAGAGCGACCAAAAGAGATTGGCATTATCTCTTTTTTTAAGGAAATGACATTTTTGAGACCGGGGTCTTTGATATCTATCTTTGTCAAGTCCCACTTTCGAAAAAGCAGAAGGTTTTGTGTTTCAGTCATTTCTTATCTCCTTGGTTTTTCTTTCTTACCATAAACAAGTTCCCTAAGAGAAGTTCCATTCACCTTAAAGACTTTCCATCTTACCCCTGGAATATCGCCCATGGCTCCTCCCATTGATGCGCCCATTCCTTCTACATGTACTTCGTCGTGTTCATCAACAAAATTAAGCGCACCATCTTTAGGAAGAAAAGCTGTTACAGTTTTACCATTTTTTATAAGCTGAACTCGAACACATTTTCTTACGGCCGAGTTTGGCTGTTTTGCTTCTATTCCAACTTTTTCTAAAACAATACCTCGTGCTTGCGGTGCACCTCCAAGTGGACTTGCCTTTTTATTAAGACCAAGTTCTCGTCTCTTGTAAGTACCGATAGACCATTTCTGTCTCTTTCTCTTGTCTCTTAGTACTCTTCCTGCAAATAGACCCAGAGGAGATTTTGCCATAAACTGTTACTCCAGTATTTTCTCTGGACTTTGTATCAGAACACTCGAAATTTGGAAGTACCTTTTTGCTAGTAGCCTTGCTTTCTCAGCGTTGCGACCCTCTCTTCCTACGACAATTCCTTTCTTCTTAGCATCGACTAGAATGATTGCCTGAAGTGAACCGTCTAATCTCTTGTTTATCTTTACTTCAGAAATTAGCTTTGGATTTAGCATGTTTTTGAGAAATGCGATGGGGTCCTCCGAATACTCAACGAGTTCAACATTTCTTTTAACCACATTTTGTAAATTTCTTATTGTAGAACCACCTTTGCCAATGGCAAGGCCCATCTTACCCGGATTTACCACAAATATTACTCTGTCTTGTTTTTCGTCTTCTATACAGTCTCTTGCTGTAGCCCCTGTCACATTCTGGAAAAGTGACATTAATTTTATTTGATCTGTAGTTAGTTTTATTGTCTCTGTCATGCCTTTTTTAAAATCGATCTCTGGCAGGCACATTTAAATCTTGATAGAAAGTGTAAGAAAAACAAGATATTTATCCTTACTTCTCTGCTTCCAATTCTTTTATAATTCCTTTAAGATTGGTATCGCTTAGGGTCTTAAGCGATACGACAGAGATACGGAATTGGGTTCCACACAGTCTACCCAATTCAACTGAAGAACCCTTGTAATTTAGGGTTGACACCTTTGAATTCTTAGCAGCTTGTTGGATTTTTTGTAACATCTTTTCTGGGACAGAATGCGATAGTACAACAAGTTTGGAATTTTTCATAGAGCTAATGGCTTCCTTGCTTCCAAAAGAACATTTGTCATCCTCTACTGCGTCTTTTATGACTTTTTCTAATAGTTTAACCATCTTCGACGACCTTCATGTACAAATCAACTGTACCTGTGCCGATTGGGATATTTGCCCCAACAATGACATTTTCTGTGACGCCTTTGAGCTCCTCCACCTCTCCTGCCAGTGCTGCTTCTGCAATTGTAGGAACAGTGATTTCAAATGCAGCTCTTGCAAGTACACTAGTCTTTGTACCTGCAATTCCGTGCCTTCCTATTTGTTGCAGATATCCTCTTGAACACATCAAGTCTGATACCAACATGATATATCTAACGTCGACTTCAAGACCCTGATCTTCAAGTGTGGAGCTTAATTCGTTTATTAGAGCGTTACGAGCCGCTTCTATGCCCAAAGTGTTTGCAATTTCAAAAACATTATTGGTCCTCATATTTTGTTTATCTACACCTTGTATCTCCATCACTTTGGCAATGTTAGAGCCTGAAGTTTGTATAACCCACTCGTCGCCTTGCTGTACTATTGTGACTCTTTCTACATCTGTTACACCTTTTACAGTTGCAGAAAGAATCTTATTTCGTAGTGCAAGTATCGATTGAGCATCAGATTCTTCTGGTAATGTAAGTGTAATTGAGTGACCGGTGGCCTCAATTTCAAATTTCTTCTTAGATGATTCTAATGCGTCCACTACATCTTCAATGGTGCAAGCTCTTTCTCGTAACTTGTCTTGATTTAGATTAAGCTTTATTTTAGTGGAATAATCGGTTTCTGTACTTGAAATTAATGCGCTTACCTTAGTGTGCAAAATCTCACGAGCTACTTTGATTGCTTTTTCTTTTGATTTCTTATAGTTTTCTTCTAAGTATATATCCATGGTAGGTGTTACTGGTTTCTTTCTTGCGTCTACAAGTTCGATTAACCTTGGAAGCCCTAGAGTTACGTTCCTTTCTCTAATACCTGCAAAGTGGAATGTTCGAAGTGTCATTTGTGTACCAGGTTCACCTATTGATTGTGCAGTAACTACGCCCACTGCTTGACCTGGTTCAACTTTAGCTTTATCATAAAGTTCTAATGCTTTCTTACACACCTTCTCAACACCATCTCTGCTCAGCTTCGATTCAAGCAATGCATCATGTACAATTTTTGCAAGGTGGGGGTTGAAGGTCTTCGTGTATTTTCTAACAAGTTCTACAATGTCCTCTTTGATAGCCTTTTTACCTGAATCAATGATACTTTCAGATTCTATCAATCTTAAGATTCTAAATGCTTCACCATGATCACTTTTTGCTACATCAATCCCATCCTCACCATACAAAAATTGTATTATGTGACCGTGTGGATCTCTTACAGTTCCATCGTACTCTAACTTGAGGTGTTCAAGAGCATTGATTAGTCTTCTTTGCATATAACCACTCTGCTGTGTTCTAACTGCAGTATCTACGAGACCTTCACGACCTCCCATTGCATGGAAGAAAAATTCCAGTGTTGACAGCCCTTCTCTATAGTTTGATTTTACAAATCCTTTAGCATCTGGATTTGTGTCATTTTCTTTGAAATGTGGTAGTGCTCTATTACTGTAACCTTTGTGAATCCTTCTTCCTCTAATTGATTGTTGACCTAAGGCACCTGCCATTTGACCGATGTTTAGTGAAGATCCTCTTGCACCAGTCGTTGCCATAATTCTGCCCGCATTTGTTTCGTCAAAGGATTTGTCTGCTAAGCTGCCTGCTCTATCTCTTGCCTTTGAAAGTTCGCTAACAATGTACGCCTCTAATGCTTCTTCTGCAGAAAGGCCTCTGCTAAGCTGCAACGTACCTTTTTTGGCTTGAGATATAAGATCATAAACTTTATCGTAAGATTCCTGAATTGTGTTCAAAATTCCCTCTTTGGTTTTTAGAGGTAGTACCAAGTCAGCCAAACCATAGCTGAATCCATAGTTTGTTATAAATTGCTTTAACATAATCAATATGGAGTTGAGAAATCTCTTTGCTTCTTCGTAACCATAGTCTTTTGCAATTCTGTGTAAGACGCTATCTGGTTCTTCTGCGCCAATAGATGCTTTGTCTATTACTCCACTTACGAGCTGACCATTTTTAATTATAACATCTTTTGCAGGTCCTTTGGTTCCTTTAGACCACTTTGAGGTGATCACATAGTTGAAATCTTTGGGTAAGAATAAGGAAAACAGTTGCTTACCAGTATACATTGTACCTCCTCTTCCTTTAACTGCCGGTTCAGGAAATATGTCATCATATCCTGCTATCATTGCCAAATTTGCAAACTCTTGTGGTGTTAGGGTAGTATCGTCCTTTGTAAGCAAGTATGCACCTGTGATAAAGTCACGTAATGCACCGATTATTGGTCCTCCATATCTTGGCGAGATTAATTGATCCTGTACACGCATGAGAAGAATAGCTTCTGCTCTTGCTTCTTCGCTTTGAGGAACATGAAGGTTCATTTCGTCACCATCAAAGTCAGCGTTGTATGGGGGACATACAGAAGGATGTAATCTAAAGGTCTTATTTGGTAATACTCGAACATAGTGACCCATGATAGACATCTGATGCAATGATGGTTGCCTGTTGAACATGACTATGTCTCCGTTTGAGAGATGTCTTTCTACAAGATATCCTATCTCTATGTTATTTGCAATAGTTTCTCTATCTTCTACGAAATCCAATCTAATTTTTACTCCATCTGGTCTTACGATGTAATTAGCACCAGGGTATTTGTTTGGTCCATTAATTACAAGTTTTTTCAATCTTTCAATATTCCATTCTGTAACTACTTCCGGAATTGTTAGTTTTATTGCAACAGATTCTGGAACACCAACTTCTGAGATATCCAAGTTTGGATCTGGCGAAATGACTGTTCTACTTGAAAAGTCTACTCTTTTTCCTGAAAGTGAGCCTCTGAATCTTCCCTCTTTTCCTTTCAATCTTTGTGTCAGAGTCTTAAGTGGCCTGCCGGATCTATGATGGGCTTGTGGTATACCAGATACTTCGTTATCAAAATATGTTGTAACATGATATTGTAGTAGGTCAACAAGATCTTGTACGATCAGTGGTGGAGTTCCGGCTTCTTTACTTTCCTTGAGGCGTTGATTTACTCTGATTATGTCTACAAGTTTGTGTGTCAAGTCATCTTCTGATCTTATTCCAGTTTCCAGAATTATTGATGGTCGTACTGTGACAGGTGGAACTGGCAGAACCTGTAAAACAAACCATTCTGGTCTTGCCGTGGTTGGGTCATATCCCAATAACTTAAGATCATCATCTATCATATGAGAAAATCTTTCTCTGATAGTAATTGGAAGTAATCTGTTTTCTCCGAGTTCAGTTCTTTCAATAAAAATTGTTGGTTTTGTAAATATCATGTCGTATTGGGATTTACCACAGTGAGGACAAGTCTTCTCTTTCTTTGCTCTCTCAATTATTTCATCTGGAATATGTTTGATTGATATGACGCTATATGCAGCCTCCTTTTTCATGATCTTATGATACTCCTCCAATTCTTCCTGAGGTATCTTCAGTCTAGCACATGATCTACAAGTTGTTAACAGAAGCTTGTAGATGTTATCAATGAATGCAATATGCAATACAGGCTCTGCTAACTCGATATGCCCAAAGTGTCCTGGACATCTTGCTGCAGTGTTTCCACAAGTAAGACATTTCTGACCAGGTTCAAGCGTTCCAAGTCTACCGTCCATAAGTCCACCCTGAACTGACATTCCATCTTCGTCATAAGTCTCAGGAGCTGTAATTTCGGCTACAGAGTATTTCCTAATCTCCGTAGGCGACCAGACTGAGAATTTGATTCCATCTATCACCTTGATTGTTTCAAGTGCCATATTACACTCTCTCCTTTATCAAAAGTCGCGGAGCTACATCTAGACTCATCATCTCTTGGAGCAATAGCTTAAACGCATATGCCACAGAGATTGAGGTGACTTTTGCTTTGTCACCGCAGACTCTACACACAAATCTTCTTTGTTTTATATCATAATATGAAACTAAACCACATCTTTCACAAACATATATCTCTGCTTTATCCGATTCCTCGAGCAGTCTGTCTTTTAGCATCATAGAAGCTCCATAAGCAATAAGACAATCTCTTTCCATTTCTCCAAATCTTAGACCTCCTCCTCTTGCACGTCCTTCTGTTGGTTGTTTTGTCAACATTTGTACCTGTCCTCTGGCTCTAGCATGAATCTTATCAGCTACCATGTGATGTAGTTTTTGATAGTACACTACTCCAATGAAAACATCAACTGGGAATGCCTTACCGGTTCTCCCGTCATACATCGTCTCCTTACCAGAATACTTGAAACCTGCAGTTTCCAGAACTTCTTTAATATCTTCTAACTTTTCACCTACAAATGCAGAACCATCCATTTTGCTACCGCGTAATGCTGCAGCTTTTCCTGTTACCGATTCAAGAAACATACCTACTGTCATTCTAGACGGGAATGCATGTGGATTAATTAGAACATCAGGCACAATTCCATCAGCAGTATATGGGAGATCTTCGTGGTTTACCAACAATCCGACTACTCCTTTCTGTCCATGTCTTGATGCAAATTTGTCACCAATTTCTGGAATTCGAAGATCTCTTACTCTAATCTTGTACATTCTACCTCCATCATGTGATTGGGTCATAACTACAGTGTCAACAACTCCACTCTCTGATGGCCTTACACCTATTGAGGTGTCTCTTCTGTATGGTCCTTTTACTTCAAATTCTCTATACTCTTCCATGAATCTTGGTGGACTTGTTTTCCCAATTAGTATATCACCACCCTGAACTGTAGCTTCTGTAGCAATTACCCCATCTTCTTCTAACAGTCTATATGCTTTATCTCCACGAAATCCACGAATATTTCCTTCAGCTGTTGGAATTTCGAAATTGTCGCGCATTCCTCCTGGATATTGTTTGGCTTCTGCTTCATAAATTCTGTAAAAAAATGTCCTGCCCAATCCTCGCTCAACAGATGACTTGCTTAGTACTATTGCATCTTCAATGTTATAACCATCAAAGGGAAGTACAGCAACTACACAATTTTGACCTGCAGGTCTGTCCTCTAATCCTAGAAGACCCATTGCTTTGGTTGTTACAATAGGAGTTTGAGGATAAAGCATAAGATGTTGTCTTACATAGGTACTTGCATTCATTAGAGGAGTCGAGAAGCCAAGACTTTGTTTTGCCATTGCTGACTCATACGTATTTCTTGGAGACTGATTATGTTCTGGATATGGAATTATTGACGCACCTGCACCAAGTATAGCTGATGGAAATACTTCCATGTGAGTGTGTTTTTTTACATCGCTCTCGTCTATTGCAATATAACAGTTTTCTTCTTCATTAGCATCGACTAGCTCGATGACTCCCATGTGTAGTAGATCAGTCCAAGAGAGAAACTTCTTGCTGACTTTGTCAATTAATTCTTGTGTTAAAAGTGGTTTGTTATCTTTAATTACTATTAACGGCCGCAAAACTCTGCCTGCGTTACAATTAACATAAAGTCTCTTAGTAGATCCCTCAAAATCTGATTGATATAAGAAAATGCCAACATGTGGATGAATCTTAAAGTTTCTTCGAAGTTCTCTCAAAGAGTCTGCAAGCTTCTGCCCATCTTTGTAATATCCTATCAATCTACCATCCACAAAAACTCTAGCACCTCCTTTCTTCAATTCATCCTTGGCATCAGAGACATACGTCACACCAAGGTCATAGAGCTTTTCTACAATATCTTCGGATGGAACATTGACGGATATTATTGCCGATAGAGCTAAATTCTTTACCAATCCACAATTAGAACCCTCAGGAGTTTCACTTGGACATATCCTTCCAAAATGTGTTGCATGCAGATCTCTTGCTTCAAAGTTAGGCTGGCTTCTACTTAATGGTGATTGGATTCTTCTTAAATGACTGATTGTTGAAAGATAATTGGTTCTGTCTAAGAGCTGAGTGACGCCTACTCTTCCTCTTCCCCAATTTCCAGTTGCAATAGCATTGTTTAGTTTATCTGTCACAATTCCTGGTCTGACAGCTGCCGCAACTGCGTTTATTCCTCTTTTCTGACCTGACCTTTCTAGTTGATACTTCATGTCTCGAACCAAGTTTCTAAAAGCTGTCCTGAATAGGTCTGCAAGCATTTGACCTGCGAATTTTATGACCTTATTTCCATAATGATCTTTGTCGTCAGGATATATCCATCCTAACTTTAGCTCAATTAATTTACAAGTGGCTTCACCAAGAAACAGTGCTTTTTCCTTTCTATTATCCGGATGTTTGCCAAGATGTGGCAATAGACCCCAATCAAGTAGTGTCTCTGCTCTCTTAATCTGAAATTCTTCTAACATGCCTGGTGCAATTCTTTTGCTAATGTATACAATAGCATCCTTTGCAGTTGGAACATCTCCTGATTTTTCAAAGGAAGCTTCTAGTTCATCCTGAATCTCATCAACCAATGAAACAGCTGCAGCAATTTCTCTATCAGATTCAAGTCCTAGCGCTCGCATTAAAGTAACTACTGGAATATCAACTGGAGAACCTGGGATCTTAGCTACAATCAAGCCATCATTTTTCATTATAAGTTCTAACTTAGCACGATATCCAACTATAGAGGAATACACTTTTGCTTTAAACACAACATTTCCACCAACAGTTTCTTTATCCACAATGATTTTGTTGTAAGAAAGATCTTCTAATCCTACTATTACACGTTCTGAACCATTTATGATAAAGTATCCACCAGGATCATTTGGATCCTCGCCATATTCGACAAGTTTTTGATCAGAAAGATTGTGCAAAATACAAGCGTTGGATCTTACCATCACAGGCATGTCTCCAATGTGAACATATCTTGATTCAAGAATTTTACCATCCTCTACCACACTTGCCTCAAGCATTATTGGAGAAGCATAGGTCACGTTTCTTAATCGTGCTTCCATTGGAGCTATATGAGTTATTGAACCGTCTAATTCCATCATACGTGGTTGTTGAAGTTTCACTTTTCCTAGTTGAATCTTGTATGGATATTCTGCACTTT
>Ga0209376_1003317_pt1 | contig 14654 bp, 20 predicted proteins | sample GraSoiAngelo_134_FD_185891 | JGI IMG/M metagenome (GOLD analysis project Ga0209376, IMG submission 185891) | Grasslands soil microbial communities from the Angelo Coastal Reserve, California, USA - 14_0929_05_30cm (SPAdes) (version 2) | ecosystem: Environmental > Terrestrial > Soil > Grasslands ... | reverse complement strand
ACATTCTGTTTTAGTGGAAAAATCTTTAACAACTGCCGCAAATGCTGGTGGAAAACGTGTTCAAGAATTTGAGAACCTATTGACCTCTTATGTTAAATCAAAATACGCAATAGCAATAAACTCTGGTACTGCCGCTTTGCAAGCTGCTCTTTATGCATTTGATATAAAAAGTGGAGACGAAGTTTTGCTTCCGTCATTTACTTTTGTAGCTACAGCAAATTCTGTAGTTTCTGTAGGAGCAAAGCCGGTCTTTGTAGATGTACTTCCTGAAAATTATACGATGGACCCCGACGATCTTGAGAAAAAGATTACAAGAAGATCTAAAGCAATAATACCAGTACATCTCTACGGAAACTTTGCTTATATTCAAGAAATCTCTGAGATAGCAAGAAAACATGGTCTTGAGGTCATCGAAGACGCTGCCCAGTCACTTGGAACCACATACAAAGGAAAACAATCAGGATCATTTTCTCGTATGGGATGTTTTAGTATGTATGCTGCAAAGGTAATGACATCTGGGGAAGGTGGTGCCATTGTTACTGATGACCGAACTCTTTTTGAAAAGTTACGTAAGATTCGAAATCATGGCATGCTACATGGATATGACACACGAATTCTTGGACTAAATCTACGACTCCCAGAAATTTCTGGCGCCATTGCTAAAATACAAATGAAAAAACTGCCAAAATTCTTGGAGAAAAGAAAGAAGAACGCCAAGATTCTTTCCGAACTTTTATCTGATCTGGTCATTATACTACCCACCGAAAGGCAAAACGTGCAAGTAAATTGGTATCTTTACACAATAGCTACAAAAAACCGAGATAAATTGATGAGGCAATTAAATTCAAAGGGAATAGGAGCAACTGCATACTATGCAATTCCTGTACATAAAACTCCATTTTATCGCAAGAAATTGAAATTACCTATAACTGATTGGGCGGCTTCTTCAGTTTTGAGCTTGCCCGTACATCCTCTCGTAACTGAGAAGAATCTTCACTACATCTCAATGATAATGCATAGATTTTTGAAATGAATCTAGTCGAAGAGATTGCAGGCGAATTATGTAAAATTCTTCTTCCAATTGAAGAGAAGATTTTCTTTGGAAATTCTAAATCTAGTATTGCAGTATGTACTCTTTCAAGTATAAGATTCCTCAAAAAAATAGCAAATTCTTCACTGATGAACGAGATTGCGATAGCCGGCAGATTGCTATCAGAAAACAAAGGAATCAACTCGCTTGTGAAATACGTGATATCAAACGCCAAGATTAGCATGATCATATTATGTGGTAAAGATACTGTAGGACATAGACCAGGGCATTCCTTGCTTTGTTTGTACAAAAATGGTATTGACGAAAATGGCAAAATTATAGGTTCACAAAGCCCACAACCAATTGTATCCCTTACAAAACAAGAAGTATCAAGATTTCAAAACCAGGTTAAAATCATTGATAAAATCGGCGAAGATAGAATCTACAATCTAAAAGCCATAATTGAAATTAAAAATAAAAATTAGTATCCATCTATCTGCCGCTGTTTGTTGATTTGATGTTTTTTCTGATATTCTTTTAAGATATCTGCTGGTGTCATGTTTAACTCTAAGGATGCCTGAACTACGAAATGCCATATGTCGATAAGCTCTTCGCGAGCAGCAGCTTCATCAAATGGAGTTGGTTTTTTCCACCACTTCCAGTTAGTAGTCATTTGAAGTTCTACAGCCTCATGAATTATAGCCGTACACAAAGCAGATATTTTTCCTTGAATGTCCTTTGGATAACGTTCTAAATTCATCATTCTTTCTAGATTTTTTTGAAGACTGAAGATCGTTTCTAATTTATCTTCCATGTGCTCTTTTTTAATTTGATGTCTATAACCTTTCTTCAGAAATGGACCATTTTCCTGTAGCGATTAAATCTTTTCCTAATGATGGATCTTTTCAATCTAGTTATTCCATATACTCCGTATTTTTCCACTGCAAACGAGCCCATGATATTTCCATATACTGAGGCCTCTTTGATAGTTGACAACTTTGTGCTGTTCTTGCTTGAAAGATATCCAATCATCCCACCTGCAAAAGAATCTCCCGCCCCTGTGGGATCTACAATATTTTCCATAGAAAATGCAGGTGAAGGAAAGACTATGTCATCGTAAAATAGCAGAGAGCCATGCTCACCTTTCTTTATGATTACATATTTTGTACCCCATTCCATGATTTTTCTAGCGGCTTTGATGAGGTTGTGGGTCTTTGTAAGAAGTTTAGCCTCTTCATCATTTATTACTACAGAATCAACGCGACTCATCATTTTGATGACATCATTTCTCCTTGTTGAAATCCAAAACTCTATTGTGTCACACATTGAAAATTTGACTTTGTCAAATTCCCTTAGGATCTTCACATTTTGAGCAGGATCATTATTTGCCAGATAAACAAATTGTGACTTTCTATACTGTTCTGGAACAACAGGTTTGAAATTCTTCAAAACATTGAGCTCTGTCTTGTTTGTAGTTCGATAAGTTAGTGTTTGATCATAGCTACCATCATATCTGAAAGTTTTTCCATGCGCCCGAACAACCCCCCTAGTATCTGCAAATCTATCCAAGATGCTTTGGTACTGATTAGGAAAATCATAACCTACAACAGCAACAAGTCCAGGTCTTTCAAAGAAACTTGCAGAAATTGCTGCATAAGTTGCTGCCCCCCCAAGTGTGTTTCTTAGAATTCTTGTTGGTGTTCTTATGGTATCTAAAGCAACAGATCCAAAGACTGTCAGCATACTTTGCAGAATCTAGGTTCCGTGTATAAATTCTCTAGCTTCTTCTTGTGTAGGATAATACGTAAATGGAATATTCACGGAAACAAACAAGAGATCGTATCTGCTTGTTCCGACGAGCTTAACGTTAGGAATGTTATCAGTATTATCATATTTGTGAAGTACTGTGTTATCTGCCACAAACGGAGTCTGAGAAACAGTCGTTCCCATGGCTGGAATCACTGATGGCTGTAATACACCCGTTCCTAGATTCTCACCTGCAACTGATATGATAAAGTCTGTCTTGCCCAGATTCAGAACTAGAAAGGAGGGATTCTTGAACTCAAGATGCATGTCATAAAGAGTACCATCTTTGTTTTTTTCAACCACCTTGCTTTCAAGGATTGAGATATGAAGATGAGTTGCAGATACGTACTGAACGTAGCCAAATATCCCTATTGCGACGATAATGGACACTAGGGCAATTTTTGAACCTCTTCTCATGTCCAAGAATTGAGCAAATTCCTTTTTAGCACAATTAGGAAAAAAATTCAAGATAACTTGTGTAAACTTTTTGATCTGTTTTCTAAGCTACTTAGAGCTAACAGAATAAATCAAAATAGATAGATTTGAACTTACAAAATGGCTAGAATCAAAATAAAACACGGTCAAAATGAGATTGAGATAGAATCTAAGGACTTTTACGTTGATAATCAAAGCGTAAACGAAGTAATATGCAACCTTTCGGGATTTGTCAAAGATTACGGTTCAAGTGGTAATACTCAATATGAATACTCTTATGATCCAACCCATACCACAAATCCTCTAAGCATATTCGAAGAAGCAGAGATTCACGAGCCTGAATTTGTAAAGCCAGCGTTTATAGATAAAAATCAGATTCGAAGTAAGATCAATATGCTAATGGAAGACTCGTTCTTTGACCAACCAAGAACAGTATCTGAGGTAGTATCTCAGTTGCGTGAGTATGGCTGGGCTACAGTACCGCTAGATGTATCCAAGGTCTTGACAAATATGGCATTTAATACTGAACTACAAAAAGATCTACGGGAAAAACGCAGTTATTATTCCATTGCCAAACTGCTAGAAGTCAACTAAATTCATAACCACACCTATCACAGGAAGCAAATGCATTCCCTTCAAGATGGTCAAAATGCGCATTACATTTCTGGCAGGTGTGATGCATATCGTAATACCCATCACTTTGTATCTCACTTGTGCGGTTGGATTTTAAGTCTGTACTACCACATTTTATGCAGTGACAGCCGCATTGCATGTAAATTTGTGAATTATTACTATTAATAACCTAGTGGAAACTGAGCCTGTTGGTAAATCGCAAGAGCACGACAGCTGAAAGAGCAATAGCCAATGGCACAAAGAAGGGAAATTCTGGCACTGTAGTTGTTCCTGTTATCTGTACGGTACCTGCTGAATCAGGTCTAAAACCTATCCAGACATGTGTTCCATTTTTGTAATATGATTTGTGCAGTGTTTTGTTTCCATTAATTGCTACATCATATGGTCCCCACAAGAGCTTTTCTGGCATTATCACAGTAATGAACGACTTGGGTGTGTTAATATCAAAAGCATATGTCTTCTGTGATTGATCAAAAACATAGGATCCTAATCCTGATACGGTTCTTATTCCAACATCAAAACTCTTACCTTGCCATTGAACATTTTGATTAGTGACAGGCTCATTAATGACATAATGTAAGGTAAATCCATTGCCATGTTGTCTGAGTCCTTGTTCACCAAGATAGACCGGCGTGTCGTAGGTCCAGATCATGTCCACTCCTTTTGGAAAATAAAAGTCAGTAAAAGTTGTGTCAGATGGTTCAAAGTAGTTCCATTCCCATACGCCATTTTTGTATGATGCTATGTTTGGCAAATCATATTTGATATAAGTCATGTTTCTATCTGTTGGTAGTATCAATACAGTCATAGGAGATCTCGAAAGTGTAGAATATTGAACAGAATTACCATCTTTGTCTGTGACAGAAAAATTAGTCATATTGCCAGTTATAGCTTCAACTTGGACAGGTTGGAGCTTATCTCCTTTGACTTGGTGTACTACATGCGCTGTACCATTTTGCTCAATTGTAACTTTAAGATCTTCTTTTGGGGGTATACCAACTGTTAGTTGCTGACCGAAGACTTGAGTAATAGAAAAGATTAACCCCGAAATCACTAAAATGCTTATAATTTTTTTCAATTCGCTTCCCTATTCCGAGATGCTAACGCGAAGAATCTTTGCTTCTTGAAGTGGACAATCGTTTTTGTCTCTTTGAAGATTTACTATCTTGTCTGCCACATTCATTCCTTGTAGCACTTGTCCGAAGACAGTGTACTGTTTATCAAGGAACGTACTATCGGTTGTTACTATGAAGAATTGAGAGCCAGCACTATTGGGGTCAGTTGCCCTTGCCATTGAGACAATTCCTCTCAGATGAGACTTGGAATTAAATTCCGCCTTTATTGTATGACCAGGTCCGCCCAGACCCCATTTGCTCTTGTCTGGTTTCTTGGTATTAGGGTCCCCTCCCTGAATCATAAAACCAGGAATTACTCTATGAAAAAGTGTACCATCATAAAAGTTGCTCTTTGCAAGATTGACAAAATTTCTGACCGTTTCTGGTGCAGTGTTAGGAAATAACTCAAAGACTATGTTTCCAAAATTTGTTTCAATAGTTGCCTTTGACACCTTTTGTCAACTATGCCATTTATCATAAGAACCTTTCTTCATTGTATAACTTTTTCAGTAGGTCGTACGATATACTAATTCTGTAGCATTCAAAGAGAATAGTTAGATAAAAACATTTTAGTTGCTCTAGATTAGGTTGATAAAAATTCTAGAAAAATTTGAAAATTATGATACAAACAGATGGTTCTACCATCTGGTCAACATAAACACTGGTAGTTTCACAGATGTAATATTACCACTAACATAGTAACAGTCTTATATAGAGGATCTGAAAAATAAAAAACGTGAGCCGTACTACTCAAAGCACAAATATCAAACAAGCTATCAACAACTTGCTTGACAAAGGCTTAACGGATAAACAAGATATCTATACCAAAGTAGTCGAAGAACTTGGTGTCCCAAGACCAACAGTAAGACGAGTCGCAAGAGATCTTCGAAATGAGCTTGTACAAAAGATTAAGATTTTGCAATCTGAAGTTCCAGAATTAGAGGGTACTCAGAGGAAGATTGCTGAAAACAATGACTAGCAAAATACCTCTATTTTTATAAAGACAATTTTTTAGTTTTGATAATTTCCATTACTGTTATATTCTACTACTTTTGAGGTAGTTTTATGGGACATATTCCTACGATCGTAGTAGCTTGTCTCGCTTCAGCTCTGAGTGGTTTGTACTTTGTACTCCCAGACGCGCTGCATTTTACCATGATGGTTTTCATCTCAGCTTCATGGTTTCTAGTAGCAATATGTTGGCTGGCTCAAAAGAGTGCTGATTACATGCATGGATCCCAGGGTTACGGCCATGGGAATGAAGAAAAAAAAACTAGCAAGTAATGTCGGTCATTACCAACACACCGTGCAGATAAGTTCAAACGAAATTAGTCAAGCAAAAGCTAAGCTTAATGCTGAACTAGATGATCTTATAAGTTCACTTAAAAACAAGGATACAGAAATTGAAAACCTAAAGTCTGAGAATGCAAATCTTCATGCACTGGTTGAGATTGAAAAATTAAAAACTGAACTAGCGAACCTGAAAACACTGGCTGCGAAGGAACGCTCCAAAAATAAAAGAAAATAGTTACTTGCAGTGTGGGCAGCTATACTCGTCGTGGTTTTCCTTACATGAAGGACAGCTAACTGCTCCTCCATAATGGCAATCGCACTTACACTCATAGTTTAGCTTTTCATCTAGAACCAATTGACTTGAATTAGTTATGCGTCATCTTAATATTTAACGATGTAAGAATCAGTAGCATGAAATATCTAATAGGTATGATATTTGCATTATTCCTGCTTATACTCCCAAGTGTTACTTTACCAGCATCACAAGGAGTACAATGGGATCAAAATCTAGTACCTGAGGAAAATGTGGTTTTACAAAAGAATATTGTTTATATGCATATTTCAACTGATAACAAACTTCCATTTGCTTGTGTTTGGGGCACAGTGCAAAATGCTGCCCCCGGTTATCCTGTTGTAATTCAGATCTACAAAGATGGAAAACCAGTATATTTTGCACAAACTGATGTAAAAAATGATGGTTCCTATGAACACTACTTTAGAGTTAAAAACGTTGATGGTGATAAAGTGCTCAATATCTTTCAGGGAGATTACACAGTGGACATCTTCAAGGCTGTTGTAAAAAACCCCTCAGCTGGAATAATAACTCAAACCTAAAGCTAACTTAGAAGAATGCGGGCTCGGAGGGCTTCGATCCCTCGACCTGTAACTTAGGAGGCTACCGCGCTATCCATGTTTCGCGTCGTTTAGACTCTGCGCCACGAGCCCAGAAAAAATCAAACCTGGTAAGCATTTAAGCGTAATCAAGATTTGAAATTATCATTTCTCGAATCTGCTTCCAATTAGGATCATCAGCATTATTCCACTTTTCATAGAAAACTACATCCTTAAGACCAAGTCGTGGCAGCCAGCCTACAGTCTCCAAATCGGGTTTTTCTGCAAACTTGGATACATTTCCAAGACATAGATACGCAACAGGTACAACATGTTCTGGAATATCAAGAATTTTTTTTAGATCGTCATTTGAGAGTATGCTTACCCAACCAACGCCTATACCTTCTGCTCTTGCAGAAAGCCAAAGATTCTGTATTGCGCAGCAAACGCTGTAGATACCAGTCTCTGGTACGCTTGTTCTCCCTATTACAAACGGTCCAAACTTTGACGGATCATATGTTACACAGATGTTTACTGCTGAATCTAAGATCCCCTCCAATCTTAGCGAGAGATACTTTGATCTTTTAGGGTCATTAACTAGAATAGAAGAGCTAATTCTTTCCTTTTCAAATGAATCCTTTACTTTTGTTCTCGTTTCTATGTCTTTGATAAGAATAAAATTCCAAGGTTGTGAAAACCCAACAGAAGGCGCATGGTGTGCGGCATTGAGTATTTTTGATAATACCTTTTCGTCTATTGGCTCAGAAGTAAAATGAGACCTAACATCTCTCCTTGAAAAGATCGCTTTGTAAAAGCCATTCTTTTCTTCTGATGAAAAATCACCAATCATAACGATAGTCATTTAATACATTGCATATTATTCTTGTTTTCTTAAACGTTAATAACGTCTACAACAAGGTCGTATTCTATCGGGCCGATCGTCTAGTTGGTTAGGATACCGCCCTGACACGGCGGTGGTCGAGAGTTCAAATCTCTCTCGGCCCATTTCTTTTTATTTGATACAGACAATAGCATATCATGATAAAATTTACTATACGTGAAATTGAATTTCTTCAAGCAAACGAAGGATGTAGGGTTGCAACATGTGTCAAAGATGTACCACATATAGCCCCTGTAACATATTACTTTGAAGATGGATACTTTTACTTTGCAACTGATTACGACACAAAAAAGTACACAAATCTAAAAAAGAACAACAAGATTGCAATCTCAGTCGACATTTACTCTCCTACAAAGCACAAAGCTGTGATAGTGCAAGGCTTAACTATCCTTATAGAAAAAGGTCCCGAGTTCAAGCGTTTGTACGATATTTTCTACAAAAAATTTGCCTGGGTAAGGGAAAATCCTTGGAAAGAAGAAGAAGCTCCGTTTGTAAAAATTACACCAAAGACCAAAACAAGTTGGGGACTTGGCTAGCCCAAAGTTGAATCAAAATCCTTGGTAACTGCTGTCAAAAATGATTCTATAGTAATTTGTCCCTTTGCTTCATATTTTACTGCCTGATTAGTTGTTATTGCCAGATATTCTTTTGAAATCTTATCATCATTTACAAGTTCAAATGTGTTTGATAAAGTCAGATTATCATTCGCAAAAAGGGGGGGTCTTCCGGCCTCTGGAATGTCTTCTGTTGTAAAATGGCCCTCTCCAACGTTATTCCCATTTGCATACAATTCATAATTGATGGTAGAGACCGTCAATACCATAGACGTAGGGTTTTGAATATAGAATCTTACATTAAGGTGGGCTCGTTTATCCAGTTTATTCTCATCAAGAATATTAACACTCTCGAGCCGAATCGTTACTTTGTTAAGATCTCCTTGAAAGGAATTTGCATAAAGATAGAAAAAGACCATCATGAAACCGAGACCAGCAAATGCCGCAATTATTACAACTTTTCCCCTGCTAACCAAATCTAGGAGCTACGAGTTCTAATTAACTAAAAAACCTTCTCAGATAAGACACTGCTCAAGTTTTGTGATACACTAGGTATTCGTTTGTGTACGATATAGTTATTATGCGGCTAGAATTTCCAAAATGTATGTCATCAGACAGACAAATGTATCCTGCAACATGTGCGGATTGCAAAAAAGAAACACAGGTACCTTTCCAACCAAAAGAAGGAAGACCAGTATATTGTCGTGAATGTTTACCAAAACATCGTGGCGAAAGAAGATTTTAAGCTGAAATACGCTTAAACTAATTTTTTATATTCTTAACTAGGGTTACCTTAGGTTTTCATAAATGGTATCAAATTACAATTTCAGATCAGAATAGATATTATTCATTGACTTTGGTATAGATGCATGCTATTGCTTGACGCCCTTATCATGTGGGCTCATCTTGTTGCAGCTTCCATATGGGTTGGGGGATCTATGTTCATTGGAATTGTACTTGCTCCTCTTCTTAAGACAATTTCAGATTCTGTAGAGGGAAGACTAGCCATAATGATTCGTGTGGGAAGAAAATTTAACAGAATTGCAATTCCATCGTTGCTAATCCTAATTGCAAGTGGAATCTATAACTCTGTTAACTTGTTTGCAAAACCATCATTATTTTTATCAACTAACTATGGGTTGGTTCTTGTAGTAAAGATAATACTTGTAATCATCTTAATTGTCACCTTTGCGGTACATGTAAGATTGATTAGATCTGAAACAGAAAGAAGGATAGAATCAGGACAGCTTTCATCCGAACTCTTGCAAAAGCTTCGCTCAAAAATTATCATGCTAGGTAGGATTACAGTAGTTGTCTCCGTAGCCATTTTGTTTACGGCGGCACTACTTCACTCAGGAATATGAGCTACCAACTATTCTTACCTCAAAACCATCATCAAGTCTTCCTATGCCATACTTGCAGTTAGTTATCTTTGAAGCAACAAAGAGGTTAGTTTCTAAATGCTTTGTAATTTGTTTTATTCTATATGTTGACGTTTCATTGATTAGCGAAAGTGGAACCACCAGCATATCGGAAAGACATAGGTCTACTCCAAGATTTGATTGGACGAATTTTCTTGTTATGAATTCACCAATCCCCTCCATCTTTCCTTGGTAGATTGAATCAGATCCAATAACAGAACTTCTATCAGGCGAAAATACAAGCATGGAACATCCCTTGTCAAGCGCAATTTCTTCTTTTACCACGTAATCACATGAAAATCCATTTGCTTCAAGAATTGTTTTTGCGCTATCTACCTCTTTTTCTACTACTTCCTTTGGTATCTTTGAATAAGAACAAACAAGTCTTGTAGATTTAGTAGTACGTTCAAGGAGCGAGACAGGACTTAGCTTTTTGCATGGAATTATTCCTGTTTCTATCAAGCCTCCTCCTCTTGGATAATATCCACGTTTTTTAATTTCAGTTTCAAAATTTATTCCAATTCTGGAAAATACCTCCCCTAAGACAAATCTTGTATAATCAGACGTAGGACTCCATGGAACATCTGTCCCACCTGTAATTGAGAGCCGTAAGCTCTTTTTCATAAGAGAGACTGCGGGAACAAGTACCTGCAAGATTAATGGAATGCTGCCTGCAGTGCCAACGTCTTCTTTCAGATTCATATCAACTCCCTCGGATGGAAAGAATCTAAGAAAGGTAGAGTTTACATGCAGACCTTCCACTTTTGCTTGGCAAATCTTTGACAGAATTTTTACCCCAAGCATGTGTTGGGGTCTCAGTCCTGGGACCTTTCTATTTTTACGAATGTTTTCAATTTCTACGGGCTTTCCGGTAATAGCAGACAATGTAATTGCACTTCGGATAATTTGTCCACCACCCTCTCCAAAAGCACCATCTATTCTTATTGGTTCCATATTCTTTTTTAATGAATTTTTTTTGTGTTATGTGATCTTAACAAGACAAATAGAAGAACATTTGCAATAACAAGGCCAATTCCAAAATAAGTCAGTGCCCCAAGTATTCCTACAACATCAGAAACAAATCCCAAAAGGACGATTGGTAAACTAAATCCAACATATGAAAACAAATAGTATCCAGATATTGCTCTTGCATTGTAAAGTCCTCCAGCATTTGAAAATTGTGCTAGCCCACCAAGATAGGTAAAGCCGTAACATGCAAGGCCTGCAAGTGATGTACCAGTTAATACAATAGCAATATTTCCTGACCAAGATCCCAGCAACATCAGCAAGTATCCTGATGGTATCAGTACAAAACCTATCTTAATTGAACGTAATGGATCCATCTTACGTGCTATGGGCTGAGCTATTGTGCCTATACCCATCACGAGGAATATTGCTAACCCTGACCAACTAGCGAGGCCTTGTTGTGCCAATTGCGAAGGTAGGATCGCAGTAGTTAATCCACTTACTGCCCAAGCAGTTGTGATTGTTAATCCAATTAGGAATGTATCTTTTGGTATCTTTGCCAGTATCACAATCGTATTGTGTAATCTTTTCTGTTCTGGAATAATGCCCAAAAACATTACAGAGCAACTTATCGTGATAATAACAATAATCCAGTAGCTTGTAGGTACTAAGGACTGTCCAGTCAAGAGCGCGCCACTTGTAAACAAGGCACCCATGCCAAACCCAACAGACGTTGATGCAGCAACATATCCTGCTGCCCTTGCAGGGTTTTCCATTGATTGAGTGAGATACGCAGAGGCAGCACCTGCACATAATCCAAAGCTGATTCCTTGCAGTATACGCGCAACAAACAATGTTTGAATTTTTGGCAGGATAATCATTAAACTGGTGGCCAATATTGCTAGTATTAGGGCAAGCAGTATCGAGTTTTTTCTACCAATGCGATCGGAGATCCCACCAAATAGAACCAAGGTAGGAAGAACCCCTATCACGTAAGCCGCAAAGACAACTGTTATCAATCCATATCCGTAGCCTGACAATTCTGCGTATTTGTAGTACAGTGGAGCCTGTAGATTTACTGCACAAGTGACCAAGAATAAAGCAGATATTACAAGTATTGCCTTAACATGCAAATCATTATGCGATATCATAAAGCTGATCTACTGAACCTTTGGTAAGAATCGATCTTTTATCTTTCTATAAATCACTGCAATAATAGCAGAGCCAACAAAAGTTGCGCTACAGTATAACCAAAGGTCACCTATCGCTCCAGAAAATATGGCTGGAGCAAGGGAGCGAGCAGGATTCATTGAAGCACCAGAGATAAACGATAGAAAGAAAATGTCTAAACCAATCACAGAACCTATTGCTATCCAACCAAATCCTCTCAATCCATTTGTATGCATTACTAGCAGAATCATTCCCATCAGAAATACAGTAGCAAGAACTTCAACTCCAAAGATTAGAGGAATAGGATAAGAATAGTTGGGGAAATTAGTACCTAAATTTGCCTCTGCTCCAATAACATATTTTACAAACACGGTTCCTAATAATGCTCCACTAATTTCTGCCGTAAAATAAAGAGGAAATAATCGTACTGGAATGTGTTTTGTAATGAGAAAACCTACAGTTACAGCGGGATTGAAGTTAGACAGAGAAATTTTAGCAAACTTATAGATCATAACAGCAGCTCCAACTCCAGGAGCAAAAGCTATGAAAGATAAGCCTAGAGATCCACCTAGCTTGGCGTCTAAAACTATAGAACCTGTGGCGCAAACGACCAAGACAAAAGTACCAACAAACTCAGCAATGAATTTCTTTTGATTTGAGGAGAAGCCGAGCTTAGAGGATTGCAACAAGTTCCATTACCTTTGCTTCAACTTCGTCTCTTATCTTCCTCACCTGTTCTATTGGCTTACCTTTTGGATCAGAGATATTCCATTCTATTACATTATTTACAAATAATGCAGGGCATGATTCTTTATCCATGCATCCCATGTTTACAATCTTGACAGAATTTCTTATCATATCATCAGAAAGAACTTTGGGTTTTTGTTTGGTAATATCTATTCCGATCTCTTTCATTACTTCTATTGCAAGAGGATTAATTATATCAGTAGGATTTGTGCCAGCACTTATGGGTTGATACTCTGCTGGTGAAATCTTTCTGAAGAAGCCTTCCGCCATTTGACTTCTTCCAGCATTTTCTACACAGACGAAAAGTATTCTTTTCTCTAACACATAATCTTTATATTAATAGAGATTTATATAAATTTTGATTGATATGAATGGAGTTACTCTCTTACAATGCATTTGTGAAGAGACACGGTTTAGCATACTGGATCTTTTACAAAAAAATAATGAGATGTCAGTTAATGATATTGTTTCTAAATTGAGAAAAGAACAACCATTGATATCACATCATCTAAAAGCCCTTAAACAATGCAATATAGTAAAGACCAGAGAAAACGGGAAAATGACCATGTATTCAATATCTAACAAAGATATTGCAAAGATTATCAGTGATATAGTAAAGGCTGGCCAGAAGATGGTAATGTGTTGTGAAGAGCCAGCCTGTAAGTGTTAAATGCAGAAAGAAGATAATCGTAATTTCTAGATTTAGTATGGCCTGGATTTCAAGAACTAGGAAAGGATTTGTCCCTATGTGAATCCAAAATAGACCTCATATTGGCTATATAGAATATGGTAACTAAAGACATATGACTAAAGAAAAACCTTGTACATATCTAGAACAGTGGTTGATGAATGCCTGATGAAAGTTGCCGCTGTTGTGGAACTGAACTGATAGGGTACTCACAATGTTCAGAATGCAGGAGACTAATACAAAAAATATGTACAAAGTGCGGAAGAAAATCTGCCGAGCAATTCCATAACCATTGCTTTTATTTCCTAGAATTTTTTACTAGAAACTCCAGAATAGCCATTGGGGCCTAGTTAGTTAAACAATTTGTTAACTAGTGCTGATGCAAAATCAACTATATAGTTCATAGGTCCTATATACATCAGACATTTAACTATGAAAGATAAGTCACAAACTATATGACGCAATGGACTTCGTGGATTAAGTCAAACGAAAAAGAGATTTTATCAATTCTAAACGAGCTTGCATGCAGAGCAGAAAATGCAGCAAAATTATTAGTAGATCTGTTTAATGATTTTCAAAAATTAAATGAAAATCATGTACAGATAAAAAAAATTGAAAGAGAAGCAGACGAACTTACACATTCTGTTTTTGAAGAATTAAACAAGACATTCATTACTCCATTAGATCGTGAGGATATATCTAGAATTGCTTCAAAGACCGATGATATTATTGATTATATTGAGGGCATATCAGGCAGGATAGTTAATTTCAAGATAAAATCATCTCCACCTTACATGCTGGATCTAGCAAAGGAGATTCATAATTCTACAAAAGAAATCAATCTCATGATTACTAGTCTAAATAAGCTGAAGGTAAACAAATCTATAATCGAACATTGCCGTACCATTAGCGAAATCGAACATAAAGCAGATGATATCTATAGAAAAGCTGTAGGCGAGCTATTGGAAACAACCGATATTATCAATATAATAAAACTAAAAGACATCTATGAGGCACTGGAAGAAGCTTCCGACAGATGTCTTGATGTTGCTGATTCTATAGAA
>Ga0209376_1003315_pt1 | contig 14665 bp, 7 predicted proteins | sample GraSoiAngelo_134_FD_185891 | JGI IMG/M metagenome (GOLD analysis project Ga0209376, IMG submission 185891) | Grasslands soil microbial communities from the Angelo Coastal Reserve, California, USA - 14_0929_05_30cm (SPAdes) (version 2) | ecosystem: Environmental > Terrestrial > Soil > Grasslands ... | reverse complement strand
GATTGCGTACTTCAAGACCAAGTAACCGTGACCGCGCCCAAGAAAAGGGGATAGGCCGCACCTATCCCCTTTTTTTTACGTTCCTGTCCCTTTTATTGCTCCCGATCTTTTTAGCTCCTGGTCGCTGCCCGAAGGACTCCCGTCAAGCCGAGGGTCCGACCCGAGCAAAAGCGCAAGGAAATGGAGTTGGCGGACCTTGTGCTCGCGCCGATGGGCGCAGGCTTCCAGCGCACTTGACGGAAACATCGTCTAGATTCGTAAATCGTCTTCTCTTCGCTTTAGAGCCCGGCTGGGGTTTGCCCAGACCGGGCTTTTTTTTGGCGCTGCAGAGGTTTTACGACCTCACCGCTTGCGCGCATTTTGCCTTGGACTAAAGCGAGCGAGCCGCAAGAAATACGATGAGTAACTGGGTTTTTGCGGGTTTTAGGGTACCGCTCCAGGGTAGAGCTCGAAACCTCGGCCGTCCACGGGCAGCGGCACGATTCCACGGGCAATTGGGGTCGATTTTCGCGGGCGTCGAGTTGCCACTGCTGGTAAAAAGCGAGCGGATTCTTGCTGAAGCGGTTTTCTTCGCTATACTCGTACTGATGATGGTCACAACATTTACAGTTGGAGTTTCTCGCGCGGTACGAGGATGGCGCCGCGAACGTGGTCAAATCGAACAATCTCTCAGAGAAAGGTTTAGTCGAATGACGTTTCAAAGGCACGGTGGATCATGGCTGTAGATTACGACACCGCATTTCGAACGTATCTGGCAAAACGGATTGAGCAGATAGAATCGGCGGATATCGTCGTCGGCATTCCCTGCTACAACAACGATTCCACGATCGTGAACGTGTTGAAGCAAGTCAGCCGCGGTCTTGCGAGGCATTACAAATCGGCCCGGTCGGTCATCCTGCTCTCCGACGGCGGCTCCACGGACGATACCCGCGAGATTGCCCGCGAAGAAGAGATCATGCCTTGGCAAGAGAAAGTGATTTTCATCTATCGGGGCGTCAGCGGCAAAGGGACCGCGTTGCGCGCGATTTTCGAGGCGGCGGAAAAATTAAACGTTCGCGCTTGCGCCGTGGTGGATGCGGATCTGCGCAGCATCACGCCGGACTGGGTGCGCTATCTGCTGGAACCGGTGATCGAAAAAAATTACGATTTCGTCGCCCCGAACTATTCTCGCTACAAATATGACGGCACCATCACGAACAATGTCGCCTACAACCTCACGCGCGCCCTTTACGGCAAAAGGGTGCGTCAACCCATCGGCGGAGACTTCGCATTGAGCCGCAAGACGATCCAATCCTACCTCTCGCACAACGTTTGGACCACGGATGTCGCGCGTTTCGGTATTGACATTTGGATGACCACGCAAGCCATCGCCAACGGATTTAAGGTCTGCCAGACCAATCTTGGGCTGAAGCTTCATGATCCCAAAGATCCGGCGTCGTCTCTGGGGCCGATGTTCCGCCAGGTAGTGTGGACCTTGTTCACCTTGATGGAACAACATTTCTCGCTGTGGAAAGAGATCCGAAGCAGTGAATCGGTGGAGACTTTCGGAGCCCAGGAACTATTGGAACCGGAACCCATAAAAGTAAACCACGAGCTTTTGATCCAGGATTTTACCCTCGGGTTCCAGCACTTCGGGGCCACATGGAAGCAGATTTTTAGCCCTGTGAGCTATGCCACGATCGAGAAATTGGCGGGCATGGATGCCAAAGAGTTTCTTTTGCCGGCGACCAGCTGGGCGCAGATACTTTACGAAGTCGCCACCACGTTTCACCGTTGGTCTAAGGATCGCGCCAAGCTAGTGGATATCGTCAGCCCTCTTTATGAGGCGCGAGTCGCCTCATTTATCAACGAAACTGCGGACATGACGACCGCTGAAGCGGAGCGCGTCATCGAGGAGCAGGCGGAAATTTTCGAGCAGGAAAAACCGTACCTCTTGCAGAGCTGGGATGCCGGGGAAAAAGAGCCCAAAGCCACCGGAATGCTGCAAAAAGGTCTGGGGGTCTGAATCCTAGGTTGGCAATTTCACGGGCAAGCGGAGAAGCCTATGCAACACTCTAAGATTCTAATTCCGGTGGTCAAAACAGCCGATGCGCGATTCAACCTGGCGCTGGCCGCACGCCTGCTGCATCCGAACGGCAAAATTCTCGCGCTGAACGTCGTGACGGTGCCGGAGCAAGCATCTCTTAGCGAGGGAGCGGAAGGGGCACGGGACTCTCGCGTCGTGCTCGACGGAATGCGCGATCTTCTTCCCGACGAACGTCTGGAGCTTAAAACGCTTGTGCGGGTCTCCCATAGCCTCACCGAAAGCATCGCGGAAAACGCCGATTTGGAAGCCTGCGATCTACTGCTTTTGCCTTGGAAGGGGAGCTCTAGCTCCGAACAGCTACTATTCGGACGCACCATCGATCGGCTCGTAGAAAAGCCGCCCTGCAATCTGGTCATAGCGCGCGCCGGCGATTTGTCCTATTGCAAGCGCATTCTCATGCCCGTGCGCGGTGGCCCCTATGCGGAGTTCGCGCTTCAGATTGCCGCTCAGCTTGCTCGCTCTTTTGAAGGGGAAATAACCATTCTTCACTGCGAGCAGCAGTTGGCGTCGCCGGAGGTCGAGGAGGTCCTTTATCACACTTTTATTCAAAGGCTGCGGTTCCAACCTTGGGTGAAGCGCATCATCACAGTGCAGGGGAATCCGAAGGAGGCGATCCTTCAAGAGGCTCCGGGACATGATCTTGTGATCATCGGCGCCAACGCGACCGCCGAGCCACACTCGTTTTTCCTGGGGCCCGTCGTCGAACAGATTGCCAAAGCAACCGAAAAGCCGCTTTTGGTGGTCAAGACCCCGGAGCCGTTCATCGCTTGGAGCCATAGGCAAACTCTGATGCGGCCAAAAGATTTGTCGGAGCGCGTGGATCAGTGGTTTGCGGAAAACACTTTTCATCGCCAGGAATTCGAAGAGCTGGGAAAGCTCGTGGAGCTAAAGAAAAAGCAAGGAGTCACGATCAGTTTAGGACTGCCGGCCCTGAATGAAGCCGAAACCATAGGCAACATCATCCGCATCGTGAAGGGAAAACTTTTCGACGAAATCCCGCTGCTGGACGAGATCGTGCTCATCGATTCGGGATCGACCGATGACACGGTCAGAATCGCCCGTGAAATGGGCATCCCCGTGTTTGTTCATCAGGAGATTCTGCCGGATCAAGGCTCCCATTGCGGCAAAGGGGAGGCTTTGTGGAAGAGTCTCTACGTTCTTCGTGGAGATATCATTGCCTGGGTGGATACCGATATCAAGAACTTTTACCCCGGGTTCGTCTACGGCTTGTTAGGACCTCTGCTGCGGGAAGCCGACATTCAGTACGTCAAAGGTTTCTATCGTCGTCCGCTCAAAGCTGATGGGAAGCTCTTCACCGAAGGAGGCGGGCGAGTCACCGAACTGACGATTCGACCTCTTTTCAATCTTTTTTATCCCGAGCTCTCCGGCATGATTCAACCGCTGGCGGGTGAGTACGCCGGGCGCCGCGCCGCCCTCGAGCGCATGCCGTTCTTCACCGGCTACGGGGTCGAAACCGGCTTGCTGATCGACCTCTTTAGCGAGTTCGGTCTCCACGCCATCGCCCAGGTCGATCTTGAAGAGCGCATTCATCGCAATCAATCGCTTGCGGCTCTGAGTCAAATGTCCTTCGCCATACTCCAAGTCGCGATGCAGCGACTCCAGGAGAAAAATCGGATCGAACTCATGGAAGAGGTCAACCGGAGCATGAAGCTCATCAAACCCTGGGGGCAGGGTTACGCTTTGGAGCTCAAAGCGATTCAAGATCGCGAGCGTCCACCGATGATCTCCATTCCCGAATACCAGCGCAAGCGAACCCGCAAGCGCTTTACGGAAAGGTGCGAGTCATATTGAATTCCATAGAGCTCGTCATCATCACCGATCTGGACGGAACGTTACTCGACCAACAAACCTACAGTTATCAAGCGAGCCTTCCTATGTTGCGGAGGCTGCAATCTTCGAGGATTCCGCTCGTCCTCTGCTCGAGCAAGACCCGCAGTGAAATGGAGCCGCTCTGGCGCGAACTCGAACTCAAAGATCCATTCATCGTCGAGAACGGCGGCGCGATTTTTTTTCTCCCTGATTACTTTCCGTTTACCGTCGAAAACGCGAAGGTTCGAGGAAACTTCCACATACTGGAGTTGAGCCAAAGAATCGACGTCTTGCGCCCTGCCTTGCTGGAGGCGGCACAGAACCATCACGTTTCGATTCGCTCGTTTGGGGAGATGACGATACAGGAAATTTCCCAGGTGACCGGCCTATCGAGAAAGAATGCTCAAGCAGCCTCCGAGCGGGAGTACGACGAGCCCTTTATGGTGAGGCAGATCAACTATGGACGGCTTTTCACCGCGTTGCGAACTAAAGGTTTTAAAATCACCCAAGGCGACCGTTTCTTTCACCTGAGCCGTGGCAGCGACAAAGGCAAAGCGACCCAAAAACTCCTCGAGCTTTACCAGCGAGTCAATCCCTCCGTCCGAAGCGTCGGCCTGGGCAATGCCGGCCATGACTTGGCGATGCTTCGTGTCGTGAACACACCTATTTTGGTTAGAAACCCGGATCGATCCTGGGACTCGACCATCACGCAGAATCTAGCAGGCATTAAAAAAACCATGAAGATCGGCCCGGAAGGCTGGAGCGAGGCCGTCGCAGAGATCTTGAAAGCGGGCGGCTCCTAGCCGAAAACCGGAGTTGGCGGTCTTGAGCTCACCGCATTGAGAACGTAAACGCACGGCTGCGCCCTGGAACAATCAAGTTTCCATGCGCAAGGACGCACTTCAGTGTGTCAAGGCAACCGCGGGCTCGGGGGGTCTGTAGCTGTCAGCAGCGCTACCGGGAAATTTTCCAGCGCACTTACGAGGGATAATAGTTTTCCCCGTTTGGTAGACAGAGTTTCGACGGTTTCCATCGTAAAGATATTCTGCCAACGGTCAGGAAAGCCTTCGCTGAGAACGAGGCTGCTGTCGCCCCAAGACTCTTTGCCCATAGGCAGGGCTGCCTTATTTACCAGGCCGCTGGCGACACGCGGAGCAATGATGACGGCCCAGGCTTTGCCTTTGTGTCTCGCGAACGCGCAGATTTGATCCTTGATTTCGCCGGCAGCGAAGAGTCTCAAGTAGGTTCCTTCCTGAAAGAGCCGCGCGTGGCTTCGTCGAAACTGCAAAGCCTTGTAGATCAAATACAGTTTCACCGTTCCGTCCTGCCAGTGCGTGAGCAGATCTTTGACGAGAGCGATCGGGTCTGCTAACTCGCGGCGTTTTAATTCCTCGAGAAGTGCTCTTCGCAAGCGGAAATCCACGGGCCGCCGGTTATCCGGATCGACGAAGCTCAGCTCCCAAAGCTCCGTGCCCTGAAAAAAATCCGGTATGCCGGGAGAGGCAATTTTGATCAAGGTTTGAGACAGGGAATTGAGAGTCGCTAGACGGGCGACGCGGCGCGCAAAGGGAAAGCAGTCACGCAAGAAAGAATTCGCATCCGAGGATTCCAAAATGGCGTCGATAAAAGAAAGAAAGGCCTCTTCGTAGGCGGCATCGGGCTTCAACCATTCCGTATGAACTTTTGCCTCGCGCACGGCTTTGATCATGTAGGCTCTCACCCGGCCGACAAAGTCGGCCCATTCATCTTCGCGCAGCGGCAGCGCGCCGATCAGCGATTGGTAGAGAAAATACTCGTCGTTGCGATCCGGCACTTCCCTGCCTTTCAGGAAGCGCTTGTGGTGACGGTTGATGCGACTCCAGTCAACCACCTTCTCTTCCCACTCGTCGGGTATTTCCGAGAGCACGTTGATGCGCGAGCGCGCGTCTTCACCGCGCTTGGTGTCGTGAGTCGAGGTCGAATTCATCGTGTGTGGCCACTCGTGTGACCGCTCCTGATTGAACTTGTGGAAGGTGTCCGGCGAAATGCCAAATCTGGCCGGATTTCCGCCGACCTCGTTGAGTGACAGCAGCCGGTTGTAAATGTAGAGCGTGGTATCCTCGAAGCCCTTGGCCATGAGCGGGCCGGTGAGTTGCTGCAGACGCATGACGAAATGAATCCACTGGCCCTTCTCTTCGTCGATCTGGCGGTCGGGATACTCCAACAAGAGAAATTTCTCGATGAACGCGAGTTCGAGAAAAAGACCGGGGTTAATCTCCTTGGCCTTTTGCATGGTTTCCCGAATGCGCTCTCGGTCCGAATCGCTGAAGTTGCCGGGGCTGATATAAGTTCGATAGACCGGAAAGAAGGTCAGCACCTCGACCAGCGCTCGTCTCAAGCCGTAGAGCGTGATGTCACCCCCATATCGGTCCCGGCTTGATATCCGTTTTAAGAGATGGGCCAGCCGATCCACATCGCCGGCCATGTGCTTGCCGATCAGCAAGCGCTTCTTTTCACTGACCAACATTTCATAGGGAGTTTGAAAGCCGGTGAAGCGCCCATAAAACTCGGCAAGTTGCCGCTCGTTTCGGCTGTGGCAAAACAGGCCATTCACATAGTTGGTAAAGTCGTAACCGGTCGTGCCGCAAACCGGCCAGTCCCGCGGTAGGCGTTCGTCGAGATCCAGAATCTTTTCGACAACGACGTAGATATCCCCCATGTTTTCCCGCAGCCGCTTCAGGTAAGTGGCCGGGTCGTAAAGCCCGTCGATGTGGTCGACGCGCAGTCCGGTGATCTTTCCATCGCGGATCAGTTCAAAGAGGAGCCCATGGGTCGCATCAAAAACTCGCGCGTCCTCCATGCGCAGCGAGATGAGATCGTTGATATTGAAGAATCGCCGATAGTTGATCTCCTCGGTGGCGACTTTCCAAAAGGATAAGCGATAATGTTGTTGCGACAGCAGCTCGTCCAGCTCGTTGAAGCTTTCGGGATCGCCTGGGCGGCCATTGAAGCGCGCAATGTTTTCATCGAAAAACTGCTTGATCTCATCATTGGTCGTATAGAGCTCCCAGAGCATGCTCTTGATGAAAACGATCTGATCGGCTCGCTCCCGGCTCTCCGCGCTCGACGGTAGATTTTTCAGAGTATAGAGTACCCCGAGGAGTTTGATCAGATCCGGATGCTGCCGGCCCAATTTCCTGCGCAGCTCCCGTACGCTTGGCGCCAGCACCTGGCTGTAAGATTCCACGTTGATCGGAAATCTCTGGTGGTAATAGTGGATGGCCAGCCCTTGGGGATCGTATTTCAAGATGAGCTCTCCATTTTCCAAAGATTGGCCATAAAACTGTCCCAGGCAGGGAGCGAGAACCTTGCCGCGCATACTTTCCACAGGATGGTCCCACTCGATGTCGAAGAATTCGGCGAAGGCGGAGTTGGGGCCGTTCTCCAAAACGTCCATCAACATGCCATTGTCACAATCATAGGCCATGTGATTAGGAACGATATCCTGAACCCAGCCCATGTCCTGGCGGTGTAATTTCTCCGTCAATGCGACAAAGTCATCCATACTGCCGAGCTCTGGATTGATCTGGTTGGGGTCGACGACGTCGTAGCCGTGCAGGCTACCGGCCCTGGCCTTGAAGATCGGAGATGCGTAGATATCGGAGATACCGAGCCCGTGGAGATAATCAAGGAGTTCCTTGGCCTGTGCAAAGCCAAAGTCCTTGTGGAGTTGCAGTCGATATGTCGCTGTGGGGATACGCATCAGGACTCGCAAAGTGGGTGAATGAGCGCCTAGGCGAGAGCGTGGACGCCGGAGCGCTATGTGACCTTGACCGCAAGCTTCTGCCCTAAAGCCTCGAAGCCGCGTATCAAAGCTTGCGCCGACTCATCGCCGCGCTCTTTATTCTCCCGCATTTTCGGATAGACGTTTTTTAGCATGCCGTAGTAGACATTCTGGACTTTCCACAAGTCCACTGTGAACGGCAGACTGCGGAGCAGACCGGCGGCCGTATCCAGCAACCGAAGATGAGCTTCCGTGGGCTCGGCAGCGAACCGTTCGGCCATCCGTTCGATATTCTTTCGGAAAGCGAATTCCAGCGTGGCGTTGTCCAAGCTTATGCCTTCGACTTTCGCCGTTTCCAGGAGGCCGTTGATTCGTTCCGTGTCGATTTCCTCCTGCTCAAACGCTCGGCGGAGGTATCTGTTGAGAACGATTTCCGCTGCGCTCTGAAAAGCTTTGGGAAGGGGGATGTGAAGAGCCGTCAGGAAACGCATCATGGGAGCTCGGTGCTCGTAAATCTGACGATAGAGCGTTTCCGCCTCCCCTAAAGTGGCCGATAAGATCAGGTCTAGGGTTTTACGTTGCTCGTCCCGGAACAGCGATCTCACCGAGTAATGGGACTCACCGAAGCGTCTATCCATGAGCCGGATGACCTCGGCAAAGTCGGCGCGCGTCAAGGGTTCCGCGGCCTCATGGATCAGGGTCAGATAGCTCTCGTTGCTCAAATATTTTTGCACGCCGCCATTCACATTATGGTCGCCCATATGAATGACGCCAAAGCCCAGCGCGGAAGACTCCCGAGTGATTTCCGAGATAAGCTTGACTCGGCCCACCGCCATTTTGGCCATACCAGCTTCAAGAATCTGGTAATCTTCGCGCTCCGCCATGAAGCAATAGATTTTCGTCTGCTCGGGGTAGCTCTCGAACAGGGAGCTGATGGCGTAGTGCGCTCCAAGTCGTTCCCAGTCGACCATGGCGGGCCGGACGAACTTCTCGTAGACTCGCCGTCCGTCGCCATGCTCAGGCAGGTTGCTTTTCGCCAGCGCGAGCCGCTCCACGAATTGCCCCTCCAGCGAATCTCCGAAGAGCTCTTGCGCGAGCTGCACGGCGCGGGCGGCGAACTGGATGACCTGCACGGTTTCGATGCCCGAAAGCTCATCGAAAAACCAGCCGCAGCTCGTGTACATGAGCATGGCATGACGCTGGAGCTCGAGCAATTTAAGCACCGTGGTTTTGTCAGCGTCGTTCAGCGGTCGGGCGGTGTGGCGGTCAAAGAAACGTTCCGCATTTTCCGTTGAGCGATCATTAATGACGCTCAGATAATCATTGCGCGCGGCCCAAGGGTCTTTCAAAAGCTCCCGGCCCCGATCTTCAAAGGGCAAGGCCAGCGAGTCGCGCAAACCGTCGAGAGCGTCGCGCAACGGGGTGCGCCACGCTTGATTCCAGCCGGGATGGCCGCCGGAGTTGCAGCCGCAGTTGCTCCACCAACGGTCGATGCCGTGAAAGCAGCTCCAAGAAGTTTTCTCGATGATTTCCACTTGGTGCGTGGGCGGATGCCGTTCCAGGTATTCTCCGTAATTCGTGAGTCGCGCCAATTGGCTTGACTCGATGTAATTCAACGCGTAGGCCAGGGCCATGTCGCCGAAACGGTGATGGTGGCCGTAGCTTTCGCCATCCGTGGCGATGTGCACGAGCTGGGGCCAATCGCGGTCGTCAGTAAAGGCGCCGAGCAGCCGGTTGGCGAAATCTTCGCCGCGGGAGAGCAACCCTTCGAAAGCGACGGCACGAGAGATCGGGCCGTCGTAGAAAAATAGCGCAATCCTTCGCCCGGACGGCAACCGTTGCTCGTAAGCCTGCGTCGGGTCGATACGACCGCCGCTGACGTCGCGCCAAGCGCGCCCGCCGAGCCGCCGTATGCGGCCTGCCTGATGCGGCGCGAGAATCGTGAAGCGAATCCCCAGCTCGACGAGAATTTCCAGAGACTGAAGATCGACTGCAGTTTCCGGCAGCCACATGCCCGCCGGCGCCCGCTTGAAGCGGCGCTCAAAGTCGCGAATGCCCCACAAGATTTGCGAATATCGATCGCGCGCGTTGGCCAGCGGCACAATCATATGATTGTAGACCTGGGCTAAGGCGGAGCCGTGACCGGAAAAATTCTTTTGACTTTCCCGGTCCGCTGCCAGGATCGCTGCGTAGACGCTGGGCGCTTTGGCTTCGAGCCAATAAAGCAGCGTCGGCCCGAAATTGAAACTGATCTTGGAGTAGTTGTTGACGAGGTCGATGATCTGGTTCTCGCCGTCCAAGACGCGCGAGACGGAGTTCGCCGCATAACATTCCGCACTGATGCGCTCGTTCCAGTCGTGGTAAGGGTAGGCGGAGTCCTGAAGCTCGATCGCCTCAAGCCAAGCATTTTCTCGCGGCGGCTGGTAGAAATGGCCGTGAATGCAGATGTAGCGTTTCATTAAAAGAAGTGGAGTGCTGGAGTGGTGGAGTAATGGAGTGATGGTTTTAACCTCATTGTATCAATGCTCCAATACTCCACTGCTCCAATTATTCCATCACTCCCGTGCGCATTTCGCCCTTAATTACGCCCCAGGGTTTTTGCTTCGAAGACCCCGCTCACGAATAGCGCGAGAGACGTGGGCGGTAAAGTCAGCATGATCCTTTCATTGACATCGAGTTCCGAAGGCAGTGTGCTTCCTATGCCTTGCCACCGCGGGTCGGTGGAGTCGATTGCTTTGTGCCAATGGCCGCCGGGAATCGATGGAGGGATCGATACTTGGGAATGATTGAAGTTGAATAGGGTAACGGCTTGCTCGCCCTCACTCCAGCGGCGCAGGACTAAGATACGCTCGTGATCGAAGCCAGTGACCTCGCAATGTTCTTTGCTCAGCCGGGCCAACGGGACAAGTGACCCGCGCAGCCGAATGAGCTCTCGATAAAATTCCCACAGCGTTCGAAATCGCCCTTCGCGCCGCAGCTCGTGGTTGAGCTTCCCCCGCAAAAAAGTGTTCTCGTCCTGCGGGTCGGGCGGTTCGGTCTGCCAACTGAACGCGGCGAACTCTGCGCGCCGTCCCTGCCGCACGGCCTCCACCAACCCAGGGTCGCCATGGCTGATAAAATATTGAAACGGCGCCTCCTCGCCGTATTCCTCGCCCATAAAGAGCAAGGGAATAAACGGGGAGAGCAAGACTGCGCCGGCGGCGAGTTTCAGCTCCTCAAAGCCAACGAGCCGGGTGAGCCTCTCGCCGAGCATGCGATTGCCTACGTGATCGTGATTCTGGGAAAAGACGATGAATCTTTCCGCCGGGATTTCCTGGGTCGAAGTTCCGTGCCGGCGCCGGCGATGTTTTGAATACTCGCCTGAATAGGCGAACCCTTCCCGGTAAGCCTTTACGAGCTGGCGGAACTCGCCGTAGTCTTGGTAGTATCCGCCGCGCTCGCCAGTCAGGACGCCGCGCAGCGCGTGGTGAAAATCATCGTTCCACTGCGCGTCAAGTCCGTAACCGCCGAGCTCTCTCGAGCGGATCAGCCGCGAGTTGTTAGCCGCGCTTTCGGGAAAGAGAAAGATTTGGCGATTTAGCTCCTGGGCCCGGTGGGAGACGGCATCCGCCAGCTCTTCGAGGAAGGTATACGGCGAATGATCCAAGATGGCGTGTACGGCGTCCAGACGCAGAGCATCGAAATGAAAGTCGGTGATCCAATAAAGCGCGTTATTGATAAAGTAGCGCCTTACATGATCGCTATCGGCGCCATCGAAATTCACCGCCGACCCCCAGGGGGTTTTGTAGCGCTCGGTATAGTAAGGGGCGAAGTCCGACAGATAATTCCCTTCGGGTCCGAGATGGTTGTAGACAACGTCGAGGATCGCCGCGATCCCCTGTTTGTGACAGGCGTTGATCAACCGTTTCAGCCCCAGGGGTCCGCCGTAGGAGTTCTGCGGAGCGAATGGATAAGCGCCATCGTATCCCCAGTTTCTAGCCCCGGGAAATTGCGCGACGGGCATGAGTTCCACGGCCGTGACGCCCAGGGCCTTGAGATCGGCGATATGTGGAATGATTGCTTCGAAGGTCCCTTCGGATGAGAAGGTGCCGACGTGAAGTTCATAGATGACGTAACGCTGGAGCGGAAGTCCGAACCAGCAAGAATCCTCCCATAAGAAAGCGGAATCGATCACTTGGGACGGACCATGCACGCCTTCGGGTTGAAAGCGCGAAGCGGGATCGGGCCGTTCCTTGCTGCCGTCGAGGCGGTAGCGGTAGAGCGTTCCGGGCGGGACATTTTCAGCCTTGGCCTCGAAGTATCCTTCGCCGGTGTTATTCAGAGACAGGCTGCCTTTATGCGAGTCCAGCAGAAGCAAGTCGACACTAGAGGCCAGGGGAGACCAGACTCGAAAGAAACATCGATTTTCGCCTAGATAATGCGCTCCGACGCTAAATCGCAATCGTCATTGCCTCCTTTGTGACGAGCGGCGCGCAATCCGACCTGGGCCGCAAAATGAAGGAAGGCTGGGTTTTATGGAGGGGTTAAGCTCCAGTTAGTCCTTTGCTCGCCACGGGCCAACACCACGATCCCGGTTTCGGACACGAAGTAACGCTGTCGATCCTTTTCGAGGTCGTAACCGATTTCGCTTCCGGCGGGAATAATATTTGACTTGTCGATAATGGCACGGCGGATCTTACAACCCCGTCCAATCTCTACCCAGTCCATGATCACGGAATCTTCGATTTGGCTATAACTATGAACTCGCACGTTCCGTCCGACAACGCAGTTGTGCACCGCGCTTCCGCTGATGATCGTGCCTTCACTGACAATCGAGTTGAGGGCCATGCCTTTGCGATCATTCCAGTCGAACACGAACTTCGCCGGCGGATCGCCAAATCCCACCGTCCTGAGCGGCCAACTGCGATTGTACAAATTAAACGACGGATCCACGGAGCAGAGGTCCATGTTCGCCTCGTAGTAGGCTTCCAGAGTTCCGAGATCCCGCCAGTAGCTCGCCTCTTCGCCCTTGAAAGGGACCGGCACGCGGTTCTTGCTGAAATCGTACGCATAGACCCGCTGATTCTTGATGAGCGCCGGTAGCAGATCTCGGCCAAAGTCATGATTGCTGGCGGCGTTATCGGCATCGGTGGTTAAAATATGCACTAAGATGTCGGTGTTAAAAAGATAATTGCCCATGGAACCCAAGGAACGGTCCGGCTCGCCGGGAATCGTTTTTGGCTGGCTGGGTTTTTCATCGAACCGGAGGACGCGCCAGTCGGAATCGACTTCCATGACGCCGAATTGGGTCGCCTCTTTGGTTTTTACCGGCAGCGCCGCGACGGTGACTTCCGCGCTGTTTTTTTGGTGCTCGTCGATCATCTGGCGAATATTCATCCGGTAGACGTGATCCGCGCCGAAGACGGCGACAAGCCTGGGGCTATGTCGCTCGATCAAAAATAGATTCTGGTAAACGGAGTCGGCAGTGCCTTGATACCATTCTTTCCCCATCCGCATCTGGGCGGGCACCGCGGTGATAAAGTGGTCTCCCAGAAAATCGCTGGTACGCCAACCCTTGTCCATATGTTCCAGCAAGGATTGCGCCCTGAACTGGGTGAGCACGTAAATCGATAAAATTCCTGAATTGACGAAGTTGGAAAGCACGAAATCGATAATGCGGTACCTTCCCGCAAACGGAACCGCGGGCTTTGCCCGGTGTTCGGTCAATGGGTAAAGACGTTCGCCTCGCCCGCCGGCGAGCACAATGCCTAGGACGTACATCATCGAATCTCTTGCGGAGACCTCCTCAAGGCGCCAGCTCTTGGTACAGGGCGCTATAGAGCTTAGCCGAGCGATCCCATGAGAAATCCATGCTCATTGCTTGGCGGCGAATCGCGGTCCAAGCCCGTTTGTCTTTAAAGACTCGCAAGGCCCGCTCGATGGCTTCCAACAACGCATGCGGCTCGTAAGGACCAAACACGAATCCCGTGCCGGTTCTTTTTTTCGACTCATAATCGTCCACCGTGTCCTTCAAGCCGCCCACCGCGCGCACGAGCGGAATTGTACCATATTTTAAGCTAAACATCTGGTTAAGACCGCAAGGTTCGTAAAGCGACGGCATCAAAAAAATATCGGCGCCCGCTTCGATCTGATGCGCCAAGGCTTCGTCGAACCCGATGCGCGCTGCGAATTTCTCGGGAAATCGCCTGGCGGCGCTGGTGAAAAACTGCTCGTAGCGCGATTCGCCGGCGCCCAAAAGAACCATTTGGAGATTCCGCTCCATCAGTTCGTCAAAAATCTTTTCGACGAGATCGACACCCTTTTGCGAAGTAAGCCGGCAGATCATACCCAACAGCGCGTCAGATTTCCCCGGCAGACCCAAGCTTCGCTGCAAACTCTTTTTGCAGATGCGCTTGCCCGTGAGATTGTTTTCGCCATATGGCTTGGCGATGAAGGGGTCGGTTTCAGGGCTCCACTGGTTGTAATCTACGCCGTTCAGGATCCCGACCACATCCCGGGCGCGCTCTCGAAGCACCCCTTCCAGGCCAAAGCCCTGCTCCATATCCATGATCTCTTGGGCGTAACTGGGGCTCACGGTGGTAATCTTATCGGCAAAGACCAGGGCGCCTTTTAAGAAATTAATGTTGCCGTAGAACTCGAGATACTGCGGAGTGAAATAGCTTTTGTCCAAATTCAACAGGGGCCAGGCCGGTTCCCCAAATATTCCCTGAAAGCCGAGGTTATGGACGGTGAAGACGGTTTTCGCGGAGATCAATTCAGGATACCGATCCCCTTGCGTTTTTAAGAAAACGATGGATAACCCCGAGTGCCAATCGTGACAATGTATGATATCCACCGGCTGGTGGCGCAAGACTTCCAGAGCAGCGCGACTGAAAAAGACGTAGCGTTCCGCATTGTCCGGATAATCGCCGTGAGACGTGCCATAAAGAGCGTCCCGGTCGAAGTAGCCGTGACCGTGATCGCGCACGAAATAAACTGAGATATTT
>Ga0209376_1003313_pt1 | contig 14670 bp, 13 predicted proteins | sample GraSoiAngelo_134_FD_185891 | JGI IMG/M metagenome (GOLD analysis project Ga0209376, IMG submission 185891) | Grasslands soil microbial communities from the Angelo Coastal Reserve, California, USA - 14_0929_05_30cm (SPAdes) (version 2) | ecosystem: Environmental > Terrestrial > Soil > Grasslands ... | reverse complement strand
GACGCACGGAGTTCCTCGTAAAACGGCGCCGCCTCCGCGAACTTTTGTTGCTTGTAGAGCGCTTCTGCTTTTAACAATTTCGCCTGGTCGGCCCGCTCGCTCGTAGGATTGGTTTTGAGATATTCATCGACTTCCACGATGACCGCGTTTGGGTCGGAATTGTAAATATTGATCAGACGTTGATAGCGCGCGTCCTTCGCTTCTTCCCGGTTGGGAAATTTTTCGATGATCTCGCGATAAATTCCTTCTGCTTCCTGGGTGTGGCCAAGTTGTCGTTGCGCGTTGCCGACAAGAAGCATCGTTTCCGCTTTCGCTTCCTCCGGTAATTGCCCGGCCGATTTTTTGTAATCCGAAATCACCTGGGCGAATTGTCCGGTTTGATATTCGAGACGAAGCAGGCCGGCTTGCGCGACCCCCTTCCATCGCCCGGAATCGGAAGCGGCGCGTCCTTTTTGCAGGAGAACACGCGCTTTTTCTGCCATCGCGCTGTCGATCTTGGCGCGATCGGCGACGGCAAGATCGAGCGCAATCAAACCCGCGCGAACGGCTGCTTCGGCTTTCGCGGCCGGCTTTTCTGCCTCGGTCGCAAGCGCTTCATATTGCTTGAGGGCATCGGTCCGACGCCCACGCGCGAGTAACATCGCGCCGGCGGTGGTGCGCGCATCTTCGCGATACTGACTTTTCGCCTCAGCCACCTGGAGGTAAAGCATGAGAGCGTCATCCGCCCGTTTGCTACTTTCCAGGCACCGCGCTTCGAAATATTTGGCCGATAACGCAACCGAGGCGTCCTTCGAGTTTGCGGCTGCTTTGTGGAAGAGCGGTTGTGCGGCAGTGAAATCCTTTTGCGAGAAAGCAAGGACGGCGAGGGCGTAAGCTGCAGGGCCGGCAAATTCGCTGTCTCCAAATTCGTCGAGCAGCTTTTGGAAGTTGGTCCGAGCGAAACCGTTCTTCCCGAGTAAGCGATAGCTTTCGCCTAATCCAAAATAGGCATTAGCCCGGCCGGAGCTGCTCCCGTAATCACTCAAATACTTTTCGTACTCAGGAATTGCCAGGTCGTACATCTTGCGTGCGAAAAGCGCATTGGCGTACTCAAGCTGACGTTTGTCAGTCGGTTGCTCTGGCGTCGACGGTTTTTCTTCGGGCGGCGAGGTCGCTTCATCTGCCGGCAGGGCGCGCGGAACCGGTGGTTCGTTCAAAGGCACGGCGCGACGAACTTCCTGCGCCAGGGTAACGTCGCTTACCCACAGCAGCCCTGCCAAAAGCAAACCGGCATTGCGCCGGGATGATTTCATTTTGCGGTCGCGAATGCGACGTTGGTAATTCCGGCCTCGCTGCAAATGTTGAGCACGTTAACCACGTTCTTATAAGCGCCGCCTTCATCGCCGCGAATCACCACTGCCTGTTCCGGATATAATTTCACCAGGTTCTGCAACAGATCACCCAGCTCCGAGCCTGTCATCGTCCGTCGATTGACGATCACGCTTCCATCGGTCTTCACATTCACGACCACATCGCCCGGCGGCGCTAGTTTCTCCTTTGCGGCCGATGCTTTCGGGACTTTGACATCGAGCTCGTTTTCGTTGCGCGCAGCGCTCCAGGTCAGCAAAAAGAAAATCAGCAGCAGCATTAAGACATCGACCAATGGGGCGAGCTGTATTCCGGGGTGCTGCAACGGGGCGCGGCTACGCAAATTCATTGGGCCGAGAGCAATTAAAACTCCGACTCGAGCAGCGCCGGCGTGCGCTCGGAGCCACGAGCAAATTGCAAGGAGAGAAGAGCGAGGATGTGGGTAACGGCGGATTCCAACTCCGAAATCAAACGTTGTGAGCGCCCGCGGAAATAGGCGTAAAAAATCATCGCCGGAATACCAATGGCCAATCCGGCCGCGGTATTAAAAAGCGCTTCACTGATGCCATGCGAAAGCTGCATGTAACGCTGACTGCCAACATCTGCGCCGAGTGCACCGAAGGAGCGAATAATTCCGATCACAGTTCCAAGCAGACCGAGGAGCGGCGCAATCATTCCGATATCGGCGAGATAAGTAACGCGGTTATTCAAATTGGAAGCGACCCGAGTTCCTTCCGTCTGGGCAATTTCACGGATTTGCTCGAAATCGGCGTTCGGATTTTTGGTGGTGAAATCGAGAACTTGTTGGACCACGCGGGCGATGGCTTCGCCGTGACGATTGGAAACGGCGAGCAGACCGAGATAATCGCGCTTCCGCAGCAGCGCATCGGCGGTGGCCATAAATCCATGGGAGACAACCGCGCCGCGTCGAATGCTCAGGAAGTAAACGATGACGAGCATGACCGAGATGATCGACAAGATCAGGAGCACCACCATAACCGGCCCGGCCTGTGACATCGCGTGTAACATGGTGGTGGTTGTCCGCGGTAGCTCTGGCGCGAGCGGCGGAGTCGCGACCGGCGCGGGAGTTTGTGCGAGAAGTGACGAGGCGCTGGCCGGCGCGAGAAACAGCCAAAAGAATTTTTTCATGCCCAGACAGCCGCTACGATAAACGACGGGCGCTAGCGCGCAACCAAAGCTCCGTCAAAACGGCGCAAGCGGAAGATATGGGCAGGGCGAGCCGCTGGATCGAGCTCGACGTAATTGCGCCGCCCGTACCAGGTATAACGGGAATCATCGAGCAAATCGTGCACCTGGTACGGCTCGCCTTCGTTCTGACCGAATAATTCGATGGGAACATCGATCATCGAGTTTTGCCGGCGAAAGGGGTCGAGATTTACCACCACGAAAATGATGTTCTCTCGCGCGGGTGTCGTTTTGCCATAGAACAGGATCGCGCCGTTGTCCGCGTTGTAGAAACGCAGATTATCGTAGAATTGCAGGGCCCGATTCTGGCGCCGGATCGTGTTCAAGCGCGCGATAAACTCTTTGATATTACCAGGGGCGTCCCAGTCGCGCTCCTTAAACTGATACTTCTCCGAATCGAGATATTCTTCGCGCCCGGGCAGAGCGGCGTTTTCGCAGAGCTCGAACCCGCTGTAAATCCCGTAGACGCTCGACAAAGTGGCTGCTAACACCACGCGAATCATAAAAGCAGGCCGACCGCCATTTTGCAAAATTGGGGGCAAGATGTCGGGCGTATTCGGCCAAAGATTGCCCCGGAAATATTCGCGCATTTCCGTCTGGGTAAGTTCGGAGAAGTAATCGACTAGTTCCTGTTTGTAATTGCGCCAGGTGAAATAGGTATAGCTCTGATTAAAGCCGGCCTTGGCCAGCACCTTCATCATCTTTGGTCGAGTAAACGCTTCCGACAAAAAAATCGTGTCGGGAAACTCGTCGCGCACCCCGGAGATCAAATACTCCCAGAACGGCACCGGCTTGGTGTGCGGATTATCCACGCGAAAAATACGAACGCCGCGCTCGACCCAGAATAAAATGATGCTCTTCATTTCCGCCCATAGTTCCAGCCAGTTCTGGCAGCGGAAATTCAGCGGATAAATGTCTTCGTATTTCTTCGGCGGATTTTCGGCGAACTTGATCGTGCCATCCGGGCGCGCATAAAACCACTCCGGATGTTGCACCACGTAAGGGTGATCGGGTGAGCAGTTGATGGCAAAATCGAGCGCAATTTCCAGCCCGCGTTTTCGGACTTCCTCTTCCAACCAGGCAAAATCCCCCAGGGTCCCGAGCGCGGGATCAATGTCCTTGTGCCCGCCACCATTCGGCAATCCCAGATGTCGGTTACCGGTGGCATACGGCACGCCGGGATCATCAGCTTGAGAGATAACAGAATTGTTTCGTCCTTTGCGGTTTGTGGTACCAATGGGATGGATCGGCGGGAAATAAATGACGTTAAATCCCATTGCTTTGGCATACTCGATCCGGGGCAAACAATCGCGCAGTTTGGAACCGCGCTCGCCGCTGCCCTCCGCGGAACGCGGAAAGAATTCGTACCAAGCCGCAGTCTGCGCTTCCAGACGGTCAACAACCGCGCGCGGCGGCGGAGCCCATTGCGTGGCGCCGGTGCGATCGGGATAGGTCGCCATTAAAACTTCGAGCTCGCCAGAATGCACCAGCTGGTCGACCTCTGCCGGCATCTTTGTTCGCACTGCCTCTGCGATTTCGCGGAGCCGTTTTGCGTCGTGCGGGTCGTGCGCGCGCCTCGCTGCTTCCTCGATCAGTGCCGCGCCTTCGAGGGCTTCACTACGCAAGGGAGTGACGCCAGCTTTGAATTTGGTTGAAAATTCGTGCTGCCAGCTGATAAAGGCGTCAATCCAAGCCTCCACGGTATATTCGTAAATCGCATTTTCATAAAGAGTGCAGGCTCCACGCCAGCGATCGTTATCGATTAATTTCATCGACGTCTCGTGCCAGCCGGTCTCGTCCACCATTCGCCATTTCAGCGCGGCTGCGACAACATCGTGTCCCTCCTTGAAAATATCGGCTTCAACCACCAGATCTTCACCGGTCACTCGCTTGATCGGATAGCGACCGCCATCGATCAACGGCTGCAGATTTTCAATGACCGCACTCGGAAATGCCCGAAGCATGGGCGTTCCATCAAACGAATTTCAGTGAAAGGCAAGTCGCCCGACGCGCCTTCTTGTAGGGCGGCGATCTCCGCCGCCGTTTCTTTTCGCTGGCGGCCAAAATGGCCGCCCTACAATTCTTGCTCGGAGCGTAATACCGAGGATGCCCTACGCGGCGAAATAAAACGCGCACTCGTAGAGTCCGGAATTACGCGTTTCCTGCCGCCGCACTCGTGTCCCGAGAAGCTGCTCGAACATTTCCTGCTCGAGTCGGCCAATAATGGGATATTTGTCGAGCACGTTCTGGAGCGGCGTGTGGCATTCCAGAATCTGCGGGCCGCCATCGTCAGTCACGAATTGTGACATGTATCCTTCGGTATCCCGAATTTTCGCCAGTGATTTAGCCCGGTCCGCCACCGTCTCGCCTTTGACCTTCTCTTTCAGGTTCGCGCATTTTCGTTCAAACAAGTTGTAGAGCAATTTTTCCGGTGCGTTCGGTCCGTAAATGCTTTGGACCGAATCCAGCAACTCCAAGGTAAATCGATTGCTGTCCGCCTGAAAAAGATCATGCGCGCGCCGGGTTAATCGATAAACCATTTCCGGGCGACCCATTTTTTGCGGACGGCGCCAGGTATCGAGATAACCGTCGCGTTGCAGGGTGAGACAGTGCTGTTTAATGCCCATGTAACTCATCCTCATGCGATCGACCAATTCGTTGACCGATAACCCGCGGCTGCGTTTGAGCGCGTTGACAATTTCGAGCCGTTGCGTCCGGCCAATCTCTGCCAGCAGTCTTTGATTCATGGCCCCAGGGCGGTTAATACTTTAATGATAAAGAGCTCGTCTATGCAACTAAATTCGCGTAAAAACACGCCACTGTAAATCACTTAGACAATGCGACTTGTGGTCGAAGGATCGAATAAGTGCGCCTTAGTTACGTTGAGCGCGAACTGCAAACGATGACCGGACTCGCGATGATCGAGCGCACGCTGGCTTCGGCAAACGACCGTGTGCGCTCCGGTCTGCAAGTACAGATTCGTTTCCGCTCCCATCGGTTCGACAATGTCCACAATCGCCGGAAAACTCGCGGCGGCATTCCCCGTTTTCGAAAGCTCTGCCAGTTCGATGTCCTCCGGCCGAATTCCCAACAGCATTGCTTTGCCGAAAAATTCACGCGCCCGCGGTCGATCGGCGAATCGCACTTCGATTGTTCCGCCCTTCGTTTCCTTAAAAACGATGGCGTCGCGCTCCTGTTTTAATTCGCCATTGATGAAATTCATCGGCGGGCTACCAAGAAAACCGGCGACAAAAAGATTGTCCGGCTCATTGTAAAGTTTCAGCGGCGTATCGATCTGTTGGACCTTGCCGTTGTTCATCACCACAATCCGGTCGCCCATCGTCATCGCTTCGATCTGATCGTGGGTGACGTAGACCATCGTTGCCTGCAAACGCTGATGCAGTTTGGTGATTTCGGTACGCATTTGGACCCGCATTTTCGCGTCCAGATTCGATAACGGCTCATCGAACAAAAAAACTTTCGGCTGCCGCACGATGGCGCGTCCCACCGCGACGCGCTGTCGCTGTCCGCCGGAGAGCGCTTTCGGCTTACGATCGAGCAATTCTTCAATTCCAAGAATGGTAGCGGCATCACTCACGCGCTTCTTGATTTCAGCCTTGCCATACTTCCGCAGCTTCAAGCCAAAAGCCATGTTATCGAAGACGCTCATGTGCGGATAGAGCGCGTAATTCTGGAATACCATCGCGATATCGCGGTCCTTCGGCGCGACGTCGTTGACCCGGCGCTCGCCGATGTAAATGTCGCCGCGCGAAATTTCTTCCAAGCCGGCGATCATGCGAAGAGTCGTCGATTTGCCGCAACCGGACGGACCAACCAGCACAACGAACTCGCGATCGGCAATTTCGAGATTCACATCGTCGACTGCAGTTACGCTGCTCCCCTTTTCTGCGGGATAAATCTTGTAAACGTGATTAACGGTGACCTTGGCCATTGCGTGCTTCGCCGGGCAGAGCGCAGTTCAGCAAGTTAGCGGGGAGGCTTTGAGGCTCAAACTTTCTCGGTGGACCAAGCTCTCCCTAGCACCCGCCTGAAGGCCCGTGCCAATGCGAGGATGGCTCGCTGAAGGGCAACGCAACGACCTTGACGTTTATTGGCCTGTCGTCCACCAACGTGATTAACGACGTGCCGGTTTCGGTGTAGCCGCGTTTTATTATCGCTAAGGCGATGTGTGCATTCAACCGTTCCGAAAAAACGGCGCTGGTTACGTGACCAACCATCTTCGTCTCCGCGTGTAGCTCCTTTCCCGGAGCCAACGCCTTTTCCGAAGTCACCCCGCACAGGCGCTGGCGGGTTTGGCCACTCATTTTCATTCGCGAGATCACTTCCTGCCCGATATAGCAGCCTTTTTCGTATGCAATCGCACGGGCGGCCAGATTCGCTTCCGGCGGAATAATCTCCCGCGTGAGCTCGCAGCCCCAGCGTGGAATTCCACTCTCGATTTCCGAAGTCACCCCGCACAGGCGCTGCCGGGTTTGGCCGCTCATTTTCATTCGCGAGATCACTTCCTGCCCGATGTAGCAGCCTTTTTCGTAATCAATCGCACGGGCGGCCAGATTCGCTTCCGGTGGAATAATCTCCCGCGTGAGCTCGCAGCCCCAGCGTGGAATTCCACTCTCGATTCGCAAAACTTCCCACTCGCTTTCATCCATCGCTCGATAATCGGCAGCGAGCGCGCCCTTCATTGCTTCCGCCCGAGCCGCTTCAACCCAAAGGTCCCAACCATCGATTCCCAGTCGCCGCGAGCGAAAATCGAATTTTGCGTCTGATATCTTCGGCTCTGAGCCCGCCAGCACGTGGAAAAGCGCAGATTGATCTGTCACATCCTCAATCTTCACATCATCAGCAATCACGTATCGCTCGAGTCGAGTCTGCAACAGTTCACGCAATTCCTGATCGGCATCGATCCAAATGTCGTTAGGTGTCGCGGACAGGAAGACGTGCGCATCGAAATGTCCTTTGGCGTTGAGCACGCATGATTCCTGTGTCGCCTCCGCGCCGGCTTTGCGAACGTCGTTGGTGGTCTGTCCGTTCAGAAAACGAATGCGATCGGCTCCAGTCACGCGCAACTTCGTGCGAGCGGAAAGGTCGAAGAACGCCGGAGCCATTTTGACCGATCAATAATCGGTCCGTCGCAACAAGCGACTGAAGAATCCGCGCTTGTCCTCCTCTGGTTCGGAATCACCGTTCGAAGGAGTATCGGGTGCAGTCGTTTCCGCCGGCTCCGGCTCCGGCGCCGGCTGCGGCTGCGGTTGACGCGGTGTCTCAATGTCGACTGGCATCTGCCGTTCTTCTGCGACCAGCTGTTCTTCTGCGACCAGCTGTTCTTCGGGCGGAGGTGGCTCGGGAGGCGATTCTCCAATCTGCGTCGCTTCCAATTTTGCCAACTGCTCCTCGACGAACTCAGGCGATTCGTGCGGCACCGTAACCGGGCGGGGCGAGAACAAATCGGCCTGTCGCTCGGCCCAATCCGGCGCTTGCACAAATGGTAGAAAACGCCGGGCGATCGAGGAAAAATCATCGTCGCCACGGCCCTGGCGCGCTTCATCGAGCAAGCGATCACGCGTCGCACCCGCTACGGTCAGATCAAGGTCGAAGTGGCGGCCCATCCGATTCGCAATCTGCATGTCTTTGAGCATGTGTTTGACTGAAAAATGCGGATCGAAATCCGCCGAAATAATCCGCGGCACTTTCAAATCGAGCGTGGCTGAATTGCTGGCGTTTTGCTTGAGGGCATCGGCAAATTTTTCCAATGGAATGCCCGAATAATGCACGATGGCCATTGCTTCCGCGGCCCCTTGCACGCTCGCTGCCGTCACCATGTTAGTTGCGATTTTGATGATGCTGGCGTCGCCGATTGCACCGATGCCCACGATCGCTTTGCTGCTTGCTTGCAATAGTGGTCGCACTTCATTAACAGCGGCTTCATCGCCACTAACGTAATAGACAAGCTGTCCTTTTTCGGCGGCTAGTTTGCTGCCGGTAAATGGCGCTTCCACCAAACGGGCGCCACGCCGTTCCACTAACGCCGCCGCTTCGCGCATGGTGTCGGGCGAGACCGTGGGATGCGCAATCACGATATGACGCGGCGTGAGCGACATCGAAATGGTCTGGATCATTCGCATCAGCGCATCGTCGTCGGAGACGAAGATCTGGAGGTAATTGCACGTCTGCGCCAGCTCGGCCGGAGAACCGACAAAGTTGGGCACTGGTCGCGGCGTGCGGTTCCAGACGAAGACCGACAGCCCCTGATGGCGCAAATGATCGGCAATGCGACGGCCAATAATGCCGAGGCCAATAATCCCAACGCTCTTTCGAATACTACGCGTCATGTCCGTCCCTCTGGAAACTGCGATTAAACCTACCGCCGTGCAATCTATTCATTTCACCACAAACCGGGTGCACCGCGCCAGGTCTGACTCCAGGGCGGCAACGGCGGTTCGCCGTTTCTCTGCCGCCATGAGGGCGGTGATTTCAGGCGTGACCTCTGCAAGGTCCGTCCCTCTGGAAACTGCGATTAAACCTACCGCCGTGCAATCTATTCATTTCACCACAAACCGGGTGCACCGCGCCAGGTCTGACTCCAGGGCGGCAACGGCGGTTCGCCGTTTCTCTGCCGCGATGAGGGCGGTGATTTCAGGCGTGACCTCTGCAAGCGTCAGTGGTCGTGTGGGATGCACATCGGTGACTTGGAGCGCGTGGAAGCCCAAATGCGATTGCAGGAATCGCGGAGGAGCGTTGGGCGTCAGTTGTTCTGCGGCCTCGAAAAATTCTGCCGGCATACGATTGGCCGCGAAAAAACCGAGATCGCCCCCGCGCGTTTTGCTCGCTTCATCTTCGGAGACTACGGCAGCGAGTTCGGTAAAATCCTCGCCCCGGCCCAAACGTACGGCGATATCCAGGATGGCCTGTTGTTTCGCTTGCGTCACCTCGGGAGCTGAGCCTTCGGGCGCAGCCAGAAAAATGTGTCGCGCGCGAATTCGCGTTGGTTGCTTGAATTCGGCTTGATGTTGCTCGAAATATTTCTGCACTTCCGCATCTGACACGGCAATTTGCGAAGCAATTTGATTCTCAATCCATTCCTCGCCGCGGATTGTGTCGGCTAAGGTTCGCCTGAGAGTTCGTTGTGAGACGCCGCTGTGGTGCTGGGCCGCGCGAAACTGGTGATCATCGGCAAATTGATTCCGCAAAGCGGCCAAGACCCGGTCGGAGCCATTGGTTTTAACCGCATTCGTTGGTAACGCTTCGCTTGCAATCAACTCGTCGCGGAGCGCAACGCTCTCAGCTTCTCCGAAATCCTCTCTTGCTGCGCAAAATTGTTTCTCGCGGAGACGTGCTCGAACATCCGCCTCGAAGACTCCACTCTGCCGCACCAGCGCAATCAATTTGCCCCGTTGAAAAATGTAGCCAGCCACCTGATGAACGACAGGAAATCTGACAAGCCCGTCACCGATTAGCGCGCCAGCCCCGATCGTGATCAACGCGAGAAGCGCTTTTTTCATTTCAGTTCAAATTGCACCAGATCGTAGAGCGCGACCCGCCCGACGATTTCCAGACTTTCCGCGCTGATTTTGTCGAGTGTGTCCTCGGCAGTGTGCCACGGTGGAAAATCGAAATCGATCAGATCGATCACCGGAATCCCGATCTCGTTAAGCGGCGTGTGATCGTCGGTCATTCCACCACCAAGATAGGTGAAATGAGCACGTTGGCCGAGCGCGTCGGCGGCAGCAAAAATATTGCGAGTTAGGGCGGGCGGCGAATCGGGCGGCAGCGTTACGCCGAGCGATTTGTCCCCGATCATATCGAAGAGGATTCCGCGGCGAACGGATTTCGCATTTCCCGAATCGCGCAGCTCTTCCGCAAAATGGCGGCTACCGTAGAGCCCATCGGTTGCGGTAAAGTTTTCAAATGCTTCTTCGCCATCGAAAAACAAAAGCTCGATCTTTGCGGCAAGGGACGGGCTCATTGCCAGGACCCGGGCCATTTCAATGAGCAACCCGGTGCTCGATCCGCCGTCATTTGCGCCAACAAATCGAATGGTTTCGAAGGTTTTGGTATCGTAGTGAGAGCAAAGGAGGAACTGTGCTGCGTCCTTTTTTTTTCTGGTCCCAAAGCGTGCAATCAGATTTACAAATGTCATTTTCCCGCACGGAGTCTGGTCGGAAAATTCAGAGCGCGTTACAGTCCAACCGGCAGACTTCAACTGCTCGATGATATAAAGTCGCGATTTCTCCAAGGCTTCCGAGCCGGCGGGTCGCGGGCCGAGATCAACCAAATGCTGGACGTGGGCAAACGCTTTCTCGCCGGAAAAATTTTCCCAGAGTGGCGGCATTCGAGAACCGCAACTTTGGATTGAGAGGGTTGCGAACGTGGCGAGAAACAGCGTCCGCGAGAGGGTACAGCGCATGGCGCCGACTCAATTTTCTGGCGGAAGCCCGATCACTTGCATGATGCGCTGCAAGTCGTCGGCACCGTAATATTCAATTTCGATTCGCCCTTGTTTCTCGCCGTGATGCAAAACCACGCGTGTCCCCAAATGCTCCTGCAAACGTGACTGCAAATGTTCAATCGTACTGGCGCTCACGGACACCGTTGAGGGACGACGACGGCGCGGTCTCGCATTCCCGAGCTGGCGGGCAACCAACCGCTCCGTCGCCCGCACTGTCGCGCTGCGTCTCAAGACCGTTTCCGCGACGGCCAACTGTTCTTCTGGCGCTTTCAGCGCGAGCAATACTTTGGCATGTCCGACCGAGATCAAATCCTGGGTTAACCACGTTTGCACCTGCTCATGCAAATCGAGCAACCGCATCGCGTTCGCCACGGCCGCGCGGCTCCGGCCAACCTTCTGCGCGATCTCTTCCTGCCGCATTCCAAATTCACCCGCCAAACGAGCGTAACCCTGCGCTTCTTCGATCGGATTCAGATCGGCGCGCTGTAAATTTTCGATGAGCGAAAGTTCGAGCACGTCGCGGTCGCTCGCGCTCCGAATAATGACGGGCACTTCGTTTAACCCAGCTTCCTGGGCGGCTCGCCAGCGCCGCTCTCCCGCGATCAATTCATGACGTCCATCGATCGCCCGTACAATCAGAGGTTGAATGATTCCGTGTTGGCGGATGGATTCGACCAACTCCGAGAGCGCATCCGCGCCGAAATCCTTACGCGGCTGCAATGGGCTTGGGGTGATGCTATAAAGACTGACTCGCTGAATTTTTTCCGAATCATCGACCGCCGCAATCGCTGGAGCTGGGGCCGGCTGCGCGGCGATGAGCGCGCTGAGACCTTTGCCGAGCGCCAATTTTGCCATCGCGCAGAGACTATCGGAAGCGACTCCGCAACGCAAACAGCTCGTTGCGGCAATCTACGGCACGCATAGCATCGTCCATGGCCGCGACGTTAACCGGGACCTTCACCCTCGGGCATTCACCCGATCCGGATGACGCTTTCATGTTTTACGCGATGGCGGCGAACAAAATCGATTTGCGCGGTTATCATTTCGAACACCGGCTCGAGGACATTCAGACTTTGAACGAACGCGCAATGCGCGGCGAGCTGCATATCTCTGCGGTCTCGATCCATGCCTGCGCCTACGTCGCGGACAAATATTTGTTGCTGCCATGCGGCGCGAGCATGGGCGACGGCTACGGACCGCTGGTGATTGAGAAACATCGAACACCGAACATCGAACCCGCCTACGCCGAAGGCTACGGCGTGGCAGGCAGCGAAGATCGAACATCGCATGAAGATATTCGGGAGCGGCTGCGCGGTCGCTTAATCGCAGTGCCAGGAGTGATGACGAGCGCGTTTTTGGCGCTGCAGCTTTATCTCGGCGAATTCAAATACATCGTCGTGCCGTTCGACGAAATCTTCGAGACGGTAGGAACTGGTCGTGCGGAGGCTGGCTTAATCATTCACGAAGGGCAGCTCACCTATGCGCACTCCGGATTTACAAAAATAATTGATCTGGGCGAATGGTGGAAAGATCGGACCGGCCTGCCATTGCCGCTGGGTGGAAATGTTCTGCGCAAGGATATTCCACGCGAGATTCAGAGTGATCTGGTCGCGATTTTGCGAGAGAGCATCGAATTCGGCCTGAACCACCGTGACGAAGCGGTGCAACACTCGATGCCATATGCGCGCGGCATGGACAGCAACCTGGCATCAAAGTTTATCGGAATGTATGTAAACGAGTTCACGCGCGACTATGGCGAGGTCGGACGCGAGGCCATCCGCCGGTTTCTTGGCGAAGCGCGCGAACGCGCTTATATCGATCGTGAAATCTCGATCGAGTTCGTAAAGTAGATCTCGCTCGCCGCTATTTTTTCTTCGCGCTCGGAGACGGCGAAGCTTTCGGCTTGCTCACCGCTTCCACGACGAAATTCTTCACCCGCTGGGCCTCTTGTTTGAAACCGTTAGTGAAATCATGCGTGCCGTATTCAAAAAGCACGACAAAAGAGAAGGTGAAGAAAACGAATAGGACGAGCCAGAACAGCCCGCGAATGAGAGACATCGGACGACCTTAAGGCAGTGATGGGGCCTGGTCAACGACGCCGTAGCCAAGGCAAGCCTTCGCAGTTGAACCGGGAGGCGAAGCTGCGATTCTGCTCGCTGTGCGGGTGCCACTGCTCGACCTAGGCGAACAATATCGCGCTCTTGCCGCGCCGATTCGGCAGCAGATCGACGAAGTGTTGCAGAGCCAGCGTTTCATCCTCGGGCCGAAAGTGGAGCAGTTCGAACGCGCCCTTTGCGATTACATCGGCACAAAATTCGCCATCGGCGTTTCCTCCGGAACGGACGCATTGCTCGCAGTCTTGATGGCGTTAGAAATTGGACCGGGCGACGCCGTGATTACTACGCCTTATTCGTTTTTCGCGACTGCTGCCTGCATTGCACGGGTCGGCGCGACGCCGCTCTTTGTCGATATCGAGCCAGAAACTTTTAATATTTCACCCGAAGCAATCCGATCGTTCATCAAAAAAAATTGTCACCACGCGAACGGCGTCCTGATGGCGCGGGACCGGCAAGCCATTCGCTTGATTATTCCAGTGCATCTTTTCGGATTGTGCTGCGAAATGGACACCATCATGGAGATCGCGCGCGAACACGAATTGCTGGTGATTGAAGACGCGGCCCAGGCAATCGGCGCCGGATACCCTCAAGCTGGCGAAGTGACGTCGGCGGGTGCGATCGGCGATATCGGTTGTTTCAGTTTTTATCCTTCGAAAAACCTTGGGGCGGCCGGTGACGCCGGGGCCATCGTTTGTACGGCGGAAAATCTGGCAACTCGTTTACGAACCTGCCGTCAACACGGGATGGAACCGCGTTATCATCATCAATTCATCGGCGGGAATTTTCGCCTCGACGAACTGCAGGCGGCGATTCTTCAGGCGAAACTACCGCACCTAGATTCATCGGCGGGAATTTTCGCCTCGACGAACTGCAGGCGGCGATTCTTCAGGCGAAACTACCGCACCTAGGAGGTTGGTCGGCCGCTCGTCGAGCGGCCGCTGATTTTTACCGCGAGGAATTTTCCCGACGCAATTTAGGGGATTCCATTATTCTTCCGGCCGAGCCATATCGGGAGCGCGCCGGTAATCATCACATCTATCATCAGTTTGTCATTCGCGCGGTGGCGCGGGATGAGTTGAAGGCGCATCTCAGCAGCAACGAAATTGAAAGCGAGATTTACTACCCGGTCCCGCTCCATTTGCAGGAATGCTTTTTCTATTTGGAACATAAGGAGGGCGACTTTCCGGAAGCAGAACGCGCGGCCGCCGAAACACTGGCTTTGCCAATTTATCCAGAACTGAGTCGCGAAGCGCAGCGATTTGTGGTGGGCAAGATCGCGGAATTTTACTCCTAAAAAAGCATCTGCGTCATCCCGAGCTAAGTCGAGCGATCCCGTTGCGTAAGCTTTAAGGTTTCATCGCTGGATCCCTCGACTTCGCTCGGGATGACGGATCGCACGCGCACTTGCGGTGCATCCGGCGCGAGCCTATATCAACGCTCGCGAAAGGGTAGGTTCCGGAGTGGCCAAACGGGGCAGACTGTAAATCTGCTGGCTTTACGCCTTCGCTGGTTCGAATCCAGCCCTGCCCATTT
>Ga0209376_1003310_pt1 | contig 14678 bp, 12 predicted proteins | sample GraSoiAngelo_134_FD_185891 | JGI IMG/M metagenome (GOLD analysis project Ga0209376, IMG submission 185891) | Grasslands soil microbial communities from the Angelo Coastal Reserve, California, USA - 14_0929_05_30cm (SPAdes) (version 2) | ecosystem: Environmental > Terrestrial > Soil > Grasslands ... | reverse complement strand
CGTTGAAATCATGCCAGAGTCTTAGGCGAAAGAAATCTTCATCCTCTTCGACGAATTGCAGGTCATATTGAAAAATGCCATATCCTTTATAAATCCAATCTACGGGTCCCATTCCGCGGATTCTCCCGGCGCTATTACCCTCGTTGATGAGCATGTCGGTAAATTCATCCCCGTACTTAGTTCGGAAAGCGGCGGTGTTTCGTGGAAAAGCACTGCGAGGATTTCCCGCTGGCTTAAAATCGCCGCTGCCATCCAGCACGCACATCGCACAGATCTCCTGGGGCGATAATTCCTTATCATGCACCAGCCAAACATAGGCGGTCTCCTGGCACGCGATGCCACAGATGTGATCGACGGAGTAGGCGGTACCCCTTACTGCGTCCGCGATTTGTTGGCCGAAGTTGCGCTTGAGCCAGCCACTCGCTTCGATCGCTTGCAGCCGGTTAATCGGATGATCGTCGTTGAGTTCTGGCATGGTCATACCTCTGATTGAGATTTTCTAAGGCAGCAGTGAACTTTGGAGCGGGCATATGCTTTACGGTGTCGGGGTTTTTGCGGTGTCCGGCCGACTCGATGAATCTTCGTCTTGTGGCTCCGAATCCGCGCCCGGCGCTGGTTTGGCAAGAACCGTTTCGGCCACTTCCTTGAGTTTTAGGACGGCTTGCTCGGAAAAGAGGCCCACCATCGCCGCGAGCGCGGCAAAGCCAAACGGACTGGTGTTTGCGAACGTTGTCTGAGGTGAGAAGAATCCACCACGAACAACAACGTAAAAAATCACCGCTAAGGCGCTTCCTGCGAAAGGCTGAAGGATGTACTTGGCAAGCCAGCTCCACTTAAGCTTACGATTTCCGACATACCAGTAAACGGAACGTACCGTGTGTACCAGACTCCCTAACGCACCAGCGAGAATCACGATCAGTAGAAGGCGAACTTCATCCCAAATTTCAAATTGCCGTCCGAATATCGCGATGGGAGAACGTGTTGCTTCAGGAATCGCTGTCGGAGTGCTGACCGGAGGAGACGCGGCTGAAGAAGTCTGTGTCGGGCTGACGGAAGAAAGTGCAGCTGAAGGAGTCCGTGTTGGAATGCTGACCGAAGGAGATGCCGCTGGAGAAGTCTGTGTTGGGCTGACGGAAGAAGATGTGGCTGAAGGAGTCGGTGTTGGAGTGCTGACCGAAGGAGATGCCGCTGAAGAGGTCTGTGTTGGGCTGACGGAAGGAGATGTGGCTGAAGGGATCGGAGTTGGAGTTGCCGCTGTTTTTCCGGGAGGTGGCTGACCTGATGGTGACGGGCCCGGCCATAGGGCTATCAGGCCGTAAAAACACAGCAGAATAGCGGCGATGAGATAAAATGCTAGAAACACAATTCCTATCGCGCCGACATCCTTGTCACCGGGGCCTGTTCCTGGCGCATCCTTGGGGTTGGGGGCGGTCTTGGCGACGCCCTCGGTCGTGGGATTCGCTTGCGCAACCTCGGGCTTAGAGACGGTAGTACCGACATCCTTATCACCGGGAGCAGTCTTGGCGTTGGAAGGGGTTTTATCGCTACCCGGGTTTGCGGTTTGCTCGTTTTCGTCAGGCATAGGTCGCCACCGATTCGCCTTTTACCAATTTCGAGGATTGGCCGTCAATCTAAATTCAACCTACTAAAGTTGGTGACCCAGCACAGTGTATCGAATGGGTCGTCTATTTACGTCTGAGTCTCCTCGCTTTCTTGTAAATGTAGCGCTTTAGTGAACGCCGCCGTAAGTTTCATGTGCGTGTCGTGATGCGTCGCGCGGCTGTTTGCTGCGGCATCGGCGAGTTGATCGGCCTAATTTGGATCCTGATCCGGGTTGAGTGCAACCCATTCGACGACCTTGAAACGCGCAAACTACAACGATTTCAGGTAATCCATCGTTTCGACCTTTACGTGCGAATTGTCCGCGCCGTATCCTTCATCGATCAACAGGCGCAGCGTTAATTCAAAGTTTCGAATCTCGCGCAGCTCCAGGCGCTCTTGGTCCGAGTCCAGTCCGGGTACGCGGTCGCCAAGGATGAGCTTGATCGCGCCACGCGAGGCTAGCAGGATCGTCGGAATATCGAAGGCGGAGAGAGCGGTCTTTGGATCGGGGTTGTAGTCTTTGGCCCGGATGTAAAAGGGGAAATCGCGGAACTGCGTCTCGATGGAGATTTGCACCAGATTGCTCACGCGAAGCGGCAAACTTTCTTTCGTGATTTCCGACAGCTTGTTCGGCACCACGATGTGAAGCGTGAATGAATCGTAAACCAGTCGCCTGCGCTCGATCTTCACTGCGCCGGTCGCGTCTTTCACTTTCCGCTTCATCGCTAGCTCGCGTTCATCGCCGAGCGCCGACACCACCTTGGTGACGAAATTCTCAAAGTAACCGACCGCCAGTGCTGTGGACGGCAGCACACCGATCGCGGGCCGTTTCAGTTCCTCCGCAATCGCCCTGCGGATTTGATCGCAGGCCGTGCCGACCGCTGCCACAAAATTCTTATCGTCCCTTTTCCGATAGGTCGCGATCGTGATCCCGGCATAATCGGAGAGCACTTTGGTCTCTTCCTCGCACACGATGAAGGCGCGGCCGGGCCCGAGTCGTCCGAGAAAAAGGCCATGCTCGAAAACGACGTTGTCTCGCGGTGCCGATTGAGTTTTGCCCCGGCTGGTTACGGAGTCGTCCGGGGTAATAACGAGCACGGCAAAATCGAAAAAGCTGGCGGCGCGCAACAGCGACTCGAGCGTGCTCGCGTTCAGCTTGAAGACGCCCTCGTTCCAGATTTGGACATCCATTTCGCGATCGAACTGCTCTCTAATAGCGCGGGCTGCGGCCAATCCTTCCGAAGAAGATCCGACGAACATCGTGGGCTTTTGCATGGGAAGGGGAGTTTCGCCTATGCGATTGTGCGACTGATCGCCCATGCCACTTCTTTCCCGGTAACAAAGCCGTGGGTATCGCCGCCGTTTGGATCGACAATGTATCTGCTGTTTTCAAGTGATTGAGGCACTGGAGTCTCCGGCATCTTGTTGGTTTTCTCGGTCTCCAGCATAAATCGCAATTAAAAACTTCGATATCCGAACGATCAGCTCTTAATACTGCTGCGGCCTCTCTCTTTGACAATTCGCCACTTCAAAAATGGATTTCATCTGCGACTTCCTAACATTTTGTCGCTTTCGCGGGTGCGTGCTCTCCGATCGCAAGACCCTCCCTGCGCCACCTTTAGCAAATTGATTCGGAAGTTGTAAAGCAAAACAATCAACGCGCGTCCGTGCGGTTATCGTCTCACCCGAAAACGGATGTCACACCACCTTTGCCTAGTCACGACCTCGCGAAAAACGCCATCGCTCTGTGCACAGCGCAAAATGCCCATGCGGCACGGATGCTTTGTCCGTTGCGTTTGCTGAGCGTTCTCTATGGGACGCTGGGGACGATCCCGGGGCCACTGGTGAAATATGATTACCGGGGCGGCGGAAGAGTTTTGAGCACCTCGTTCATCGCGCTCGCGTTGTGAACGACCTCGTCATCCTGGTTGATTTGCTCCCGAATTGTTCTAGCTGCGCCAGCAGACAGCATCCAGCCAAGTGGTAGTGGGACCTGAGTGTCGCGAAGTTTGAAGTAGACAATATCCTTGGTCAGTTGTTGCGATGATTCCGCCTCGGCAGGTGCCAAAACGACGCCAGCTTTGAAACGCCGCTGCTCGCGCCCAATTGCCTTTTGCGCGTAGGTGCCTCGAGCATCACGCGTGTTGAGAAGTGTGAAGAGCGGCGCGGTTAGCTCGCTCATAAATTGTCCGCTTACCACTGCTGGTCTTGTTCGCTTTGGTCCGGGTGGTTCCGGTGCTGGCTTGGCCGGAGCAATTGACGGCTTGCGCGGATTATTGCTGATCATGATGATTTTCACATCGACGTTCGCAATTTTCTTAAAGGCGCACCAATCCTTGATGCGTGTGGCGATCTCATAAGCGGTAGTCGCGCCGGAATTTTCGAAATAGCCACCGTCGACAATATGCGAGCCGTCGGGGAAACGCCCCGCCGGACTGACGAAGGTAAAGCGCGCGCTCATGTGCGCAGCGGTGCTGAGTGGAATATGGCAAGCAGCTTCCGTCGCGCCCAAGCTGTGACTGGCGAGTCTTTCGGCTGCATCGTCCGCATCGAGAAAACTGTTCGTCACCCGGAGATTGCTGGTGATGATGCGGTTACCCTTTTCCACCGAGGTGCCGTTGAGAAAAAGTGCCGGCATCCATTCCCGAAGGCCCGGTTTCCAAAGATCGACAAACGAACCAGCGAACCGATCATTGCCCATCGTGCCGCGCCAGGCCTTCTCCCATCCCATCTCCAATGACCGTCCGCGATCAAAATAGGGGATTGGGAAAGGAATGAAACGTTGGATCAAATCGGGATAGAGCATGGAGGCGAGGGCCGGGGAAAGAAAGTCTTGGCCGAGGATTTTGTGCGCATTCTCTTGGAACGAACCTCGCGCTGGTTCGGCCAGCAGTGCGTCGAAGACTACTGCGCCAAGGCTTCCGCCAGAAACTCCGCTAATGGCGAAGAGATGCGGCGCGAAGTTTGGATTCGAATCCTGTAGCGCTCCCAGAACGATCGCCGTCCAATAAGCAGCACGAATTCCGCCCCCTTCGGTGGCAACGATGTAAAGCGGATGCTTCGTCTCGGCTGGATAGTTTTTCTCCACCAGATCGTGCCATTTCTCGAACGATTTCAGAACATCGAGTCGGCCTACTTCCTGCAGAGGAGCGGTCCGAATGACATGGTTGTCGTTCCAGTAGCTGAAAAGAAGGGCCAACAAGATAAGGATGGTGATCACTGGAAACTGCCAACGACCACCGAGGTAAACAAACAAACTGCCAACGGCGACCCATGAGGCCGCAGCCAAAAACAGTATTGTTCCCATGCCCAGCCATTGCGGCACTCGAACCGGATCGGCGGCGAAGAGAATGAAAAACAGCACTGAGACAATCAACATCATGCTCACGGCGACAATCGTGGCCCGCCCAAGTTGAGTCACATGTTTGACCTGTTCCTGTGGCGCCGCGCCGATCCACTTTCGGCGGACAACGAGCAGAATATAGAAGGTGATTGCCAGCACCGCGCAAAGGCCGGCAAAGAAATACAGCCAAGACTTTGCCGGTGCTTTCCAGTCGTAGGAGCACGCGGCGACGAAAAATCCGCAGCTGACGATCAATATCGGCGCGATACCCAACAATCGCGGCACATGTTTTTCTGCGAACTTCGAGTGGAATCGAGGGCGGCGGGCGCCAGGGAAATCGAGATAAAGAAGGACGCGCGCCGCATACCAGCTGGATAGAGCCCAGAGGATCAACGCCGCGAAAAATCCGAAAACTCGCGGCCAGTACCACTGCCCACCAACCATGCCCTCGCCCACTGTGCGTAAAATTTCAGTGCCTTGAGCGACACAAAGAAAGACGGGACAGGCAATGAGAGCGACAATGAGGCTGAAGCGACATGGCTTTAATTCGTGGTAAAAATCGCGAATATGCCACCATGTTCGTTGAATAGCAGTGCCGGGTTTGTTGTCGTTAGGCATTGTGAGGCGATTTGTGTTCCTGTCTCGGGTTCGCCGACCCTGGGTATTCGCGGACAAAAAAAATTATGCTGCCGCAATAATTGCCGTAACCGCGGTTTTGACCATGATTTGTAGCGCCGAATCTCTGAATTTTTCGATTTGCATGGTTCCTGCGTTCGCCTTTCGCAATGCCTCCATTTACGCGTCGATCTTGACTGGCCATTGGCGGATATTCTGCTGGTCGCTCTATCACGCTGGTCGTTACCCTGAACCTAATGGGGAGCTCGTTATCTTGTAAAGACAATTGTCGTGCGCGCTGAAGATAGGTTCTCTCTGCTCAGACGTTTGAAGAACTTCGATTTATGCTCCAGTCTCGCGGGACGCAGCACCTTTAGCGCTGATCCTTAGCGAAGCTCCTACGAACTCCACTCTGAATTTGGGAAGCAATCTTTTGCCTTGTCGAGGCCTCCCCACTTTGCGAAAAGCTGCGCTCCATACTGGTCGATCTCCGGCTGCGAGAGTGGCCAGCCCTGGGCACTGCCGGGGAACACGATGTAAACGATTCCATGGGCAACGCCGCCGCTCTTTGGACTTGAAGGAACCCCAAGTGCTGCCGCCAGCGCGATCGATCCTTCGCCGATCTTGCTAGCAGGTCCTACGTCTGCGTAAACCGCATAATCGTAAACCGCGGTGGCAGGGCGGATAACCACGGCGAAATCGCCAAGCTTGGCGCCCAATCCTAGCCTGCCCGGCAACACGATGAAGTTCACAGCCTCCGCGTTTACATAACGGCGTGGATCTTTTCGATCACAATTCGGATCTTCCAACGATGTCGTCGAAATGTAAAAACCCGGAGCCGGATCAGCGTCTGTCTGAATCAGGGGCTTGCCATCGGGCTCACCGTTACTGGTGACCAGTGCCCACCAATTGCCTGGCCGGCCAGCATTGCCAAGATAATCGAGCCCGGACCTCCCATCTGGGTGATAGGCATGATAGGCGCCGTCAGCATCTATCATCAGCCCTGATTCGTAAAAAAAGGCGGAGTCGTCGTCAGTTAGTGTATTAATATCGGCGTAGCCGATACGTTTAAGGAATTTGAGGTTAGCCATATGTTAGTTTCTCCTGTGGGTTGTTATTCGAAGTTGTTGAGATCGTTAGTCGTTCATTCGTGATCCATCCAATCATACTCCAGTCTCTTCGAGCTCAATCATCGCAGCGGTCCCAGGATGATAGGAGCCATCATCTTACACTCACGTTTGGTCAAAACCAAATCGCGATTTGGTGGAGGGCATTTATAGTCGTACCAGCACGTCAGACGCTCGGAAATACCTGGCAGATCCTCCCTGACGATGATCTTGTCTCGAAACACGACGACCTCGATCGTTGTAGTTTTATCCGAAAAATGTACCTTGCAGGAATAGCTCACAGGGTCGCCGCGCCCAAAAACGTCGATCTTCTCGACCACACCTCGATCACCCGTCAGCTCGTTTCGAACGTAGAACTCAGCCGCCCGTTTGCTCGTGCTTTCGGCATCGGCGAACCAGCCGGCGCAGTCATCGTCCGTCTTTGCAACGCCGGCATCTCCAGCTGACTGCACGTCAGTGGTTTGGTCGCTCTGACTCTGATCGTCAGTAGTCTCCTCGGTCTGACTCTGAGCGCCAGTCGTTTGCTCGGCGCTCTCGTCCGTAACCTGGTCTTGTGAAGTTTGCTGATCGGATCCGGCCGCCTCCGTCGTGGATTGATCGTCAGCTGTCTCTTGGTCGTCCCGGTCGTCTGGCATGAGTCTTACGTCTTTCAGATTATCTAGTCTTCATCGCTTGCTACAGGCGGCATCAGGGCGTCAACGACCGGATCAAACCTTTGTCCAAGGATATCGCTGAAGGAAAGGCTTACCAATCGCGTTCTTTCGTCGGGGGCTATGCTCGGCATGCTGTCAGCATCACCAGCATCCCCGAGATTCTCAGCTGCGCTGCCAGTGTCGCTATCGCCCATCGTCGCAGCTGCGTTTTGTGAAAACCAATTCGCCGGAAGGGGTACAGTCGTACTCGTAAATACATCGAGGTCCCAGCGGTGAAGGCTTGGACCCCCTTGCGATGACATGGTCAGGGTAGTTTAACGTAACCATTATCTCTCTGCCATCGGTGTAAACAATACCGCCGTTGTCCATTGGGGTGCCCGCGGGGGAGCCGAACCCCCAGACACTTTTTAGCCGAGCAGGCTCTGTGCCGAGTTCATTACGGATGTAGTGATCGGCCAGCCGTTTAGCGAAAAGCATCGGGGAGCCCTTCTCCCAGCTCGAGCAGTCGCCTTTTTTAGCACCCTTCTGCGGCGCACCGCCCGTGTCGTCAAATTGCTCTGCCGACTTGTCGGTATCGTCGGTAGGTTGGTCCTCAGATTGCTCAGCCGGCTGATCGCTCTCAGCGGGCTGTCCTTCAGATTGCTCGACCGGCTCATCACTGTCGGCGGGTTGTTCTTCCGCTTGTTCAGCTGGCTGGTCGTCAGCTTGCTGTTCCGGTTGATCGGTTTCCTCAGCAGGTTGCTCATCTGATTGCTCAGTTGATTGATCATTATCAGTGGGCGCATCATCTGACTGCGCCGATGGCTGATCACTGTCGGCGGGCTCTTCTTCGGATTGTTGTTCGGGGTCGTCTGGTTTCATAAGTTTGCTCCTTTTTTAGTTAGGGACACTAACAATTCCCTTCACCGCGCCAACGCGGACCGGAATTGAGGCCGTTTGGGACTTCTCGGTCTCCATCTTATCGATGTCGCTGTGGGGGGATAACGACACGACTCTCGACGCGATCGGCATCAGTAGATCACCTCCAGTGCCTTCGGCTGGAGAATCCGAATCCGCTTGGTCGGGCTCCGGAAAACAACGGTGAACCGACCGGCCCCGACGTCTACGGCTGAGTCGACCCGCGCCAAGTGTCTTTCTTCAATGCTTGTCAACATTTTAAAGGCAGCATCCCTGGCCGAGTCTTCGTCCTTTGCATTCACGGTGAATTCCTTGCTCGTCGTTTCTACGTCAGCAACGACCTTCAGCGTGTTGTCTTTGGGAACCTCAAACCTGGCGGCCGTGCCGAAGTTAACCTCCGAATAGCCGTTGAGGTTTACCTCACTCTTGGGGTCTAGCTCACTCTCGGCCCCCAGCATCTTGACCTTAAGTTCTACCTTCACGCTGTCTCCGGTTACTCCGGAGAACGCACCGCTATTAATCACGTTGCTTTTCGTTGCTGCGTCTTGGAATGTCACTTTCTGCTGATCCATCGAACCGAGCTTCCACAGCAGAACCCCTTTCGCTCCATCAAAGACGTTCATGGTGATCGATCCCCCTCTGAACCGGCTGCTTGCACTATCGGTCATGAAGATTGCGGTCACTTGAACCTTGCTGGTCTTGCCTGGTCCGCTGCGTCCGGCTCCCACGCCTCCGCCCCGAGACGTATCTCCTCCGGCAAACGCCACCGTGTCGTCCGCGCTTCCGGGCGTCGTCGGCTGATCACTGTCGGCGGGTTGTTCTTCTGCTTGCGCCGACGCTTGGTCGCCCTCGCCAGGCTGTTCTTCCGCTTGTTCGGTCGGCTGATCACTGTCAGCGGGCTGTTCTTCTGTTTGCTCGGCCGGTTGATCGCTCTCAGCGGTCTGGTCTTCTGCTTGCTGTTCTGGCTGATCCGCCTCCTCAGCGGGTTGCTCATCTGATTGATCGGCTGGTTGATCACTATCAGCAGACGCATCATCTGACTGCGCCGATGGCTGATCACTGTCAGCGGGCTGTTCATCCGATTGCTGTTCGGATTCGTCAGTAGATTCATCTTTAGGTTCATCGTCGCTCATAAATAAATGCTGCTTTTAGGCCCCTCCCATTTGAAGTTGATACTTACATTCGTCGAAACATTATGTCGTTACGCTACAGTAAAGAAATGTCCCCGCTCAGAAACTTGCCGGTGACGCGAAACTGCTGGTTCCCGGCAGGCTGCGCATCCAGCCCGGGCGCCAAGACAAGATGCCCTTTCAGCTGCGGAGACTGTGAGACTTTGGCTATCGCGGCGTTTGCGTCCGGTGCGTTAACTTTGTTATCCAGTTCTCCTATCCCCACATCGAACTTCACCCGTAACGTGTCCCCGCTGGGCATCGGGAATTTTAAGTCCTGAGTATCCATAGTCTGGTAGCCCGCCGAGGGGAGGGCGACCCGAGCGTGAGCGAAGATAAGGACCTCCGAGGTACCCACGCGAAGCATCGGAGTGGTGATAACGTTCCCTTTTTTATTGGTGTCTTGCCAATACTGCCCATCGGTCTGGAATAGCAGACGGCCTTGTTGCCCATTATCGGACTCGAAGACGTGAATCAGAATATCGCCGATGAATTTTTGACCGTCCTGCGTAAATTCCGCGATCACCTTCAGATTGCGGGTGCTAACTTTCGTAGCGCCACTGCCTCCTCCGCCAGCCGGGGCCGCAGCTCCGCCGGCAAACGTCAGCGTATCATCCGCGCTCGCGCCCGTCGCCGGCTGATCACTGTCAGCTGGCTGTTCTTCCGCTTGATCCGAGGGCTGATCCTCGGCCGGCTGTTCGTCGGATTGCTCGGTTTGTTGATCACTGTCAGCGGGTTGTTCTTCGGCTTGCTCCGCCGGTTGATCGCTATCAGTGGGCTGTTCTTCCGATTGGTCTACCGCTTGATCGGTTTCCTCAGCAGGCTGTTCTTCTGATTGCGCGGCTGGTTGATCACTATCAGCGGGCGCATCATCCGATTGCTCTGCCGGTTGATCACTGCCAGTGGGCTGTTCATCCGTTTGTTGTTCCGAATCTTCAGTAGATTCATCTTTAGGTTCGTCGTCACTCATAGACATCCTTTCTATTGGGTCAGTAAAGCTCCTCTTGGGAATTTCAGTTCATCCATTTGTTAGTTTGTTCTGTGGATTTGTCTCCAGGGCAATCGTGAGGCAACCCGCTGCAATATGGCGCGGTTCATTGTGACTCTGCCGTTGTTGAATCTCCGTCGCTATCTCTTGAGTCAGTCGAGCTAGTATTGTCGTCGCTACCGCTCGATCCGGAGTCGCTCGTCGATTCTGTATTGATAGTGATATCAAACGAACCCGCACAATTGATCGGTTTCTCCGGCGCTGAGCTGGAGTAAATACAGGCTTCGAGATGATATGTTGCGAAGTTGTTGGGAAACGTCCCGAAGTGAACGACAGCTTTGACTGTGGCTCCGGCATCCAACCCATCGTCGTGCTTAAAATCGAGATCTAACGGCGGATCCTGATCGCCACTCAAATTGAAGCGGATAAAAAACGATCCGCTCGGCAGTTCACCGGCATTGGCGACGTCAACGCAAAAGTCGTATTCGACATTTGGTTTTGGAAATGCCTCGTCGGTGGTTCCACCGTCGGGGCTAACATAGACTGTGTCAGTGGTAACTAATTTTGAATCGTCGGTTTTGGTGTCTGAAGCGCTCATATGTATGTTGGCTTTTGGTTAGTTATTGGAGTCGGTTTAGGAAGACAAGAAGGTTAATCGCACTTCAAGGGACGTATTTCTGGCCGCTGAGATGGAGATCATCCGACCAATAAACTACGTGATGTTGCGCCGAGATCGCTTTGCCGGCGGCATCGCGGTTAGGGTTCATACCATGATAGATGATGTCCTCCGGGCGAATTCCCGCCTGCGCAAGCTCTATTCTGAAGTCATTCAATCCGGGGACCATGATCGGGAGATAAAAGGCCACGAGATTGATCTGGAGGATGAAAACTCCATCTGGAAACTTCTTCACGAGTTCCGGCGTGTAACCGGCGTTTATACACGTAAAGTCATCGGTCTTCATGTCCCTACCACGAATCATCGGTTCCCATGCTGGGTCTTTCGGATCACCTTTGGAATTTGGAAGCACCGACACTCCAATCCAAAAGTGCGACCTTTCGACCGTGCTAAGAGGGAAATCCATGACGCCGAGCACGTCGGGCACGCGTTTCCAATCACCCTCGAATAACTCTACGGCGTCTGGGCCAGCGACGGTGTAGCTGAGGAAATAACCAGTCAGGTCCGGGGAAAAGGCGTTCTCGTCTTTGTTGATGAAATCCGGGACAGCCGTGATGTCGGGCGTGACGATAAAGCGAAACAGGCGCGTGTGCGGCATTATGGTTACCAGGTAAGGGAGGGATCCGGGTTTGGGCTCTTCGGAAGTTGTTTACAGATGAAAGCGAGAATAGAGATGTCTTTTCTTGGGTCCGGCTCCGGCTCTGGTGGAGGCGGTGGTTCGGGCGTTGGCGGCGGGGGGGGGACGGGTGCGGTTTCGAAAATAGGCCGTCCTTCCCAACGCATCCTTTGAATAGCCCGCGGAGCGGGCTGCACCGTTTGGCGGAGAATTTCAGCTCGAAGTGGCGATCGCACCGCAGCCGGCGTCGCTATATTTGGCTGCGCCATAGCGTTTCTCGGGCTATCAGTCTGACGAGATTCGAACACCGCGGGCGCCAGACGCATCGTGCTTGTTGGGCTCGGGGCCGCCACCATTTGGAGTGCAGGAAGCGTCCAGAGTCTTTGCGGTGGCGCGATCGTCGCGCCGGTACGCATCGTCACCTGGATGTTCCTTAGGAATACAAGTGCTGCGATGTAAGCTGGCCATTGTCCTTCTGGTGGATCTGCTCCATCAGAAAACGGTGTTGTACCTTCCGGCATACGCCAAAACCGGCTTCCGAAGATTTCCGGACGGAACCAGGGCCGCGAGAGCGAAACCGAACGAAACTCGAACGAAATTTGATCAACCGTGGATTCGCTGCCTTCGGGCGCCAACATATCTTTTAGTTCCTTCGGAGCCTGTGCAACTAGCTGAGCAATCTCAGCATTAGTTATGCGGAAGGTCAGCCATTCTTGGCTGAACGCATCCGCCGGCACGAATGAAGTCAGTGCGAATGATTGTTGATTCGGGTCAGTCTGCAGATCCAAATCAGGATCGAACGAGGATGACCAGGTATGCCAAATGAGCCGCGGCGAACGAGCCGAATAAGTCTGCTGCACACGCTGCGCCTGTTCGACAGGCTCCTTAAATCCTTTCGCTTGCCAGTCCGACCGGGCTTGCTCTACGAGGGCCCGCAACTGCGGTTCGTCAACGTTTTGCCACTGTGTGAGTGCAGCCTCATCGGTCGCCGCCATTGCAGTGCTTTGCTGTGCTTTGTAGCTCTGCACCGCTTGAAACCAAACGTCCCGGAACTGCCGATATGCGAGCAACTCCGGGCTCGGAACCGGCAGGCCGGAGGCATTAGTGCCGCCCAGGAAAGCAACCGCCTGCTGATATGCAGCGTTTTCCGTATCCGACATTTGATCTTCGGCTACTATGGCAGTCCGCAGGATAGTGTCATAGGTGTCCCAGAGAAACTTGTCGCCGGGTTCGAAGATCGTACCCGACGGCAGTGCATTTACCAGGCGAGAGAATTCGGAGTAAACCAACCGCTGGGCGACCGCCGGCGAATTAAAAGCGCCGAAGTTGAGCTGGTCTGTCGTATAGCGCACCGGTGCGAGGGCGGGGAAGCACATGAACGTATCCGGATTTTCGAATACGAGCTTGGCTTTCGCCATCAGCGCCAGGTAAGCGAGCGCATCCATTCCTAAACCACCCGTGGAAACAAACAGTTAGACCCAGCTCTTGATATCCGGAGATGGGTTGGGGCTTTTCATGTTTAAAACATGGCACTTGAAACCCGCGATCTGCATTCCCGGCACTGACAGTCCGTGTCCATTCCAACTATAGCCGTAGTCGCGCTCAGTGTTCCCGTGCGTCGAATAGTGGCTGGCGCTGCCACCGCACGAAAACGGACCGAATGAGAAGCCACCCCCACCGCTCTGCGATGAGGAAGAGTGCTCCGACATGAAATGATCAAATCCTTCGCTATGCCCGATTTCCATGTTCAGGTTGCGGATGAAAATGACTGATGTTGGATAGGCCGGCATCAGGCCCTTCGGCGGACTCCCACCGTCGCTCAGCAAATCGTTTTTCATGTCCGGATTGCCTGGATCGAACCGCCAGGTCTTACTCACCAGGTAGGAAGATTTGAACCATGGTCGCACGATGGGAATTTGTGCGATCTCAAAGCTGAGCCCAAAGCTATCCGAGTTGAAGCTGCCGTCGAAGGTAGTCTTATCTTCTGAATGGCTGCCGCCGCCATGGGCGCCGAAACCGAAGAAACCAGCCGATGCTTGGGCTGACCAGCCGCTCGAATCGAATTGCGAGTTCGAATGCCGTGAGAAGTCCCCCGAACTGAACGAAAACCGCGACCAGCCCGTCGAGGTCGCAAAACTGCCTGGAACTAGAGCGTGGTAATAAAAGTCGCTGCCGGAGGCAAGACCCGTAAGCTTCGCCTTATCCAGATCGTCATAATATTGCTGTTTTAGCAGAGTAAGATCGCGACCCTCGACCTGCGAAATGTAGGCGGCGATTTGTTCGTAATCGTTCTTGTAGCCGGAGGAAATCCAGTCAGCCATTGCTGCTCTCACTTTATCGCGCAGAATGTGCGCGTTAATCGCCCAATACTGCACAGCTTTAGGATTATCGGCAGACAGAGCGTCGATCCGATAGCTATTGTATTCGAGCGCGGCCGCGTCATATGCGGCCATCTTCTCATTATAGATTTGAACCAACGGGCTGGGGCCGCTAACCTCGACCTTGTCGCCTGTAATGAGATCGGTTTTGACCGTCTTCGTGACTAGGAGAGACTGGAAGTGCTCGATCTTTTGTTTCACGTCGTCCGGCAGTTCGGACTGCATGACTTGGCTCATCTTTAAAGTGCGCTCGTATATCTCTGAGAGAGTACCTTCGTCGTTCATAACGGCGAACTTAGCGAATTGATCGTTATTGATCTTTGTAACATCTGGGACGAAATCGACCAAACGCGCCAGCGCCTCAGCTTGGACATAGAGCTGCGCCGTATCCGATGCGCGAAGTTGGTCTAGCTGAGCTGGCGTTAGCGCAGGGGCAGGCGTACCGCCGGCAGCAGTCGTACCTCCAGCAGCAGGTGTCCCTCCAGTATCGACCGCTTCACGCATCGTGTCTACGGCGGCTCTTTTCACCACACCGGTAAATCCCTGCTGCAGAAATTGAAAATCCGAAGGATCCATCGGGATTCCCGGGGTACACCAGCTAAAGAAGTTATCTG
>Ga0209376_1003307_pt1 | contig 14681 bp, 15 predicted proteins | sample GraSoiAngelo_134_FD_185891 | JGI IMG/M metagenome (GOLD analysis project Ga0209376, IMG submission 185891) | Grasslands soil microbial communities from the Angelo Coastal Reserve, California, USA - 14_0929_05_30cm (SPAdes) (version 2) | ecosystem: Environmental > Terrestrial > Soil > Grasslands ... | reverse complement strand
TCAAGATCCGCCAGCGCAAGACTCGCATGGCGCGTAATCCGCGCACCGGTGACCCGGTGGAAGTCGCCGCGCGGCCCGTGCCTGTCTTCAAGCCCAGCAAGGAGTTGCGCGCCATGGTGGCGGAAGCGAGCGAGCGCGTCACACCCTGAGCGCCTCGTCCAGGAGCAAAGGTCATTGCGGCGGCCCGGACTAAGCGTCTGGGCCGCTTCGTTTTGCGCGGGGTAGAAGTCACACCCTCACACCTACCCGGAGTCATTCGTGCGCCAGCTGCTCATGCTTCTCGTCGCCGTCCCGCTGTCGGCTCAGACCCCAGGGCCCGTCAAGTACGAAGTGTCCATTCCGGCGCCGGCGGCACGCCTGTTCCACGTGAGCGCCGAGTTTCCGACGCGCGGAAAGGACACACTCTTCGTGTCTCTTCCCGCGTGGAGCCCCGGCAGCTACGAGATCCAGAATTACGCGCGCTACGTGCGCCACTTCGGCGCGAAGAACTCGCAAGGCCAGCCGCTCTTCTGGGACCGGGTCGACAAAGACACGTGGCGCGTGGTGACCGGCAAAAGCGATCGCGTGACGGCGGAGTTCGACTACCTCGCCGACACGATCGACCTCTCGCTCGCGCGCATCGCGGGTGACTTCGGGCAGTTCCTCGGCACGAATGTATTTCTCTACGAAGAACGGCAGCTGGAGCGGCCGGCCGAAGTCCGGTTCACCCTGCCCGCGGGCTGGCAGGTGACGACGGCGCTGCGGGGCGGCGGGAACGGAGGGGAACCGTACACCGCGCCGAATTACCACGAGCTCGCCGACGCCGAGACCTTCGTGGGGAAGTACAGTCTCGATTCGCTGCAGGTGGACGGTAAGTGGATCCGGATCGCGGTGTGGCCGGCCGACGCGTACACGACCGCGGTGCAACGCAACATGCGGACCGCGGTCGAGAAGATGGCGAGGAGCGAGAATGCGCTGTTCAGCGGTCCGCCGTACGATCATTACACGGTGTTCTTCAACGTGATCCGCGAGCCGGTCAACTTCGGGGGCGGGTTGGAGCACAGCGCCTCGCAGTTCGACATCATGCCCCAGGGCGCGTTCGCGGACGCGGCCGGCAACTTCGGCGACTTCATGGTGCCGCTGATGTCGCACGAGTACTTCCACCTGTTCAACGTGAAGCGCATCCGGCCGGCCGAGATGTGGCCATACGACTATCACGCCGAGCAGTACACACCATCGCTCTGGTGGTCGGAGGGCGTGACGGACTACTACGCCGATCTGACCAACATCCGTGCCGGCCTGTGGACGACGGCGCAGTTCCTCGACAATGCCGCGCAGGACATGCAGCAAGTCGAGTCCGCCCCCGAGCCGTGGAGCGAAGAGGACGGCAGCGTGGCGACCTGGATCCACGAGGTCTTCGTGAACAGCTCCCAGCTCTACTATCCGAAGGGCGCGCTCACCGGGATGCTGCTCGACGTGGCGATCCGCGACGCGACGGACAACCGCAAGAGCCTCGACGACGTCACGCGGACGCTCTACACGCGCTTCTACCAGCGAAACAAGGGCTTCACGACCGCCGACCTGCTCGGATTACTGCGCGAGGTCGGCATGCCGGACGTGGATGGCTTCTACCAGCGCTATATCAACGGCCGGGAACCGCTCCCGTACGAGAGCGTGTTGCCGAAGGCCGGCATCGCGGTCGCCCGCCAGGCCCAGTCCACTCCGTTCCTCGGCGTGAACGCCCAGCCCGGCGACTCCGGCACGCTCGTGGTGCAGGGCGTCGTGCCCGGGAGCGCCGCCGAGGCCGCGGGGCTCGAGCCCGGCGATGTGCTGCTCAAGGTCGGTGAGGTCGAGACCCGGCCTGACCAAGACTGGGGGGTGAAGTTCCGCGACCGCTATCGCGGGCAGGCCGGGGCGCCGCTCGCCATCGGCGTGACCCGCGGCGGGCGGCCGCTGAGTCTGAGCACGCAGGTGCGCGAGCGCACCCTGGTGTCGTTCACCGTCAAGCCGGCGCCGTCGCCGAGCGCCAAACAGGCAAAGATCTGGCGCGGCCTCGCGACCGGTTCCGCCGGGAACTGAGGGCGGCTATCTTGCCAGCCACCATGGACACCGCGACGCCGGCCAGGGTGCGGGTCTTGTTTTTCGCCCGCTACGCGGAGCTCGTCGGACGCACCGAGGCCGCGGTGTCGCTGCCGCTCCCGGCGACGGTGGGGGACGTGGTGCGGCGTGTGCGCGAGGACCTTCCGGGCGCCCAGGCCCTTCCCGAGCGTCCCCTCGCGGCCGTGAACCTCAAGCAGGCCAAGCTGGAGGCGCGCGTGCGGGATGGGGATGAGGTAGCGCTGCTGCCGCCCATTGCGGGCGGGTGATTCCCAGGCTGAAGCCTGGGCCCGAAGAAACACTGTCCTTAAGGACAGTGATCCTACCGGGCACACCCTTGAGGGTGTGAACAACAAGAGGCGTATGACGTACTTGACCCGAATCCCGATCTCCCTCGATGCGCTCGTGGCCGACGTGGCGTCACCGGCGTGCGGCGGCACGTGTGTGTTCCTGGGTACCGTGCGCAACGGGCCGGACGAGCACGGAGTCACGGCGATCGAGTACTCGGCGTACGAAGAGATGGTGGAAGCCGAGCTCGGCCGGCTCCTGGCGGACGCGCGCGGTCGCTGGCCGGAGGCGCGCATCGCCGTCCGACACCGGCTGGGCACGATCCCCGTCGGGGAGGCGAGCATCGCGATCGCCGCGGCGGCGCCGCATCGGGCGCAGGCGTTCGAGGCCTGCCGCTACGTGATCGAAGGCGTCAAACAGCGGATCCCCGTGTGGAAGAAGGAGCGTCGGGTGGACGGGACCGAAGTGTGGGTCGACCCGTCCGGCCGTCCCACCGTCCGCCCGTCCGACCATCCGTCCCATGTCTGACGCTCTCAACGACGCGCTGCAACGCCCGCTCGCCAGCCTCCGGCTGTCCGTGACGGACCGCTGCAACCTGCGCTGTCGCTACTGCATGCCGGAAGACGAGTACGTGTGGCTGCCGCGGACCTCGATCCTCACGTTCGAGGAGATGGAGCGGCTCACCGGCGTGTTCGCCGGGCTCGGCGTGCACAAGGTACGCCTCACGGGCGGCGAGCCGCTCCTACGCCACGACCTCCCGACGCTCGTCGCGATGATCGCTCACAACCCGCGGATCCGTGACCTCGCCATGACGACGAACGGTCTGTTGCTCGCGAAGCATGCGGCCGCCCTGCGGGCAGCGGGCCTGCAACGGCTGACCGTGAGCCTCGACACGCTGCGCCCCGAGCGCATGCTCGCGTTCGCCAAGAGCGCGCGGCACGCCGACGTGCTGGAGGGCGTTGCGGCGGCCCGGGACACTGGCTTCGCGAACCTGAAGCTCAACACGGTCGTGATCCGCGGGTTCAATGACGACGAGCTCGCCGACCTGATCGAGTTCGGCCGTCGGCACGATGCGGAAGTGCGATTCATCGAGTACATGGACGTGGGCGGGGCGACGCGCTGGTCGATGGACCAGGTGGTGTCGCAGCGGGAGATGCTGGAGGTGCTCGCCCGACGTTACGGCCCGATCGAGCCGGTCCACCCGATTGGGGGGGACGACCGCGCTCCGGCCGAGCGGTTCCGGCTCGCCGACGGGACGACGTTCGGCATCATCGCCTCGGTCACCGCGCCGTTCTGCCGCACCTGCGACCGCAGCCGCATCACCGCCGACGGGACATGGTTCCTGTGTCTGTATGCCGCGCGGGGCATCGATCTGCGCGACCCGCTGCGCCGCGGCGTCTCGGACGCGGAGCTGGCGTCCCTCATCCGGGAAACGTGGCAGGGTCGCAGCGACCGCGGGGCGGAAGAGCGACTCGGCGTCGCCGATCGCGGTGCCCTCTACCGGATCGACTCGCTTCGCGCCGATCCGCACCGCGAGATGCACACCCGGGGAGGGTGAGGGGCGAATGCGCCGCCGTGATCGACGGACGATCAGCGCCGCCGGTGTCCCTTGAGATCAGTTGTCCTCGTGGTCGCGCTCCTGCTCGCCGGTATGTGCCCCTTCGCAGCCCAGCAAGCTACTTGGATGATCCCGCTCTTCGAGTCTCCCGACTGGGAGATCCGTTCCAGTGCGTTGTGGGGCCTCGACACCCTCCCCACCGATTCAGTACCCGAGCGCGTGCGGGTCAAACTATTCACATTGCTCGAACGCGAAGCGCTGCGACCCGACGGCGGAGAAAGCGGGGAAGGATATGGAGAATACTTGATCCGCCTGGTGCAAACGGTGCTCCGGTTCAAAGACCCCAGATCGCTTCGCGGCATGGCGCTGCTTGGCAACCAGACGAGCCGCGAGGCGGAAGAGTTCGTGGCGTCGTTCGGCCCCGCGGCGCTGCCGGCGCTGGAAGAGGCGTGGCGCGTCGGCGGTGAACCCCGACGGACCGCGGTCGAAACCTACGGGTACATGTTGGCCGCCCCCCGAAGCGGCGCCCGCCGCACGGTGCTGCGGCTGCTGATACAAGCCGCTGATTCGCTCCCGGTGGAGCTTGGTGACGCGGCGCTGGCAGCCGGCCTCGTGGCATCGCTCCCGCTGCTCGAACGGGCGTTGGAGGCCGCTCCTCCGGGACTTGAGCGGAGCGAACTCGCGCGAGCGACTGACGACCTCCGCTTTCGCCGGGATACGACGTCCGCCGCGGCGATCGCCGCGGAACTGCTCGACTGGGTCCAAGGCTTCTGTTACGGCAGCGCGGGTCCGCGACGGTTGACCTGCCTCGAGGCCATTGCGCCACTCGTCGAGATTCGAGGACGGCCGGACCGCCGTCTTGACCGTTCGGGGAAAGCGCTGCTCGCGGCGCTCGCGAGTCGAGTCGAGGAAGTCGGTCGGCGCGGGGTGTGGGAGCCGCGCGAAGCACTCCTCGTTGCAGGGACGGCGCGATACCTGAGCCAACACCGATGACTGCTTGGCCGCGGAATGTGCTTCCGAGACCGAGCGGTTCAGTGTAACTTGCGCGCATCTCACCCACAACGATTCTCATGCTCAACAAAATCACCGTCGTCGGCGCCGGCAACGTGGGCGCCACGGCCGCCCAACGCCTCGCCGAGAAAGAGCTCGCGCGCACCGTCGTCCTCGTCGACGTGATCGAGGGCGTCCCCCAGGGGAAGGCGCTCGATCAGTGGCAGTCCGCGCCGATCGAAGGGTTCGACACCCGGGTCGTAGGCGCGAACGATTACGCACCCGCCAACGGCAGCGAGCTCGTGGTCGTCACCGCCGGCATCGCACGCAAGCCCGGCATGAGCCGCGACGACCTGGTCCGCACCAACGCCGACATCGTCAAGCAGGTCTCCCTCCAGGTCAAGCAACATTGCCCCAGCGCGATCGTCCTCGTGGTCTCGAACCCGCTCGACGTGATGTGCTGGGTCACGAAACAGGCGACGGGGTTCCCGCGCGAGCGCGTCATCGGGATGGCGGGTGTACTCGACACCGCGCGGTTCCGCGCCTTTCTCGCCGAAGCGCTCGACGCCTCGGTCGAAGACATCCAAGCCATGGTGCTCGGCGGGCACGGCGACACGATGGTGCCGCTCATCTCCTACACGACCGTCGCCGGGATCCCCGTCACGCACTTCCTCAGTAAGCCGACGCTCGACAGGGTCGTGGAGCGCACACGCAACGGCGGCGCCGAGATCGTCGCGTTCTTGAAGACCGGCTCGGCCTACTATGCGCCCTCGGCGGCGGTGGTCCAGATGGCCGAAGCCATCGTGCACGACAAGAAGCGCATCCTCCCGTGCGCCGCTTGGCTGCAGGGAGAATACGGGCTGTCGGGCATGTACTGCGGAGTGCCGTGCAAGCTAGGCCGGAGCGGGCTCGAGAAGATCCTGGAGGTGAAGCTGTCGCCGGACGAGCAGGCGGCGCTCAAGAAGTCGGCGGAGGCGGTGAAAGAAACCATGGCGGCCCTCAGCCTCAAGCCGTAAGGCGCAGGTCACCAGCTGCTAGGCATCTCCCCCGTTCGCCCTTGCGGCTTGCGGCTTGCGGCTTACAACCGCCTTCCAATAGTCCCGATTCAGCTGCGCGATGAAATCGATCGAAATCTCCTTGGGGCACGCCGCCATGCATTCGCCATGGTTGGTGCAGGCCCCGAACCCCTCGGCGTCCATTTGGGCCACCATAGTGACGACGCGGGTGTCACGCTCGGGCTGGCCCTGGGGCAGGAGCCCGAGGTGCGACACCTTCGCGGCCGCGAACAGCATGGCCGACGCGTTGGGGCATGCCGCCACGCAGGCGCCGCACCCGATGCAGGCCGCGGCGTCCATCGCGAGGTCGGCGTCGGGCTTTGGCACGAGCAGCGAGTTCGCCTCCGGCGCGCTGCCGGTGCGCACGGTGATGAACCCGCCGGCCTGGATGATCCGGTCGAGCGCGCCGCGGTCCACCACGAGATCCTTGAGCACGGGGAATGCCAGAGCTCGCCACGGCTCGATCCACAGCTCGGCGCCGTCGGGGAAGGAACGCATGTGCAGCTGACAGGTCGTGGTGGCGCGCTGCGGCCCGTGGGGACGGCCGTTGATCACCATGCCGCAGGCCCCGCAAATCCCCTCGCGGCAGTCGTGGTCGAACGCGATCGGATCATCCTTGCGCGCGAGCAGCTGCTGGTTGAGCACGTCGAGCATCTCGAGGAACGACATGTCGGGGCTTACGTCGGTCATCGCGTATCGGACGAAGCCACCCAGAAGCCCCGGCCCGCGCTGCCGCCAGACGTGGAGGGTGAGGTGCATTACTTGTAGCTCCGCTGCGCGAGGTGGACGGCCTCGAAGGCGAGGGGCTCCTTGTGGAGCACCGGCTCCTTGCCCACGCCTGCGAACTCCCAGGCCGCCACATAGCCGAAGCGCTCATCGTCGCGCTTGGCCTCGCCTTCCGGCGTCTGGTACTCCTCGCGGAAGTGGCAGCCGCACGACTCCTCGCGGTGCAGGGCGTCGTGGCACATCAGCTCGGCGAACTCGAAGAAGTCGGCGACCCGGCCGGCGTGCTCGAGCGACTGGTTCAAGTCCTCGCCTCTTCCGCCCACGTAGACGTCTCTCCAGAACTCGTCGCGCAGGGCGCCGATCCGCCCGATCGCCTCCTTGAGTCCCGCGGCATTCCGGGACATCCCGCACTTGTCCCACATCAGGCGGCCGAGCTCGCGGTGGAAGGCGTCCACAGTCTTCCGACCGCTCGCCCCCAGGAGGCGCCGGACGCGCTCGCCCACTTCGCCCTGGACCTGACGGAACGCCGGATGCTGGGGATCGACTTTGGCGGGCTTCGCCTGCGCGAGATAGTCGCCGATGGTGTACGGCAGGATGAAGTAGCCGTCGGCGAGCCCTTGCATGAGCGCGCTCGCACCCAGCCGGTTCGCGCCGTGGTCGGAGAAGTTCGCCTCGCCGATGGCGTACAGGCCGTCGAGCGTGGTCATCAGGTTGTAGTCCACCCACAGGCCTCCCATCGTGTAGTGCGGGGCGGGGTAAATCCGCATCGGCACCTGGAACGGGTCTTCCCCCGTGATGCGCTGGTACATCTCGAACAGGTTGCCGTAGCGCTCGGCGATCACCCGACGGCCCAGGCGCGCGATTGCGTCGTGGAAGTCCAGATACACGCCGTGGCCGCCCCCCCCCCCGCCCGGGCCCACGCCGCGTCCCTCGTCGCACACTTCCTTGGCGCGCCGCGACGCGATGTCCCGCGGCGCGAGGTTCCCGTAGCTCGGGTAGAGCCGCTCGAGATAGTAGTCCCGCTCCTCCTCCGGAATCTGGTCCGGCGGCCGCGTATCGCCCTTCTTCTTGGGGACCCAGATGCGCCCGTCGTTGCGGAGCGACTCGCTCATCAGCGTCAGCTTGGACTGGTGCGGTCCGGTCTGTGGGATGCAGGTCGGGTGGATCTGCGTAAAGCACGGGTTTGCGAAGCTGGCCCCGCGCTTGTGCGCGCGCCAGATGGCGGTGACGTTGCAGCCCTTCGCGTTGGTCGACAGGTAGTAGACGTTCGAGTAGCCGCCGGTCGCGAGGACCACCGCGTCGCTCGCGTGCGCGCTCATCGCCCCTGTCACCAGGTCGCGCACGATGATGCCCCGCGCCCGCCCGTCGATCACCACCAGGTCGAGCATCTCGGCGCGCGGGTGCATCTCGACCGTGCCGATGCCGATCTGCCGCGACAACGCCTGATAGGCGCCGAGCAGCAGCTGCTGGCCGGTCTGGCCGCGCGCGTAAAAGGTGCGCGCGACCTGGACCCCTCCGAAGGAGCGGTTCGCCAGCAAGCCGCCGTACTCGCGCGCGAACGGGACACCCTGGGCCGCGCACTGGTCGATGATGCGGGCGCTGACCTCTGCCAGCCGATACACGTTGGCCTCGCGCGCGCGGAAGTCGCCGCCCTTGATCGTGTCGTAGAACAGTCGGAACACCGAATCGCCGTCGTTCTGGTAGTTCTTGGCGGCGTTGATCCCGCCCTGTGCCGCGATGGAGTGCGCCCGCCGCGCAGAGTCCTGGAAGCAGAAGCAGGATACCCGGTACCCGAGCTCGGCCAGCGACGCGGCGGCGGAGGCGCCCGCCAGCCCCGAGCCCACCACGAGGATGTGATGCTTCAGTTTGTTCGCCGGGTTGACGAGCTTGATCTCGGACCGGTGCCGTTCCCACTTCGCCGCGAGCGGCCCGTCGGGGATGTGGGAGCGCAGCTCCATGGTCAGTGCAGCATCCCGGCGAGGACCGCCACCGGAATGGCGATGTACCCACCCGCAATCAGCACCGCGATGGCGGCCGCCGCGCCACGGCGCCAGCGGCCGGTCGGCGGCCGGTTGACCCCGAGCGTCTGCAGCGCGCTCCACGTGCCGTGGTACAGGTGCAGGCCGAGCACCACCATCGCGGCGATGTACGCCGCCGCCACGGGCCACACCCGCAGACTCGCCACCACGTTGTGATAGACGTCGCCCGGAACGAAGCCCGGGTTCACGCGACCGAACGTGAAGTCGAGCAGGTGATAGATCACATAGAGGAGGATGAGCACGCCGCCCCACCGCATCGTGCGGGCCGCGTACGTCGTCTCGACCGGCTCGAGCCGGCGATAGCCCACCGGGCGGGCCCGCCAGCTGGCGCGCGTCGTCGCGATGGCCGCCCAGATGTGGGCGAGCACCGCGACGATGAGGACGATGCGGGCGATCCACAGCAGCCACCCGCGGCCGAAGAACGGGGCGCCGACCGTCCGCAGTCCCTCGGCGTAGGCGTTGAACGCCTCAGGGCCCTCGAAAATCTTCAGGTTGCCGAGCAGGTGAGCGACCACGAACAAGAACAGGATCACGCCCGTGACGGCCATGACGGCCTTCTGGCCGACCAGGGATCCGGTAACGCCGGGGCGGCGTTCGACAGAAGGCAGGCTGGTCATGGAACGGTGGGATGATACCTGTTCTCCCGCCGCTCAGGCAAGGCGACAGCCGTTCGGTGCTATCTTTCCGGTGGGAGGTCGCATGTTCTTGACGCTCTGCAAATCGAAGCTCCATCGCGCGACGGTCACGCAGGCGGAGCTGCACTATGAAGGGAGCATCACCGTTGCCGCCGACTTGCTCGCCGCGGCGGACATCCTGCCGTTCGAGCGCGTCCAGGTCGTGGACATCGCGAACGGGGCGCGCTTCGATACGTACGCGATAGAAGGACAAGCGGGATCGGGTACCGTGTGCGTGAATGGCGCGGCCGCGCGGCTCGTTCAGGTCGGCGACCCCATCATCGTCATCAGCTATGCCCAGATGACGCCGGACGAGGCCCGCCGTCACCGTCCCACGATCGTCCTGCTCAACGGCGACAACTCGGTCCGCGAGACGCGCACGGCCGACCCCGGCAGGCCGATCGGGGTGCTGTCGGAGTCCGTCTGATCGGCCAGGCTCCCATGACCGACGTCACGACCTCCACGCCGCCCGGCGCCGTGCTCCGCGACCGAGCCGCGCCCGCCCCGCCCCCGCCCCCGGGCACCCGCCGACCCACCGTCGTCATCGTCGGCGCCGGATTCGGCGGCCTGCGCGCCGCGCGGGCGCTGCGGAAGGCGCCCGTCGACGTCGTGCTAGTGGATCGCCACAACTACCACCTGTTCCAGCCGCTCCTGTACCAGGTCGCCACCGCCGGCCTCGAGCCCGAGCAGATCGCCCGGCCGGTGCGCGCCATCCTGCGCCGCCAGTCCAACACCGAGTTCCGGATGACGGAGGTGACGGGCCTCGACTCGAGCGGGAAGCGCATCGTCACCGCCGACGGGTCGATCTCCTACGACTACCTCATCCTCGCCGTGGGCGGCGAGACGAACTACTTCGGCCTCGCCAGCGTGCCGCGGCACGGGTTCGGTCTCAAGGACATCCCGGAAGCGATCCGCATCCGCAACCACGTGCTGCACGCCTTCGAGCGCGCCATGCTCGAGGCCGATCCCGAGCGCCGCCGGGCGGAGCTCACGTTCGTCGTCGTGGGTGGCGGCCCGACGGGCGTCGAGATGGCGGGGGCGCTCTCGGAGCTGATCCGGCTCGTCTTGGTGAAGGACTACCCGCGCCTCAACGTGAAGGACGTGCGCGTGCTGCTCCTCGAAGCCACCGACCGGCTGCTCGCCGCCATGCCCGCCCGGCTCCGGGACGCCGCGGCCGAGACCCTGTGGCGCAAGCACGTGGAGGTCCGATTCGGGGCGACGGTCGCAGACTACGACGGCGCACGCGTGCTCCTGAAGAGCGGCGAGGTGATCCCGGCGTGCACGCTCATCTGGGCGGCGGGAGCGAAAGCCGTATCCCTCACCGGTCGGCTCGGGCTGCCGACGGCGCAGCAGGGCCGGGTGCCCGTCGACCCGACCCTCCAAGTGCCGGGGCATCCGGGGATCTACGTGATCGGCGACGCGTCCTACCTCGAAGTGGCCGGAGCCCCGCTGCCCATGATGGCGCCGGTCGCGCTCCAGATGGCCGAGACCGCGGCCGAGAACATCCAGCGCCGCATTGCCGGGGAGCCGCCCCTGGCGTTCCGCTACCGCGACCCGGGCTCGCTCGCCACGATCGGTCGGAACGCCGCCGTCGCCTACATCCGGGGGATCGGGTTCACCGGATTCCCGGCGTGGGTGGTGTGGCTGGTCGTCCACATCATCCAGCTCATCGGATTCCGCAACAAACTGTTCGTGCTGCTGAACTGGGCGTGGGACTATTTCTTTTACGAGCGCGCCGCGCGGCTCATTACAGAACTAGGGATTCGGGACTAGGGACTCGGGGCTCGGAGCCGGTTCCGAGTCCCCAGCCCCGAGCCCCGAGCCCCGGTCACACGCACCCGCCGCACCACGCCGTCCCAGCCGCACTCGAGACACCAGCGTCGTTGCAGCGCGGGCAGCAGGCGGTCGAAGAAGCGGTTCCGGAGCGGCGCCATCTCGATGCCGCAGTGCGGACAGAGAGGGCCCCGCGGGAGGAGCAGGTACACCACCGCGGTGACAATCGCGACCCGCATCGCCACGGTCACGAGCAGCACCAGGACGACCAGCATACTCCCTTCATGATAGTGTCCGACCGCCTGGCCGGCCACCTCACGCTCCCCCCGCCCCCTGCACGAACGCGACGATCCGCCGCTCGAGCTCTACGAGCTCGACGGGCTTGACCAGCACCCGCTCCCGCGGCACGGGCGTGTTTCCCGGCTCGGCGAGCTGGGACACATCGCCCGACAAGAACAACACGCGCGCCGCGAGCTCGGGCCGCTCCTCCTCGAGCTGCGCGTACAACTCGACCCCGCCCATGCGCGGCATCCGCAGGTCCGCCAGGATCACGTTCGCCGGTTGCACTCGCAAGCGTGCGAGCCCCTCCACACCGTCCGCCGCCTCGTCGACCTCGGCGCCACGGCGTGTCAGGTACCGCGCCATCGGCCGCCGCACGGCTTCCTCGTCCTCCACGATGAGCACGCGAAGCCCCGCCAGCGATCCGACCGCCGACTGCGCGCTGGCCGCCACGGGGGAGGGGGAAGGGAAGGGGGAGGCGGGAGCGGGGGCCGGAGCGGAAGCGAGGGCCACGGGCAGCGACAGGACGAACCGCGCACCGAAACCAGGCGGCGAGGTCAGGGTGAGGTTGCCGCCCGCCTCGCGCGCGATCTGGCGCGAGATATAGAGCCCGAGGCCGGTGCCCCGGCGGCCCTTGGTGGTGGCGAAGGGCCGGAACAGGCGCTGCGCGAACTCCGCCGCGACCCCTCTCCCGTTGTCCCCGACCGCCACCGACACCTGTCCGTCCTGGACCCACGTGTCCACGCTGAGGTGGCGGGGGGGGGTCACGGCGCGGAGCGCGTCGATCGCGTTGGACAGGAGGTTGACCACGACCTGCTCGAGCTTGATGGCGTCCCCCTGCACGGGCGGCAGGCTTACGTCGAGCTGCCCGCCCACGGTGATCTCGTCCACGCCGAAGCGATACGACACGAGATCGAGCGCCCCGCGCACCACGTCGTTGAGATTGACGTTCGTCACCTCGCGTTCGCTCGCGCGCACGAACCGCAGCAGCCCTCGCAGCAGCTTGGTGGCACGGCGCGCCTGGCGCAGGATCTGGGTCATCTCGCTGCGCTGCTCCCCCCCGAACGCGGGATCGGCGAGGCGGTTCTCGGCGTGGGCGGCGATCGCCATGAGGGGATTGTTCACCTCGTGCGCAACGCCGGCGAGCAGCTCGCCGGCCGCGGCGAAGCGGCCCTGCTCTTCGGCCCGGTCGCGCAGCACCCGGGTCATCGCGTTGAAGTGCTCGGCCAGGCGGCCGAGCTCGTCGGACCCACGGACCGGGACCCCCACCGTGAGATCCCCGTCGGCGACCTCGGCGAGGCCGACCTCGAGCTCGCGCAGCGGGCGCCACACGCGCCGGCGCACCACGTATGTCAGGGCCGGGACGAACAGCAGACCGACGACGAGCCACGCGATGGTATCGCGGCGCACTTCGCGCACCGCCTCCTGGAGGTCGCGCTGGCGCGCGAGCAGCTCCGCGCGCGCGAGACGGGCGGCGCCGGCTGTATCGGCGTCGGCGATCTGGACCAGCCGCTCGGCCGCCGCGCCGAGCGCCAGGGCCGGACGGCTCACGCGGAGGAACAGGTAGATAGGCAAGGCGCCGGCGTACACGCCGGCTGCGAGGGTGACGGCGAGCAGCGTCACCCGCAGGCTAAGCGCCCTCCCCGCCGCCGGAGGAGCCAGTCGGCGGGGGGTCACGGCAAGAGGAGCGTGAAGTGACCCGACATGAGTGTGATCCCTTCATCGCGCGCGTGCCCGTCCACGTCGCGATACCGTCAAGCTAAGATACGCGGTCACCCCGCGCTGACTAGCGGGGCCGCGTCGGAGCCCTCACATTTGCTCCCGCGCCCCGACGACCGGAAGCGAGGGAGGTCCGCATGGCTAGCGACACCGGCGACCGGATGAAAATCGTGATCGGCTACGCGGTGTGGGCGTCACTCTGCGCAGTGGTGGCCGGGGTCGCGATCTCCCTCATCCATACGTGGTTCTTTGCCCATGAGCCGGGTCGTGTGGGCTTCTGGCGAACGCTCTTCGAGGACGGAGTCAGAACAGTCGCAATAGCCGCGGGGCAGGGGGCGGTGGCGCTTGTGACCGGGAGCTTGCTCGGGCACCTTGGCCGAGCCCTCCACGTCACGGTGCTACTCGGACTCCTCGTGGGAGCGTTCGATTTCGCCGCGAACTTCCTGCAGATGGCCGTGCCGAGCATAGACCTCGGCTGGGTCCCAAACTTGCTCATTCTGGCCGCAGCGACGATCGCCATCACGGTCCTCGGATCCCGGTCGGCGACCGCTCTCCCGCCGCCGTGAGCGACGACCAGCACGACGCGCTGCAGCGACTCGAGCGGCGCGTCGAGGTGCTGGAGCAGATGGTGCGGCGACTGCTCACGGCCGGCACCGCCCCCGAGCGCATCCCCCCGGCATCCGAGCGCCTCGCTCTCGCCTCGCCCGCCGCGCCCCTTCCCCGGCCCCCTCAGCCAGCCCCGTCCCGCGCACCAGAACCGCCCCGCTACTCGCCGCCACCCGCCGCCGCCCCCGATCTTGAGCAATGGTTCGGCCAGCGCGGCCTGCTGATCGTCGGCGTGCTCGCGCTGCTCACGGCGGCAGGATTCTTCCTGAAGTACGCGATCGATCGCGGCTGGATCGCGCCGGTGGTCCGCTCGCTGCTCGCCATCGCGGCCGGCATCGGGCTGGCGGCGTGGGGGGAAGCGCGCATCCGCGGCGGCTTGCGGCGCTACGGCGCGGCGATGATCGGCGCGGGCGGGGGACTCGTCTACCTCGGCCTGTGGGCGGCCGCCGGGCCGTACGGATTGCTCGAGCGTCGCATCGGCGTGCTCCTCCTCGCCGCGTGCACGGTCGTCGTGACCTTGCTCGCGCTGCGGCACGAGATCGAAGGACTCGCCATCTGGGCGCTGGCCGGCGCGTACCTGGCCCCGATCCTGCTCCCGCCGCCGGCGCCCAACCCCGAAGCCTTCCTGGGGTACCTCGAGGTGATCGGCCTCGGCACGGGCCTCCTCGCCTACACGATGAGCTGGCGCCGCACGTTCGACCTGGCGCTCGCCGGCTATTTCCTCCTGGCCCCCGCGGGCGCCGCCCGGGTGCTGGCCGGCGCGCTCGGCTGCTGGTTCCTCGCCGCCGGGGCGCTGCTCACCCTGCACGTCACGCGGCGGCGCGCGTGGCCCGAGGCGCGAGTCGGGATGTTGGTGCTCGCGTAGGTCCTGCTCGGCGTCGCGCTCGCCGGCGTGCGC
>Ga0209376_1003305_pt1 | contig 14688 bp, 12 predicted proteins | sample GraSoiAngelo_134_FD_185891 | JGI IMG/M metagenome (GOLD analysis project Ga0209376, IMG submission 185891) | Grasslands soil microbial communities from the Angelo Coastal Reserve, California, USA - 14_0929_05_30cm (SPAdes) (version 2) | ecosystem: Environmental > Terrestrial > Soil > Grasslands ... | reverse complement strand
GCAAAAAATCGATGTGACTGATTGCTTGACTGATTCTCATGGTGCGACGCTGCCCCGGCATCCGAATCAAATAAGGCACCCGCGCTGCCTCCTCGAACATCACTTCTTTTCCAAAAAGCTGATGTGCCCCGAGACAATCACCATGGGCGCTCGTGTGCACAATAATCGTCTCGTCCATTAAGCCAAACTGCTCCAAAGAGCCAAGGATGGCGGCGATGCTTCGATCAACCAGGGTTACCAGGCCGAGGTATCGCTGCTTGATCCCGCGGTATTCTTCCGGAGTGATACCCGCATAGTAAAGTTGTGGTAAACGCATTCGATCAAGTGTCGCGTGTGCGTGTTGTCGCTCGCGGATCAGACGGTACCTCAACGGGACCTCATCCGTCGGAGGAGTTAGTGCGGTTTCATCGAGGTCCACTTCAGCAGGCGAATGTTCCTCATTGAACGGTCCGTTGTACGGTGTGTGGGGTTCGACAAAAGCGACAAAGAGAACAAATGGATCACGACGATGCTGCTCAATGAACCGGCAGGCGTGGTCTTCCAAAAATTTTGGCTTCGATAACTCGAGGGAGAGCGTGCTAATCAAACGGCGCGAGAACATGTTGTTCTCACGATCGGGAGCTATCCCACGGCTGATAAGAAAACGACTGTAATCGCTGACATCTTCGGTCGAAACCCAATCACGAAATCCGCGTTGGGCCGAGGCATCTCCGCCGAGATGCCACTTACCCATATAAGCGCAGTGATATTCTTTATTCTCCAGTAGTTCGACGAAGGTAGGGAAGCGCTGCTCTAGTGGAACGCTGTTTCTGGTGCAACCGGTAGTATGCGGCCACAAACCACTAAGTAAAGACGCGCGGGAAGGCGTGCAAATTGGCTGAGTCACATAGGCGCGTTCGAAGATGACCGACTCGGAAGCCAGTTTGTTCAGGGCCGGAGCGTGAACCTTTGTTCCTCCGTAGCAAGCGATGGTATCGGTTCTTTGTTGATCCGGGAGAAATACGAGCAGGTTAGGCGGTCGCATCGATTCTTTCGGCTAATCAAACATAGTTCATCGGGTTCGCTAGCCAGCAAAAGCTCATTCAAGCAGCCCGTTCGACAATAAGCGCATATTTTTGGACTGCGGTGGCAAGCGCAGCGCGACGCCGCTTTGTTCGCAACAATTGGCTCGCCGCTCATCAGTCCGGCGATACCTCAAAGTTATCCGGCACGCTTAACCGATCTACCTTTTAGCCGGGAAGCTGAGCAAAGAAAGGCGGTGTGGCGCTGCGTTTCCCACCGCACTCCAAAAACGCTGCCATTTTGGAAGAGACGGACGCCATCAGTAGGGAGCGACGTCCGTCCTTCGGCCTGCCTACCAAATCTGGCGGCGATAATTCCTTGAGGCGCGACCCCGTTCTTCCTCCCGATCCCTGTTTTTCGGGGCAAAGAATTTGGAGCGCCTTGGCCGCTTCCTCACGAACCCATTTTTTGGGGTGGTTAACTAACTTCCGTATCGCTGGGACAGCTTCTTTCGCTTGAAGATCAACAAGGGTCATGACGGCGTGACCTTGGACTTCGGGATCGCTCAGCAACGCAATAAGCGCGCGGATTGCCTTCTGATTGCTAGACTTTCCTAAGGCAATAGCAATCATTTCACGTGCGTTTGAATATCGCTTGTCACACGCGATCGCCACCAGGTCATCGAAAACGGAATCGTTCGGTACGATAGAAAGACCGCTAGCTATCGTCCATCTTAGGAGGATATCCTTCTCCGGTGCTTTTCTAAACTCCCTTACTAACGCGACAGCCGCATCGGGCTTTGCCCAAGGAACGGAAAGAGCGCGCACAATAGCTTCTTTGGCGTCTAAAATCATCAACGACGCCGCGGCTTTAAATTCCTTAACAGATGTGTTCACCTTCATCTCGGGGCGACGGTGGGGGGTGTTTGTATTCTTTTCAACCAGCGCAATCTTGTCCCAGGATGAAGACGTGGCGGCTGTGCGTTGGCGTGATTGTCGCGCTAGGATTCGTTCAACTTATGGCCCAAAGCCCTTCGCCCAGGCGTGATATCAATGCGGTGCTGGCTGCACACGATAGGCAATTGCTCGAGTTGCCTGATGTTGTTGGCGTTTACGTCGGTGTTCTGGCGGATGGCAAAATGCCCTGCCTGAAAGTGATGCTGGCGCGACCCACCCCGGAGACCGAACGCAAGCTCCCGCGCGAAATCGAAGGTTATCCGGTGGTGGCAAAAATTTCTGGCGAAATCCGCCCGCTTCGTCCCTGAAACGATCAGCGGCGCAGCACGGAATTTTGAGCGGCGGATGCGAGCGAGAGAGGCGAGGTCGACAGTTTGTGATCGCCGACGCGGCGGTCTTGTAATGCCGCATTTTTTTCCTCGCCGTTTGATTTGAACGTTCCACCTTGGGGAACGGCCGGTGCGCTCACTGGTCGTTGCGGCGCCGCTAATGCAGGCGAGCTATACGATTTCCGTGGCCAATAAGGTGGCCGCAGGAAGTCATCGCCGCCATCAACCAAAAACATTGAACAAATTAGACCGCCGCAGGCGAAGAGACCGATGACGAGCGCGAGTTGCGTGGAGTGACAACGCTCCGGCCGATACCGCGGACCAACATAGGTGGCTGGTGGCAAAGTAGGATCGGGCACCTTGAGCGGTTCCCGCTGAACGCGAACCAGATCGATATCGCCAGAAAAACTCTTGTCGGGGGGCATCATGCAAACATCAGCCGCTATCAACTTTGAGCAGGTTTTGTTCCGCTTCGCGCGTAATTGCTTGACCCGTTCGGAGCAATTCGGCTGGAAAGGTTAACTTCTTGCGTTTGCGGAAACCGCGGCCGACGGAACGGCTTTAACTGGGACGCAAGCGACAATTTAATGAGTCGGCGATAAATTGCATCGACGCCAACGCGGGAGGAATTTCAGCGTCCTTCCATGGCCGGTAGAGATCCGCGAATAGATGCTTACATCGCTAGGGCGGCGCCGTTCGCGAGGCCGCTCTTGCGGCATGTTCGGAAAGCTTCCAGGCATGACTCTCGCCCCGCCCACCAGCGAAGCCTACACACCTACGGTCATTGGAACCGATGGCGCGGTTTACGCCATCAATAACGCCCAGCTTTTCTCTTGCGGAGCTTTCGTGGCCTCGCCTTAAGTTCAGAAGAGCAGTAGCTCGGCCGAATCATTGATAAGGCTCGCGCGCAAACCTCGAAGCGGGAAATTTAATGCCCCTAACGCATCGTGCTCGATTCTTCGCCGATTTACGCTCGATCACGCTCTCAACATACTCGGGACAGATTTAAAGCCGAAGTAGTTCAGCATAGTTCAGTTCGATTTCGTCGTCGAGCGTACTTGCTTCGAAGCTACATCCGTTGTTCTCCCCAATCTGCGGGCGAGTTCGGATTTATTTTCTGCCCAGCGATAATCCGGATCCGTGCCGACGTGTGTCCAAACAAGAGTTCCCGAGTAACGCCAGAGGTCGAGCAGAATGCCCTCTCCGAATGGTTGGCCTCTGGCCGTAACTACGATGACGTTATGCTCGGCACCGGTGTTGGGACCCGACTCGGCCCAGTGGAGCTCGAGCGTTTGCAGCTTCAGTGCATCCAATCGGACGAGAAGCTCTGTTGCCCATTGAAAACAGAGTCCCCCTTTTCTCTTTCCAATATTGACAAGGAAGTTCTGAATGCCGGGTAGCCATGCCACACGCCACTCACGGTGCAGTTCCCGTCCGGTCATGTATGCAGTATATGCTACTTGCCGAGCCTCTTCCGGACTGACGGTGGGGGAGAGCGCCGCGATTTGCGTTCTCAAGGAAGGGTCATCCGAGGACCACATAACGAACAATTCTGCTCGTCGTCCCCTCCCCCAGGGTGAAGAAAGCGCGAGTACGAGCAACGGCACCACCGCGAATGTCCTAACCCCTAAAAGGAGAGAGCGATGGAAAAACATTTTGAGATCCCATACTTAACGCCCTGAGCAGAGCAATCGTAGATTTGACTGGGGCGGGCGCGTCTGCGTTCATGTCGGATGTCTCGGCCAGCGCGACTGGCACATTGGTGACCACGCAATTGCCCAGGGCGATGCTCTTCGCCATGCTCACTCTATAGTGCTCCCATCTTTTCCCAAAAATTCTGCCTACGTTGATGGTGGTGTTTTCGACGTTTAGCCCAAATGTCCCTGCGCTGTTTTTGTCTATGATCGTGACGGGCGCTCCCGTGTCGATCATCAGGGCGGCGTGCTTGTTGTTAACAGAGGCCGGAACGAAAAGATGATTACCGAATCGCCGCTCCAGTTTCGCACCAGCGAGGCCCTGCCCGGAAAGAAATCCGGCAAGGGTACCTGGCGGCGGCTGCGATTCTGCGGTGAAGGGCGTGAGCGCCTCAATCCATAAAATCAAGGCGAACCACTTTTTCATGGGCTGCCTTATAACATGCCGCCGCATCTCCAACTACTTTTCGTCAGAGCAATGTAGCGATCACTTAAACCTGTGGGGAAACGGCGGCAGTTCCGCTGGCATCCTGATCATTCGCGCTCGCGAGTTACTCGTAATTTCCGAATACCTGAATACGGGCGAGGTACAGGCTGCGACCGTTTTGAGGCGGGTGGTAAAGAGTCGCGGAGTAATAAAGCGGCGCGCGATTGGGATTAAGTGGAACTGTGTTGGGATCGATCGTAACTCTGGAAAATTCGTTTCCCGCTTTGTCGCTGGTCGAAACAACAATCTGACCGATTAACTCGTCCAGAGCGATATCAGCTTCGGTGTTGTAATCGAAACGCAGAAATACCAGAGCCGTCTCGCCACCGGGCAGATTTTGGACAGTCCCTCGAAGCGTTGCCTCACCGCCTTCAAGGCGAGCGCGAAATGGAACCAGGCGCCTGTCGCCATGGTTAACCCGCACCTGGACATCCGCCTGCAAGGGCGACGATTGCTCTTGCCCGATGACAAGCTGCGGCGCAAAACACAAGGGCAACAGAGCCACAACAGCAAACCTTCGCTTCATCCATGGCAGGATCATAAAATTTCGGTCAGAGGTCAACCGGCTAGCGCCGAGTTATTGGTTTTCCGTTAACGATTATCACGATTATTTGGGCATCGAGTCTCTTGCTGCAGAGCGCACTCGCTGACAGCTCGTCCGCCCGTTGGTTTAGTCTTGACCTTTTCGTGTGCTTCCAATCAAACTCCTAGTTTCACAAAAACTCTGAATCGGGCACAGGCCGTTATCTCCCGGTAGCTCCTCCCCTGTTCTCTGTTTGCGAGTGCATAACTAAACGCCGGGAGAAAGAAAGAAACTCCGATGCATTCTCTTACTCTCATCGTCCCAAGTTCATCTGTTCAAAATTCGACTGGTCCCGCGACTGCGGGGCGCAGTTTTGTTCCTATCGCCCTCGCCTTGGCTCTAGCATGGTTTACGGTTCCGCCGACGGCCTGGGCGGCGGACGGAGACTTGGGCTACCACAACACCGCTGAGGGTTTTAATGCCCTCGCGCACCTGACAACGGGCGTGGCTGTCGACAACACAGCCATCGGTTTTCTTGCGCTCGGTGACGACACAACGGGCAGCGACAATACGGCCAGCGGTGCTGGTGCGCTCAATGTGAACACAACCGGCAACCGCAACACGGCCACCGGTTCTGGTGCGCTCAATAGCAACACAACCGGCAACGACAACACGGCCAACGGTGATATTGCGCTCTCAAACAACACAACGGGCATCCACAATACCGCTAGCGGTTCTCGTGCGCTCATTACGAACAAAACCGGCAACTTCAACACGGCCAGCGGTTTTGAGGCGCTCTTTAGCAATGATAGCGGCAGCGGAAATACGGCGTCCGGCCTGAACGCGCTCTTCAAGAACATCGACGGTAGCGACAACACGGCCAACGGCGTTAATACTCTCTACAACAATACCAGTGCCGACAACAACACGGCCGCCGGCTATGCCGCACTCTACAGTAACATCGGCGGGAATAATAATACGGCCAACGGGACTGATGCGCTGGTTAACAATACAAATGGCTCTAGTAACACTGGGGAGGGCGCCAACGCGCTCTTTGCCAACAATTCAGGAAGCAACAATACCGCACTAGGTTTTAACGCCGGCAACAAGCTTACTACCGGTAGTAACAATATTGACATTGGGGCTAACGTGCCGGGTGTAGCGGGGGAAGCTAATACGATCCGCATCGGTAAACAGGGAACGCAAAAGCAAACGTTTATTGCAGGTATCTCTGGAGTCGGGGTGACCGGCAGTCAGGTATTCGTAAGCTCAAGTGGCAAGCTCGGGATCATGACCTCCTCAGCCCGCTTCAAAGAAGCAATCAAGCCGATGGACAGAGCCAGTGAAGCAATCCTGGCACTTAAACCAGTCAGCTTCCGCTACAAAGAACAGATTGATCCAGATGGGATCCCGCAGTTCGGCCTCGTCGCTGAAGAAGTAGAAAAGGTGAATCCTGATCTGGTCGTTCGTAATGAAGACGGAAAAGTGAGCACCGTGCGATACGAAGCAGTCAACGCAATGCTGCTGAATGAATTCCTTAAGGAACACTGCAAGGTAACGGAGTTGACAGCGATTGTCGCAAAGCAGGAGGCGACCAATGCACAACAGCAGAAGCAGATTGAAGCTTTAGCTGTTGGGCTGCAACGGGTCACCGCTCAGCTCGAATCAGTCAAACCTGCGTCGCGTATTGCGATCAACGATTAGTAAGGTTGTTCCTTAGGATCCCCTAAGCTGTGGCAGAACTTAGGCGCCGGTTCCTGATAACAGACGACTGAGAGCACGGTTTAAGCCTTTCCCAGGACCACGGAAATTGCCAAAAATATTTGCTGCGGGCGACACGCCCGCCTCTACAGCTAAGCTGAGACAACCGGGGCCTGCGAGGATCGGCGCGAGCTGATCGCGGCGCGAACGAAATTGTTGCCTAGCTCCCACATCGGGCCGGGGAATTTGCGACAATCGGTCAGCACGTTGTCCAGTGCGGTCACGAAGAGCGCGATTTCTTTTTCGCCGATGATCAGCGGAGGCAGGATTTTGAGCACGTCCATGGCGTGCCCGGCTACCTGAGTAAGGATACGATGTTTACTCAACATTTGGGTCACAATCATTTGGGCGAACAGGACCTTGTCCACTTTGTGAAGTAGTTTCCACGCCATCTTCAGCTTGAATTCGCTCGGCTCGTGGAACTCGATTGCGATGATTAATCCTTTGCCGCGGACTTCCTTGATGAAACTATGTTTCGCGCGCAAAGCATCGATCCGTTCTATCAATTGCGCGCCCATTTCCGCCGCGCGCTCGACCAGCTTTTCCTGATCGATCACTTCGAGCGCAGCCAGGCCACAAGCCATCGCCAGATTGTTCCGGCCAAAAGTGGTCGAGTGAACTACGCACCGATCCATTCGACTGAATGTCTTTTGGTAAATGTCGCGCCGGGTAACAATCGCTCCACACGGGACGTAACCGCCGCTCAACGTTTTGGCCAGAGTAATGATGTCAGGTTCGAGGTTCCAATGCTGGAACCCGAACATCTTCCCGGTTCTTCCCAGGCCGCACTGGACTTCGTCGCTAACGAGAAGTGTGCCGTATTTGCGGCAGAGTTCCTGCGCGCGGGGGAAGAAATCTGTCGCTGGCGATTTACAGCCTTTGCCCTGCACCGGCTCGATGACGAAAGCAGCGACATCGCCTTTGGCCAGCTCGCGCTCGAGGGATGCGACGTCATCCAAGGCGATGCGCCTGTCCCATTGATCCATGAGCGGTCCGAAGCCTTCGGTGAAACTTTCGCAACCCATCAACGATAACGATCCGATGCTGAGTCCGTGAAACGCGCTTTCGAGTGAGACGACGCGCTTCTTTCCGGTGGCGGCGCGCGCGAATTTTAGTGCGCCTTCCATTGCTTCAGTGCCGGAGTTGCAAAAGAAAACGGCGTCGAGATGCGGCGGGGTGCGTTTGGTGATGGCTTCGGCCAGGAGCCCGCTGAGGAGCGAGCAATCCATCTGCACCATGTTAGGCAGATCGAGATCAAGAACGTCGCAGATTGCTTTCTTTACCACTGGATGGTTGCGACCAATGTTGAAAACGGAGTAGCCGCTGAGGAAATCCAGGTAGGCGTTATTATCCATATCATAGAGATAAGCGCCTTCAGCCCGAGCATAGACCTTGTCGAAACCAATGACGCGCTGGGCTGCGACCAGGGTACGATTGATGTGACGATGATGCAGCTCGTAGTTCTCGCCGAGCCGCGCTGCAATGATTTCCTTCAAATCAAATGCCACTTGGGATGTTCCTTGATTTAGGGGGAAACGCAAACGTGGATGCACCGGGATCAGCGATCCCGGCTACAACTTTTTGAGACGCGACTCCGAAGGAATTTGCGAGCAAACTAATGCTGTCATCCCGAGCCGCGCAGACGGCGAGGGACCTCACGAGCCCGTTGTTGACAAGGCGGTCTAATTTGCGTGATCGAGGAGTGTAGGTGAGGTCCCTCGCCTGCGCTCGGGATGACGGGAAAGTGCAGGAGTTAATCGCGGCAACCAACGGCACCGCGCGGCGACCTCAGCTACGGCTTCCAATCTCGATACGCCTCCTGCGCACCGACCTGCAGGTTGGTTTTTCCAGGTGAATGTCGTTCCAGTTGTATCGCGAGCCATTGGAACCATTCAAAAGTTTTCTGCGAACCGCTGCGCCGGCGTTCTTCCTCGATGTAGGGCTCTAATTTACGCCAGGCGAGGCGAACTGTGCCGCCAACCAGATCGGCTGCCACGCGTAATGGAACGATTCGCGCATAAACGGAGTAGCCAAGTCCCTCCAGAATTATCCCGACGGAATGCGCAGCCTTTAAGACATCGGCGTTGGCTTCGATCGCTGAAGCGCTAGACCCATCCGGGATACTGTGTACGACGATCATCGACTTCATCCACGCCGGCGACAAGAGCGCCTGGACCGCGGCGTAAGCCGCACGTTCTTGCCGTGCGCGTCGCGACCGCTGCGCCTCGACCAGACCGAAACCGACCCCTGTGATCACGGTGAGCGCGGTAGCGACGTTCGCGACGGTGGACAAATCCATTTGCAATTCTTATTAGCAAAAGATCGGCTGTCTTCGAGGAGAAACGCTTGGTGGATCGGCCGTTCCGTCGGGCGATGCTAAACAAATGTAGCCTCGCCGCCTGACTTTAACATCGAGGTCCGAGCCGGACTGGCATGACTGCTCGATCCACCTTACGCGACTGGCTACAAAAAAGCCGCAGGATTCGCACGGAACCCTGCGGCTTCGAATTAACCGACTATATCGATGTTAGTCTTCCACTTGCACATGCTCAACCACGCGGGTGTCGCCGGTGCCGGTGTAATAGACACGCACTTTCTGACCGGGCCGGAGCGGGGCCGTTACGATTTTGCCGGCGCCGTTAACGACGCGTGCCGCCGTCCCGAGAGCAAAGCTCACCGGACCCTGACGCTCACTTTTTACCACGATGGTTTTGCCGGGCGTGTAGGTATCCACGGTCCCGACTTCATAAGTAGTTGATGTCGTTGTCGTCGTGGCCGGAGCTGTTGCAGTTGTTTGTTCAGTTGTAGTTGTGCTTGTTTGCGCAAACGCTACCGGCGCGATTAGCGCACAAGCAACTGTGATGATGCTTTTGTTCATAATCCCTTCCCTGATTTGTTGTTGGATTTTGCCTCGACCCCAACGGACCAGTCATAGCCGGTCTCGCGGAGATCGGTCTTGCAATGTTAGACCAGGCCGGGCAGGCCGGTATTCGATCTAAATTAACATTTCTGGGCGTGGAAGGCTCACGATCCCTCTATCTTGTGCATTGCGCGGAAGTGTATGCCATATCTTGCGGCAGCGAAGTTTCGCGGGAAACGTACCTATATATAGATGGCGATTTGGAAGTGACGGCGCCCACCGGACGCCCTGCAGCTCAACCAAAGGCCTTTCTACAATTTGAGTGCGCGCGCAGTTTCGCTAATCTTCGTTCTTCGATGCCGAACACCACCCGCGATCCAGAGGTTACGCCGGAAATTGTGGCCAGGCATGGCCTGACGCCGGAGGAATTTGACCGCATCAAAAAAATTCTCGGGCGCGAACCGAACTTCACCGAGCTCGGAATTTTTTCAGTGATGTGGAGCGAGCATTGTTCCTACAAAAACTCGCGCCGCGAATTAAAGAAATTCCCCACGACCGGCCCAAACATTCTGGTTAAAGCAGGCGAAGAAAATGCCGGCGTAGTTGATATCGGCGATGGTTGGGCAGTCGCGTTTAAGATCGAATCACACAATCATCCGAGCGCGATCGAGCCGTTCCAAGGCGCGGCCACCGGAATTGGCGGAATCATTCGCGACATTTTCACGATGGGCGCGCGCCCGGAGTTTTGCCTGAACTCGCTGCGCTTCGGACCGATCACGCATTCAGTAGGGCGAGACTCTGTCGAGCCGACAAACCAATCACGGCTCCGCGGAGCGTCGCCCTACCAACCGAACTCGAAGGCACAAATCGCCACTAATCGGCGGCTCTTTACCGGCGTTGTCTCGGGCATTGCGCACTATGGCAATTGCATCGGCGTCCCGACTATCGGCGGCGAAATTTATTTCGACGAAAGCTTTGAAGGGAATCCGCTGGTGAACGTTTTCTGCCTCGGCGTTTTGCGACACGAACAGTTGGCTCGTGGCGCGGCCCGCGGAGTCGGTAACCCGGTGTTTTACGTGGGCGCGGAGACGGGCCGCGATGGCTTGGCGGGTGCATCGTTTGCCTCGCGTGAATTGACGGAAGAATCACGCGAAGACCGGCCGGCCGTGCAGGTCGGCGATCCGTTCAAGGAGAAACTTTTGCTGGAAGCGTGTTTGGAATTGCTCGCGACCGATGCTGTCGCCGGAATTCAGGACATGGGCGCGGCAGGATTGACCTGCTCGACCTGCGAAACGGCGAGCCGCGGTGGCAGCGGCGTGGAAATCGATCTCGCGAAAGTTCCGAAGCGCGAGCCGGGAATGACGCCGTACGAAATTTTGCTGAGCGAATCGCAGGAACGGATGTTGATCATTGCGAAACGCGGCAAGGAAAATATTGTGCGCGAAATTTCCGCGAAATGGGACGTGCCCTGCGCCGAAATCGGACGTGTGACCGACGACGGCATGATGCGTGTGCGCAACAACGGCAGTGTGTCGGCGGAAATTCCGGCGAAGCCGTTGGCGGAAGAGGCGCCAATTTATGAACGGGAAGCCCGGAAATTGACCCCGGATTATATGGATGATCCGGATTTGCGGAAGAAAATATCAGCGCAATCCGCGTTATCCGCGGTTGATTCTTTGAAGCAGCTTTTATCTGATCCGACGATCGCGTCCAAGAATTGGGTTTATCGCCAATACGATCATACTGTTCGAACCGGCACGGTGGTAAAGCCGGGATCGGATGCCGCCGTCTTCTATATTAGAGAGGCGAACAAGATCCTGGCGGCGACAACCGATTGTAACTCGTTGTATTGCGCGCTTGATCCGCGCGAGGGCGGACGCATTGCAGTGGCGGAAGCAGCCCGAAATCTTACCTGCTCTGGCGCGCGACCCCTGGCGGTGACGGACAATTTGAACTTCGGTAATCCCTACAAGCCGGAAAATTTCTGGCAGTTGCGCGAGGCAGTGGAGGGAATCGCTGAGGCCTGTCGCGCGTTCGGGACGCCGGTGATTGGAGGCAACGTCTCTCTATATAATGAGAGTCCGGCCGGAGTGGTCGATCCGACGCCGACGGTGGCGATGGTTGGATTGATCGACGACGAGAAACAAATCACGACGCAATGGTTTAAGAATGAGGCCGACGTCATTATTTTGGTGGGTTCTGTCGCCGGGCTCGCCGACCCCGATTCTTCCAGTGCGGCCGCGGGCAACGACCCCGGCTACAATCTTGGCGGGTCGCGCTTTCTTAAGGTTTGCTACGGAAAGAAGATCGGGCCGGTGCCGAAGCTCGATCTTAAGCTAGAGACCGCGGTGCAAAACGGAGTGCGCGATTTGATTCGGCTAGGTCTCGTTAGGAGTGCGCACGATTGCAGCGAAGGCGGGCTCGCGGTTGCGATGGCGGAGTGCTGTTTCAGTCCTGACGGGTTGCTTGGCGCGGAGATTGATTTGGAAAACTGTGGTGGCAGCCGCGCCGGCGACAAGTCCGCCAATCGGACGGACTCGTCCCGTGGCGAGCCTGCTTTTACAAACGTGGCCACAGTGCTCTTCAATGAAACGCAATCGCGCATCATCATTTCCTGCGATCCAAAAAATACGGAGCTGGTTTTGTCAGAATTAAGATCGAAAAATATTCCGCACACGCAGATCGGCGGCGTGATTGCAGATGACCTTCGCATTACCGCGGGTGGCGAGAGTCTCAGCTGGCCGGTCGCGGAGTTGCACGATCTTTGGTGGAATGCGATCCGACGGGCGGTGGAAAGCGATTCCGAGCCGATCCCGAGCTTGTGATGTTTACCGCGGTCATTCCGAGCCGCGCAGACGGCGAGGAACCTCTCGCTTGCTTGTCGATCTGCGAACATTGGCGGGATCCTTCACCGTCTGCGCGGTTCAGGATGACGGGCGTTTTCTGAAATATTGAACCGGATGATGATTTCGACGATGTTTCCTTGCCATGTCCCCTGAAATCCCCGGAGAACCGTCGGATCACGAAGCGTTCCCGCAACACGAGTGCGGACTCTTCGGCGTGTTCGGTCATCCGAATGCGGCGGTGCTGACCTATTACGGCCTGTTCGCTCTGCAGCATCGCGGGCAGGAAAGCGCCGGGATTGTGACCAGCAACGGCGCCGGTCAGACCTTCCTCCAACACAAGGGCATGGGACTGGTCTCGCAAGTTTTCGGACAGGAAGAGCTGGAGAAACTCAAAGGAACGCGTGCGGTCGGTCATACCCGATATTCCACCACCGGGACGAGCACGCTAAAAAACGCACAACCTTTCGTGGTCGATTGCGTGCGCGGGCAAATGGCGATTGCGCACAATGGAAACCTGATCAATGCCGATCTGCTGCGCGACGAACTCGAAAGCAAAGGTTCCATTTTTCAAACCACCGCCGATAGCGAAATTATTCTGCATTTGCTGGCGCGCCCGGCCGATAACGGCAGCAGCGTTTTGAGTGCCTTGCGCCGGATCGAAGGCGCGTTCTCCCTTCTGATCATGAGCGAACAGGAGTTGATCGCGGTGCGCGATCCTTTTGGCTGGCGCCCGCTCGTTCTCGGAAAACTCGATGGCGCTTACATTCTCGCTTCAGAAACGTGCGCGCTCGATCTCATCCACGCTGAATTTGTTCGCGAGATCGAGCCCGGCGAAGTGCTAATCATAAACGAGAACGGCTTGCGCTCGGAACGGCCGTTTCGCGACGAACAACCGGCCTTCTGCATGTTCGAATACGTTTATTTTGCGCGACCCGATAGCATCATCGGCGGGATGAATGTCGGCAAAGTTCGCACCGAGATGGGACGCGAGCTGGCGCGAAGGTTTCCGCTGGAAGCGGATATCGTCGTGCCGGTACCGGACTCGGGAAATTACGCCGCGCTCGGTTTTGCCGAGGAATTAAAGATTCCCTATCAGCACGCCTTTGTTCGGAATCACTATATTGGCCGAACGTTTTTGCAGCCGAGCCAGCTCATTCGCGACTTCGATGTGCGAGTGAAATTAAATCTGATCAAGGAAATGGTGGAAGGGAAACGAGTCGTAGTGGTGGACGATTCGATTGTGCGTGGGACCACCGCGCGAGCGCGCATCGTCAACTTGCGAGAAGCAGGCGCGAAAGAGGTGCATTTGCGAGTGAGTTGTCCGCCGCATCGTTTCGCCTGCCATTACGGGATCGATTTTCCCGATCCGGAAAAGTTGATCGCTAACCAGATGTCGATGGAAAAAATCTGCGAGTACCTCAATGTCGATAGTCTCGGCTATCTCGACATCGAAGGAATGGTCAAGGCCACCGGGCGGCCCGCCAATTCTTTTTGCCTCGCTTGTTTTAACGGGAATTATCCCCTGCCCGTCGATCCTGCGCTGGATAAATTCATCATGGAAAAGCGGGAGCAACGCGCTCGCGCTTTAGCGGAGGAAAGGGACGGTCAGCCGACGCTTTTCGCGGAGTTGAAATGATGGGCGATTGACCTCATCGCCTTTTTTGTCATTCCGAGGGTAGTCGAGGAATCTCTAACCGTCGATGCCGCGAGACTATAACTCTTGGCCTTGTATTTAGCGGAAGATATTCTCGAAAATAGTTAGAGATGTCTCGACTTCGCTCGATATGACAAAGAAAAAGGCTTACGCGCGCGCCGGCGTCGATGTTGATCTCGGCAACAGACTAAAGCGTCGAATTCAATCGCTCGTCCGCAAAACGCATGGAGCTGAGGTGCTGGGAAAAATCGGAGGGTTCGGCGGGCTGTTCGCGCCGAATCTCCGCGGGATGCGTAAGCCGGTGCTGGTCGCGAGCGTCGACGGCGTCGGCACCAAGTTGAAAATCGTCTTCGCCGCGAATAAACACGACACCGTCGGTGCCGATCTGGTGAATCACTGCGTCAACGACATCGCCGTCGTCGGCGCGCGGCCGCTTTTTTTTCTCGACTATATCGGCGCGGAAAAATTGGAGCCGCGCGTTTTCTCGGAGTTGCTGGGTGGATTTACCAAGGCCTGTCGCGCGGCTAGTTGCGCGCTCATCGGCGGTGAGACCGCGCAAATGCCGGGAATGTATCA
>Ga0209376_1003303_pt1 | contig 14691 bp, 7 predicted proteins | sample GraSoiAngelo_134_FD_185891 | JGI IMG/M metagenome (GOLD analysis project Ga0209376, IMG submission 185891) | Grasslands soil microbial communities from the Angelo Coastal Reserve, California, USA - 14_0929_05_30cm (SPAdes) (version 2) | ecosystem: Environmental > Terrestrial > Soil > Grasslands ... | reverse complement strand
GGCAGCTTGAGCCCGGGGTCGAAGAAGCTGATGCGCGGACTCGTGCCACCCGGGGGCACGCAGGTCTCGGGTTGGTGGATCGGATCGAACGGCGGCACGTGAGGCGGATTACAGAACACGACCGTCTCATTGCCGCTCTCGCGATAGGCGTTCCCCAGCCAGCGGTACGGTGGAGGGCCGCTGAACAATCCGACCCCACCGCGCAGGAAGGCGGCACCATCGCCCGAGAGATCGTAGTTGATGCCGAGGCGGGGGGACCACGATGCGTTGCCGCTGGGGAGCCGTGCGGTGTCGAAGCCGAGCGCGGCGCGCAACGCCGGATTGGTCGCGACGGCGTCGGGGAGAAATGGAAGGTCGAGGCGCAGGCCGACGGTCAGCGTGAGCCGTGCGGTCGGCAACCACCGATCCTGCGCGTAGAGGCCCAAGCCCGCGGCGTGGAAATCGACTCCGGAGGGCCCGGCCGAGTTCCCGAGCCCTTGGTCGTAGTGGTTCGCCAGTCCACTTGCAAGCGAGTCGAGATTGCCAAAAAGCCATCGCCCGGCCGACACCTGCACCACGGGATCGCGGAACCGGAGGAGCTCGCCCTGCGTGCCGAACGTCACGAGGTGCCGTCCCACGCCGAGGGTCAGATTTTCCGTGATGTCGAGGGCGTTCTGATCCACGGCCATGGTCGGGCACACGCTGTTAGGCCCGGCCATCAGGGTGCCAGTGCCGACGCGGACCTGGATCAGCGGGAGCGTCGCGTTCGGTCGACATGAGTCCCGCAGGCGCTCGTAACTCAGGACGAGCTCGCTTTGCGCGCGCCGGCCCACCGGCGTAGTCCAGATCATGCGCGATATGTGGGCGGTCGAGAGACTCCGGCCCGCAACGGAGGAGAGGGCGTAGATGTTGTTCGCACGACCTGTATCGATGAAGTCCCGGCGGTCGCCGTGAGCGTAGTGGTGCGACAATTCAAGGTGACCGCTCGAGCCGAGCTGCATGGTGGTTTTGGCGAACACGTCCTGCGCTGGGAGATGCCCGTCCGAGGGCCCGAGCGAGCCCGGCTGAAGGTGTAAGCTGTCGAGGATCCGCTGGAACCGCACGGCGTTTGCGTACGAGACCCCGGCCTTACTGAGGTCGGCGCCACCGAATGTGTCCGCCGCCACGAGGAACCCGACGTCGGGCACGATGCGCCGTTGCAGATCAGCGTTCAGGAAGAAATGGACCCGGTTGCGCACGATCGGGCCGGAAAGGGTGCCCCCGAACTGCCAGCTGGCGAGGTCGGGCCGGTTCCCGGCTGCGTCTCTCGCCGTCAGGCTCCCCTCCTGCATGAAGGCGAACCCCGAGCCGTGGAAGGCGTTGGTTCCCGACTTCGTCACGGCGTTGAGGAACCCGCCTGCGAAGTTGCCAAGACGCACGTCGAATGGCGCAGCTAGCACCTGAACTTCTTTGACAGTCTCCAAGGAGATCGCGTGGGGGAGCACTTCGGGAACTGCGGCGCTGGGACTCGCGCCGCCAGGCGTTCGCCCTAGGTACACGTCGGCGTTCACGCCGCCATCCACCTGGAGGCTATTGAAGCCCTGATTCTGTCCGCCGATCGAGATGCCTCCGAGCGGCCGCGAGGCAGCGAGGGGACCGAGCGCGATGGCAACGCTCAGGTCCCGAGTCAGGTTCGGCAGGTGGGCCAGCTCAGATTCGGAGACGAAATGCGCCGGTCCGGTGCGGCCGGAGTTGACCAGCGGATCCACGCTCGCGCTCACGGTCACGTCCGGCAACTCGACGACACTCGGCTCGAGCACGAAATCGGCCCGGTAGCGCTGGCCGAGCCCTAGCCGGACGCCGCTCCGGCCGGCGGGCCTGAAGCCCACGGCTCTCGCCTCGATCAGGTAGGGCCCGCCGACCTGCACGTTCTCCAGGAAGTAGCGTCCCGCGGCATCGGTCACGACCTGCCAGCGGGCGCCACTTTCCGCCAGCGTCACTGTCACAACGCCGTGCTCGATCGGTGTGCCATCGGACTGGAGGACACTTCCCTGCAGCGCGGCCGATGTGACCCCTTGCGAGCCGAGTGCGGGCGTGGCCGCGCTCAGCGCCAGCCATCCAAGGGCGAGCAGTCTGAGGCGCGGGCTCATCCCTTGGGGCGCAGCAGGGCCTGGAACCGCGGGGTTCCGCGCAGCACCGCGAAGCTGGGGTCTACGTGCACATCGAGGAAGCGAACCTGATACACGTATCCCGCATCGAGGGCGCGTACCAGAAGGTCCACGGCGGTATCGCGCTCCCCCAGTCGCGCCGCGATACACGCGCGCCAATAGCCGGCCTGCCCGCGCCCGAGGGGTCGCTCGAGGCCGACCAACAGCCGGTCGAGGCGCGCGGCCTCGGCGCGGTCGCCGCGCTGCGCGGCCAGCACGCCGAGCAGCCCAGCGTACTGTTCGTTCTTAGGGTGCGCGCGAGCCAGGTCGGCAGCGATCGCGCGGGCGGAGTCCGCATATCCGGCCGCATAGTAGGCCTCGGCTCGCTCGAAACGCATGGCTTCCTGCGCTTGCTCCGCCCCAGGCCGGCTCGCGTGCCAGGCGAGTGTGCGGGCGAGCGCCAGCCGCCCGGCGACGCTATCGCCGTGGGCCGCGAGATCGAGCGCGATCTCGCGCATCACCGGGGCCGGCAGACGGATCGGGTCGGGGGGGAGCGTCTTGATTTCGTCGAAGCGCTCGTTCACTTCCCGCCCACGCCCGAGCGCCGCCAGCGCCAAGAGCTCCATGCGGAGGGTGGCGAGGTTTCTCGGAAACCGTCGCTGGGCTCGCTGGGCCGCCTCCAGCTCCCGGTCGTGCTCGCCGAGCAAGTGATAGGCGTTGGTCAGCCAGTTGTAGTAGCCCGCGCGCCCGCTCAGGGCGCCGCTGTCGGGGTGCAACCGCTCGAGAATCGTCACCGCCTCACGCGGACGATCGGCGTCCAGAGCGTCGCGGGCGAGCTGCTCCCACATCAACTCCGAGCGGGGAACCGCCTCGGTCAGCGCACGCCCGAGCGCGTACGCGGTGGGGAGGTCGCCGTGGCATCGCGCCATCACACGGTCGATCTGCATCTGCTCGAGTCGAGTGAGACGCATGCCGCGCAGGCGGCTCGCGATACTCGCGGTCGAGTCACACTGATCGAGCGCGGTCCCGCTGTGAGCCCACGCCGCCCAGATCAACGGCAGCGCGTACGTCGAGTCCAGGGCGGCGGCGCGTTGGAAGTACGGCAATGCGGCGCGTGCCTGGCGGCCGCCGTAGAAGATCTCGACGCCGGTCGAGAACGCGAGGTATGCGTCGTAGCTCGGCGGCTGACCCGCGACGGGCAAGTCGCGCAGTCGCACGTCGACCGCCTCGGCGAGCACGGCCATGATGCGCTCCCGGAGCAGCGTGAGCGCCGGACGCGGCTCCTGCGCACGCCCCAGCACCGGCTCGAGGCTGTGCAGGATTCTCCCACGCACTTCGTCGGTGATCTGCGCCTCGAACTCAATGCGATCGTCGCGGCGGTACATAGCGCCCGATACGGCGAGGCCCGACCCGCTCGCCAGCGACAGCGTCCGCACATCGGCCGCCTCGTGGCCCGCCCGACTGAGTCGATCGGCAGCACTCGTCCTGCCTCCCAGCACCATCGCGCCAGGGGCAGCGATCTCGAGCACCCCGGTCAGCGCCAGCCCGTGCGTGATCCAATCGGCGGCCAGACTCCCGAGCGGGTCGAGGGTGCTGTCGCCCGTGTGGTTCGCGAAGGTGACAACCAGAACCCGCCTCGGATTTAGCGGTGCCGGCTCCCGCGCGCGCCGGCCGACGGCCGCGAGCACGACAGCCACGCCGAGCACCGCTGTGGCGGCACCGAGCCAGCGGAGGCGGTGGCGGGAGTCGCTCGCGAGCTTCGGAGGCTCGGCGGCGGTCTCTACTGGCGGCAGCTCGGCCTCGGAGGACAGGGTGGCCACACGCTCGCGCACGGCGCCGGCGAGCGCACGCGTCTCCGGCGCGGGTTCGGCCTCGAGCTCCGCCGTGAGGCGCTTCGCGAACGTTTCGTATGCGTCCAGCGCCCCCGCCCGGTCCCCCAAGCGGTCCAGCGTCTTCATCAGGCGCCGCAACGCCGGCTCGTCGAGCGGGGCGATCCGCAGCGCCCGCCGGGACCACTGCGCCGCTTCTGCCAAGCCGCCGTGCCCTTCGCTCCGCTCCGCCAGCTGTGTCGCGCCGCGGAGCGCGACGGCCTTCAACCGGGCGCGCTCGTCTTCGAGCCACTGCTCGAACTCCGGCGCGCCGCGGATGAAAAACCCTTCGAGCAGGTCGCCCCGGTAGAGATCGAGCGCATCGGCCAGTCGGCCCACCACAGCCGCACGCTCGAACTCGACCACGTCGCAGCGGATTCGCTCGGCGTCGAGTCCGATGTCCTCGTCACCTCTGGTCACGAGCACACCGTCACCGAGCGCATGCCGGAGCCCGTGCAGTGCCTGGCGCAGCGCCGCGCGGGCATGCTCCTGATCGAGCTCGGGCCAGAATAGGGCGAGGAGGGAGTCGCGCCGGTGCAACCGGCGCGGTGTGGCGGCGGCGAGATAGGCGAGCAGGGCGATGCGCTTGGGCTGGGCCAGCACCGACGAGAGCTCGCGCCCGCCGGCCCCGAGCAGGTTCAGCGCGCCCAGAATGCGAAACTCGACCACGGGAACCTCTCCCAACACCTCCACCGCGCATGCCCAAGCTTGAGCGGGCAGCGTCATCGCTCCGTTACGGCGGAAGTAACAGGCCGCTCACACGGCGCCGCTACTGTGTCGCGTCGACCCGAACGTACGGCGTCGGGAATCGCTCCGCAACGATGCCGCGGCTCACCACGAGAAGTACAGACCGGAGCGTCCACAGGAGGTGAACCATGCTACGCGTCGCACGCTACACACTCGCCGCTGCCTCGATCACGCTCACGCTCGTGGGCTGTCAGGATGCGACGGCTCCGGACAACGCCCCACGTGGACTGAGCGCAAGACCGATGATGTCGGCTGCCGCCGCAGCCTTGGTGCCGCGCATCATCGAACCGCGCGTGACCGACCCGGAGATCACGTACGTCCCCGTGACCAACCCACAGCTCAACCACCACTACGTCTGGCTCGATCCTGCGGCGCGCGAGAACCACAAGCTGCTGGTGTTCATGCCGGGCGCAAACGGCCGGCCGGTCCAGTGGCAGCTCGTGCAGCAGGAGGCCGCACGCCTGGGGTACCACGTGATCGGTCTCATGTACCAGAACGACGTGGCCATCGACATCACGTGCAAGGGCAGCCCCGACCGAGACTGCTCCGGAAACCTGCGGCTGGAGATCATCGACGGTATCGATCGCTCGGGCCTCACGGCCGTGACACCGGCAAACGGCATCGACAACCGGCTGACGAAACTACTCGTCTACCTGGCCCAGCAGTCTCCCGCCGAGGGGTGGTCGAGGTTCCTCAAGAACGGCGCGCCAAAGTGGTCGCAGATCGCAGTCGCCGGCCAATCGCAGGGAGGGGCCCAGGCGGCGCTCATCGGACGCCTCCGACCTGTGGATCGCGTCGTGATGTTCTCGGCACCACCAGACGCCCGCGTGCCCCAGGAAGTCGACCCGTGGATCTTCATCGGGGCGACCCCAGCGGCCAAGTACTTCGCGCTGTTCCATCAGCGCGATCACCTCGTGGCGGGGATCCGCGCCAATCTCACAGCGCTCGACATGGAGCGGTTTGGCGCTCCGATCATGGCAGAGCTGAACCAGTCGCCCTACGGCGGAACGCGTATCCTCACAACCGATCTCGAGCCGCAGGGCCTCCCGCCGCAGATCGGAATCGATATGCGCCCACACCAGAGCACGGCCAGGGACGACCGAACGGCGCTCGCCGCGAACGGCACGCCGCTGTTGCGCGACGCGTGGCGCTACCTGCTCGGGGAGCGCGAGGCGGACGAGGAGGTGGCGGATGATCAGGACGAGCAGGAAGAAACTCGAGTCGGGCATGGCGCCGTAAACACACGGCGATAGCTCCAGCACGAAACGGCCCGCCGGGCATGGTGCTCGAGCGGGCCGTTTTGCGCGGCGGCCACGTTCCAAGTCTTGACACCCTTCGAGCGCGTGCTATATCCAGCCAAGTCTCCCCGAAGGTCGTACGGATGGAAGGCTGGGCGGCCGAGCTGGTGTCGGGCAGGCCCGACGCCGCATGGGATGCGTTTGTCGACCGCTATCGGCGCCTCATCTTCGCGGCCATCCGCCACTACGCCCAGGACTATGACGATGTGATGGACGTGTTCGCGCGGGTGTGTGAAGCCCTGCGCGAAGACGATCTGCGGCGGCTCCGCACCTATGTCGCGCAGCCGGACCACCGCGCCCGCTTCTCCACCTGGCTCGTCACCGTGGTCCGTCATGTCACGGTCGATTGGTTCCGCCACCGCGACGGGCGCCGCCGGCTCTCCGTGGTGGCCGAGGGGCTGCCGCCGGTGCGACGGCGCATCTTCGAGCACGTCTTCCTCGACCAGCGCAGCCACATTGAGGCGTACGAGCTGATCCACGCTCGCGAGGCCCCCGCTCTTTCCTTTAAAGAGTTCCTCGGCGAGCTGCGCGCGACCTACAACGCGGTGACCGACGGGCGGCGCGGCCGGGTGCTCGCCGAGTTGGGCGGGACACCGCCGGCGGATGTGGAGGCAGCCGCGGCGAGTCCCGACGACATCGCTGACACGCGCGCCCTGCTGGAGCGGGCGCTCGGCGCACTCAGCACGGAGGACCGCGTCGCGGTCGAGCTGTACGTCGTGGAGGAGCTGCCCGCCGCGGACGTTGCCCGGATTCTCGGCCTGCCCAATGCCAAGGCGGTCCACAACCGCGTCTACCGCGCGCTCGCCGCCGCGCGGGCACGGCTGGCACAGGTCGGCGTCGGACGGGGCGACGTGTGAGCAGTTCCGCGAGCCCTGACCGTCTCATGACGGCGATGGAGGTGGAACGTACGACCAGGGAGGCCGCTGCCAGGTGAGTCATCCCGATCCGCTCGACTTGTTGCGTCATCGACTCGACGCGTCCGGGAGAGAGACTCCGGAGTGTCTCGACGACGCCACGCTGGCCGCGCTCGCCGACGGTGCGCTCGATGCCACCGCGCGGGCGGCGGCCCTGCCGCATCTGGCAACGTGCGCGCGATGCCGCGGCGTCGTGGCGTCGGTCGCCCGGAGCCTTGGTGACCGCGGCATCGCGCGCGAGGTGGCGGCGTTGCAGGGCACGCACCGGCGCCGCTTGTTCCTCATGGGAGTGCCGGCCGCTGCAGCGGCGATCCTGCTCGCGCTCGCGCTGCCGCGTTGGCTCAACGATACGCCCGGGCATCGCGGGCCGCCGCTCCCGGGCGCCGTCGTGCCGCGTCCCCTGGCACCCATCGGCACGGTGGCGGAGGCGAGGGTGTTGCGCTGGGCCGCCGTGGCGGGAGCCGATCGCTATCGGGTGATTCTGTTCGACGCGGCCGGTCGCGTCCTGTACGAGAGCCAGCTGGCCGATACCGTCGTCACTCTGCCCGACTCGGTCACATTGGCGGCCGCACGGCCCTATCTGTGGAAAGTCGAGGCTCGGACCGGGTGGGACCGGTGGTCTGCCTCCGAGCTCGTCCAGTTTTCGATCGCGGCGAGGGCCGAGCGGTGACGGCGCTCGGGCTGTGGCTCGCGCTCGCGCTTCTGACCGCGCAGTCGCCGGCGGCGGACTCACTGCGGCTGCTGGCGCTGCGCATCCCCGAGTCTGCTCTCGTCCTCGAGACCCGCGCGCACCCACTGGCGGTCCGCGACGCCGTCACGGATGCCCTCGCGAGCAACGATCTCGGCGCAGCGCGCAGTCTGGCGGCCGCCTACGCGGAGGCATGGAGCGATTCGTTCCTGGTGCGCGAGGTGGCGCGGTTCGAGGCATGGCCGGCCGAGCGGCGGACGGCGAAAATCTGGGCCGACAGCGCGCGTCGCTCGGGTGTCGCAGCGTACGGCCGGGCCGGCCCCGCTGCGGCGATTGCGATCTGGCGCCGCGCCCTCAGGCGCGCCCGGACGATCGCCGATACGTCCGGTGTCGCCGCGGTGCTGGGCAACATCGGCGCCGCCTTTCTGCGTGAGGGTCGGCTCGACAGCGCCGGCGCGTATCTCGAGCGGTCGCGCGCACTCGCCGCGAGCGTCGGGGACATTCGCGTCGAGGCCAACGCCCTCGGGACTCTCGCCGGCACCAGCGCGGATCAGGGCGATTTGGCCGCGGCGCGCGCGCGCTACGCGCAGGCCCTCGCCCTGCGCGAGCGGATCGGGGATTCGCGGGGGGTGGCGGCGGATCACAACAATCTGGGGCTGCTGGCGCAGACCATCGGGGATCCGGACGAGGCGCGCCGCCAGTTCGAGGCAGCACTCGAGATCAACCGGCGAGATGGGCGCGACGAGGTCGCGGCGACCAACCTGGTGAACCTCGCCGCGCTGGCCGCGGCTGCCGGAGAGTTCGCGCACGCCGAACGGCTGTACCGCGACGCCCTGGCGACCTGGCGCGCCCGCGAGCAGTGGGCCGACGTCGCGGACGCGCTGCACGGGCTCGGTCAACTGGAGCTGCGCCGCGGCGACTATCCTGCGGCCCGGGCCGCGCTGCGCGACGCATTGGCGATTTATGACCGGACCGGACCCCTCGCCGACGCGCTCGCGGTACGGCGCGAGCTCGCCGGTGCGCTCGCGGCGGCAGGTGAGCTGCAAGCTGCGCTCGACGGACTGCGTCGCGCGCAGCGTCTGGCGGATTCTGCCCGGGCGTCGCCTGCGGTGCGCGCGGGCATCGCACTCGCTCGGGCGGACCTGGCGGTACAGCTGAACGATCTCCCCGAGGCCAGCCAGCTGTATGGTGGCGCGGAGCTGCTCTACACCCAAGCGGGAGATCAGCAAGGCGCAGCCGAAGCGCGCCAGGGGCAGGGCCAGCTGTTGCTCGCTCACGATGCGCACGCCCAAGCCCGGGCGCTCCTCGAGAAGGCATTGCGCACCGAGGTCGCGGCCGGGAACCAGCGTGCTGCCGCGCTGACACGCCTGTCGCTCGGCGAGGTCGCGCAGGCGCGAGGGGACACCGCGGCCGCGCGACGGCTGCTCGCACAAGCGACCGCCGAGCTGGAGCGGCTGGGCGATCCCGTCGGCGCCGCCGCCGCCATCGGCGAGCAGGCGGCGCTCGAAGCCGGAGCAGGATTGCCAGCGGCAGCCGAGTCGTTGTACCGGGCGGGGCTCGAACGACTGCAGGGCCGCACCGCTCCCGAGATCGCGTGGCGGCTGCACGCGGGGTTGGGGCTTGCGCGGCACGCCCAGGGTCGGGACGACGAGGCCACCCGCGAGCTGCGTGCCGCTCTGGCCGAGATCGAGCGCCCCAGCCGGTCGCTGGCGCTGGCCGAGCGCCGGTCGGCGTTCCTCGCGGACAAGTGGGACGTGTACGGGCTGCTCGCACTCATCGAGCGCGCCCGCGGCCGGCCGGAAGCGGCCTTCGAAGCGAGCGAGCGGCTGCGCGCGCGCGAGATGCTCGAGCTGCTGCAGCGTGGCAGGCTGTCATCGCCCGACACGGCCTCCGAGCTCGTGTCCCGAGAGCAGGATCTGCGGCACCGCATTGCCGAGCTCACGCACGACGTTGACAGCGCGGACGCGGACGCGCTGCGTGGCCCCGATGCGCCAACTGCGAGCGCGGCTACCCGCGAGGCGCTGGGCCGCGCTCACGAGGCGTACGGCGAGCTGCTGCTCGAGATGCGGGAGCGCAGTCCCCGGCACGCGATGCTGGTGTCGCCCGTGACTGCGACGTGGCGGGACGTGGGCCGGCGTCTCGGTTCCGATGCCGTCCTCATCGAATACCTGGTGAGCGACTCGGGCTCGCTCGCGTTCCTCATCGCTCGCGACACCCTCGCCGTCGTGGACCTGGGAGCCGAGCGCCGTACGCTCGCCCGTCTGGTCGAGTTCGCCCGCGGAGCCCTGGTCCTCACCCCCCGTCCCCCTCTCCGCAATGCGGAGAGGGGGGGCCAGGAAGCGGGCTCCACGCCAGCCGAATCGCTGTGGCGCGGGCCGTTGCGACAGTTGCATCAGTATCTGATCGCACCCCTTGAAGAGACGGGCCTGCTCACCGGCAAGACGCGGCTCTTTCTCGTTCCGCATGCCGAGCTGCACTACCTGCCGTTCGCGGCGCTGCTGGGTGGGTCGGGCGACCGACAGTTTCTCATCGAGCGCTACGAAATAGCCGTGACGCCCTCGGCATCGGTCTGGCTCGCCCTGGGTGATCGGCCGGCGGGAGCGGTCTCGAGCGGCACCCTGGCGCTGGCGCCGAGACCGGATGTGCTGCCGGCGTCGCGGCGGGAGGCGGCGGCGGTCGGACGCCTCAGCGGCGCGGACGCACGGGTTCTCACCGGCAGCGCGGCCACTGAAGCGGCGTTCCGTCGTGAGGCCCCCGGCCGCCGCATCCTGCACCTCGCGACGTACGGCGTCCTCAACAAGCAGAACCCGCTGTTTTCGTACGTGGATCTGGCGGCCGACAGCGCGCAGGACGGTCGGCTCGAGGTGCACGAGGTGTTCGGTCTCCACCTGGCGGCAGACCTCGTCGTCCTGTCGGCGTGTCAGACCGGGCTCGGGGCCGGCGCGCTCGGGGACGTCCCGGCGGGCGACGATTGGGTCGGGCTGACCCGCGCGTTCCTCCACGCCGGCGCGGCGAATGTGGTGGCCACGCTCTGGCCGGTCGAGGACTGGGCGACGGCGGCGCTGATGGAGCGGTTCTACCCTGGATACCTGTCGGACGGGGACCCGGCGCGCGCGCTCGCCCTCGCCCAACGCGCGCTGCTCGCAGCGCCGGCGACGTCGCATCCCTTCCATTGGGCGGGGTTCGTGGTAGCGGAGAGTAGCGATGCGGGGAGGAACACGCGATGAGCAGGCACCGCAGGGGCGCGACGTGGCTCACGCTCGTGGGCGTCTTGTCCGTGGGAGCGTGTCACGGGGACGGACCGCTCGCACCGCCGCCGCCGCCGCCATTGCGAGAGGTCGTCGTGTCCAATCCAGTAACTAGGACCTCATCAGGAGTCTCCCGCCCGGCCATCCCTCTCGCCCAGGCCGCGACGGCTGAAACTACCTACGTCTCCCTCCCGCCCGGGACGGCCCCGACCGGCGACCTCGCCACGATCCGGAATCTCCGCACCGACAGCACGGTCGAGGCTCCCGTGGGCGATGGCGGCTTCGACCCGGTGGCCGTGAGCGCCGCGGTCGGCGACACGATCGAGGTCGTCGTGCGCGATCAAGACGGCACGATCGTACACTCGGTACGAGCAGCCGTGGCGGCGAAACGGCCACCGATCCTCATCCGAACGAATCCCGCGTCCCTGAAGCGAGACGTGCCGCTCAACGCGAGCATCGTGATCGTCTTCAGCGAGCCGATCGACTCCGCGAGCGTGACCGGAGAAACGGTGCAGCTCCGGCGGGGCTCGGTGATCGTCGACGGCGAGCGTCGGTTCCGCGATTCCGCGCACACCACCCTGGTCTTCACGCCCGCGGCGCTGCTTGCCCCAGCCACGACATACGAGCTCGTCATCACGCGGGGCATCCGCGACCTCGAAGGCGATGCGCTCGAGAGCGAATTCACGGTGGAATTCACGACCGCGGCGACGGCCGCCGGTTACGAGGAATACTTCGTGGACTCGTACTTGCCGGCTGCGGCCCATCAAATCGGCGACTCGGTGGCCGTGGACCAGACAGTGCGCGTGGAGGACGGTGCCGGGACCGGCATCGAGCGTGCCTTGGTCCGATTCCACGTATCAGTCGGAAGAATAGAGCCGGACACGACCAGGGCAGGCCTGGACGGGTTGGTGACGGTTCACTGGAAGTTTGCCGGTTTCATCGGCATCCTGCCGCCCCAGTCAACGGCCGAGCTCTCGGCGTGCGCGTCCAATTCGACCACGCGCTGTGACCAGTACTGGTCGCTCGTCGTGATCGGCTTCAATCCACCGTAGCCATCGCGAGGAGCGGTATGCGGACTCGTACTGTACTCATCTCTATCGCGACGATGTGGTGGACGGCGTGCGGCGATGACCATGTCACCGCGCCTCCCGCGCCGTCACTCCCGCTGTATTACTTGAAAGCCCCCACGAACAGCGGGGACGGCCAATCGGATACGGTCCTCGCAACGGTCGCTCTGCCGTTCCGCGTCCTCGTCCGGCGCGGCGATGCTGCCGCTCCCCACGTCTCAGTGCTGTGGGAGATACCGGGCGACACGCTCCTCGGTATTCCTGGCGTCAGGGACACCACTCGTACCGACTCCGAGGGGATCTCGGCGTCGCCATTCCGGATGACCCTCGGCCGCCTGGCAGGGACGTACATGGCCCGCGCGAGCGTCCCCGGAGTCGTCCGACCAGGCCCCGAGTTCATGTTCACCGACGCGCCGTGCGGCTCGGCATTGTGTTTCAGCGCAACGGCAACTGCGGGCAGACCGAAGCAGCTGCGCTACGTCTCCGGGAACGATCAGATCGATACCGTCGGGACGCAGCTCGAGGCCGATTACGTAGTCCAGGCCACGGACGCCTACGGCAATGGCGCCGCGGGCGTCCCGATCGACTGGGCCGTGACCGGTGGCGGAGGATCGATCGCGCCGGCACGGGACACGACAACCGCGCCGTCCGGATATGCCCGCGCGCGGAGCACCCTCGGCCCAACCGCCGGTGCGCAAACAGCCGCGGCTACAGCTCCCGGCCTTCCGGGCGCGCTGCGGGTCACGTTCAGCGCGAAGGGAGCCCCGCTGCTGCCAGTCGCCTCCCTGACGTTGACTCCTGAATCCGCCACGGTGGCGGTCGACCGGACGTTGCAGTTGTCTGCGGTGCTGCGGGACTCCACCGGCGCACCTGTCTTCGGTCGACGCCGGATCAGCTGGACGAGCGCCGCGCCAACCGTTGCAACCGTGGATACCAACGGACTGGTCAGAGGAATCGGTATGGGGACGGCGACGGTAATCGCGATGAGCGAAGGGGTCGGCGACACCGCCTTCATCACGGTCCCTCCTTCAGCGCCCGCCTTTATCCTCGCAGTCATCGCCGCGGGAAACACTCACACCTGTGGGCTGACGGCTAACGGCACGGCCTACTGTTGGGGCGCGAACGACGTCGGTCAGCTCGGCAACGGCTTCCCGGGGAGTAGCTTGACGCCGGTGGCGGTCTTCGGGAACCGCAGTTACACGACGCTGGTCGCGGGGGCCGATCACACTTGCGGACTGACCAGCGACGGGCGGGCCTACTGTTGGGGTCGCAACGACGACGGCGAACTCGGGAACGGGTCGCTTAGCAACAGCTCGATTCCCATTCTGGTCACCGGCGGCTTGACCTTCCGCGCCCTCGGCAGCGGAGCCTATCACACCTGCGGGCTCACGAGCGCGGGCGAGGCCTACTGCTGGGGCTGGAATGACTTTGGTCAACTCGGGACCGGCTCGTCCGTCAGCAGCTCCGTCCCGGTCGCGGTCTCCACGAGCCTGACCTTCACGGCCTTCGCCACGGGCTTGGGCTGGCATACCTGTGCACTCACCAACACGGGCGCCGCGTACTGCTGGGGCCACAACGAGGATGGTGAGCTTGGCGACGGCACGTTCTCGAGCAGCTCGGTTGCGGTGGCGGTCTCCGGGAGCATGAGCTTCAGCACTCTCGCTACGGGCTTTTTCCATACGTGCGGGCTGACGACGGCGGGAGCGGCCTATTGCTGGGGGGACAACCATTGGAGCCAGCTCGGTGACCCGGTCACGTTTCAGCGGCCGGCACCCGGCCCCGTCTCGGGAGGCGTGAGCTTCAGTGGGATCACGGCGGGCGGCGGGCACACGTGTGGACCGGCGAGCTCGGGTGGCGCCTTCTGTTGGGGGCGGAACTGGTACGGTCAGCTCGGCGACCACACTTGCGGGCTCAGCAAGTCGGGAGAGGCCTACTGCTGGGGCAGTAACGCATCGGGCCAACTCGGCAACGGCACGACGAGCGGCAGCAGCCTCCCGATCAAGGTGGCGCAGCCATAGGGCTCGCGATCTCTGGGGACCACATGGAAACGCCGCGAGCAAGCCACTCACCGCCGTCCGTCTCATGTAGCGTCAACGCGACGCTCAGGAGACGGTCAATGCACATCGGACGGCTCTTCGCTCTCGGCTCCGCCATAGTGCTGTTCAGCGGCTGCGGCGCGAAGCAGCCCCTCAGCGCTCCCACTGATCAAAATCCGACGCTCGACGCCGCCGCCCAGAAAGGCCCCTCGAACCTCAACGCGAACCCCCTCCCCGGCGCGATCAGCCTCGGCTGGCAGGACAACTCGCCCAACGAGACCGGCTTCCAAGTCCTCCGTTCGACCACGGGGGCGAACGGAACGTTCACGACGATCACCACGACCGCTGCCAAAGTCACCTCGTACACCGACACGGGGCTCGATCCGAACCAGCAGTACTGCTACAAGGTCCAGGCGATCGGACAACAGAAGCGGGTGATCGGCGAGTCGAGCACCGTCTGCGCCAACCCGCTCCCGCTCCAGCCGCTCGCTGCCTCCAACGTCAAAGCGGTCTTCATGAGCACGGCGAGCGTACAGATCAGCTGGACGGACAATGCGAGCAACGAGGACGGGTTCCGTGTAGAGCGCGCGGCGAGTAACGCCGGGCCATGGACCACGCTGGTGACGACGACTGCAGGTATTAAGTCGGCTCAGGATGGGAGCGGTATTCCGAATCAGGAGCAGGTCTGCTACCGCGTCGTGGCGTTCAACCGGTATGGAG
>Ga0209376_1003298_pt1 | contig 14701 bp, 10 predicted proteins | sample GraSoiAngelo_134_FD_185891 | JGI IMG/M metagenome (GOLD analysis project Ga0209376, IMG submission 185891) | Grasslands soil microbial communities from the Angelo Coastal Reserve, California, USA - 14_0929_05_30cm (SPAdes) (version 2) | ecosystem: Environmental > Terrestrial > Soil > Grasslands ... | reverse complement strand
GCAGGCGGCGGCCGTCAGCGTCGTCGCCGACCAGCCGTAGTCGGCGTTGAACCGGCGGACGAAGTGCTCGGCCAGCCGCGGGATGTCCTCGGGCCGCTCCCGGAGCGGCGGCAGCTCGAGCGCCATGACGTCGAGGCGGTAATAGAGGTCCTCGCGGAAGCGGCGCTCGGCCACCATGGCCCGGAGCGGCTGGTTGGTGGCGGCGATGAAGCGCACGTTGACCGCCTGCGTGGTGGTGGCCCCGAGGCGGCGCACGCACTTGTCCTGGAGAACCCGAAGCAGCTTGGCCTGCGCCGCCGCCGGCATTTCGCCGATCTCGTCGAGGAACAGCGTGCCGCCGTCGGCCTGCTCGATCACACCGGGCCGGGCCGTGCGCGCATCGGTGAAGGCGCCACGCTCGTGACCGAAGAGCTCGGCCTCGACCAGCGTGTCGGGCATGGCCGCGCAGTTCAGCGCCACGAACGGCGCCGCAGCCCGCGCGCTCCAGGCGTGGATTGTGCGCGCCACCATCTCCTTGCCGGTGCCGCTCTCGCCTCGCACGAGGACGGTGGCGTCGGTCGGCGCGATGCGTCGGGCCCGCTCGAGCCGGTCGAGCATCGTCGGACTCACGGTCACAATGCCCAGCTCCGCCACCGGGGCGGCCACTCGCGCCAGCACCTCGTTGATCTGCTCGCGCGAAACCGGCTTCTCGAGGAAATCGTCGGCGCCCTGGCGGACCGCGGTGAGCGCGGCCTGGATGGTGCCGACCCCGGACAGGATCACGAACGGCGTCGAGGGTGATTCGCGCTTGACGGCGCGCATGAGGCCGAGGCCGTCGAGGCCGGGCATGGAGAGATCGGAGATCACGAGCTGATAGCCGCCGCGGCGGAACAGGCGGAGGGCCTCGTCACCGTCGGCCGCCGCGTCCACCTTGAGGTTGGGGCGGCGCAGCAGCTCGAACAATCCGTGGCGGTAGAGTGGCTCGTCGTCGACGATCAGGATCTTGGTCATGCGTGGTGTTCACCCGTCTCCGCGAGTGCGAAGGTGAGCGTGAACGTCGTGCCGCGGCCGGGGCGGCTCGTCACCGTGAGCGGGGCGCCATGGCGCTCGGCCACCTCCCGCACGACGGCCAGCCCGATCCCGGTGCCGCGCGCGCGCGTGGTGAAGAATGGCTCGAAGGCCCGTTGGAGCGTGGCGCGGCTCATCCCGATGCCGGTGTCCTTGACAGCGATCGCAACACGCCGGCCCCGGCGGGGGCGCAGGCTCAACGTGAGCACGCCGCCCTTGGGCATCGCCTGCACGGCGTTCAGCACGAGGTTGAGGAGGGCCTGACGGATCTTCTCGCCGTCACCGAGCACGGGCGCCTTGGCCAGCGTCACGTCCGTGCGGAGCTCGACGCCGGTGCCGGGCAGCGCCAGCCTCGTGTTCTCGGCGAGCGTGGTCACGAGCATCGCGAGGTCCACGGTCGTGCCCTCGATCACTGGCTCGGGGCGGCGGCTCACCGACAGGAGATTCGCCGCCACCGCGTGCAAACGCGTCACGCCGTCGAGGAGGCGCCCGGTCAACGGCTGGAGGTCGGCGTCCCTGGCGCACTGCTCGGCGACCAGCGTGGCGTAGAGCTCGATGCCGCCGAGGACGTTGCGCATCTCGTGGGCCACCGTCGCCGTCATGGCGCCGAGGCTCTGCAGCGCGCGGGCGTGCGTGTCGGAGCGCGGAGCGGTCTTCACGCGTTGCCCAGGATCTGCTGCATCCTCAAGATCGGCAGCGCCTTGGTCAGAGCGTTCTGGCGGAGGGCGCGCATCAGCGTGAGGCCTGTCGCGACTTGGCCGTTCTCGGCCTCGATGACGTCGTTGTACCCGATGGCCTCACGCGGTTCTCTCCCCAGAGACGTGATTCTCGGCGTTGCGCGCGATCATCCGGGTGCGCAAGGTCTCGCGCGCGATCCCCAGGAGCTGAGCGGCTCGGGTCTTGTTGCCCCCAGCGAGCGTGATGACGTAATCGATGTACGCGTCCTCGATCTCCTTGAGCGGCCGAGGGCTGCCGATCGGCATCCAGGCGGGGGCGGGACCGCGGGTGGCCAGGGCGATCTGCTCGCCACGCACGGTGCCCCCGGCAAGCCCTTCGGCGATTCGCGCGATCGTCTCCCGGAGTTCGCGCACGTTACCCGGCCAGCCGTGCCCGAGCAGGCGGTGCTCGGCGTCCGGCGTGAAGCCGAGGAACTGACGCCCGTGGAGCGCGCCCGCCTCGGCGAGGAAGTGGCGGGCCAGCGGCAGGATGTCGCCGGTGCGCTCGCAGAGCGGCGGCACCGGGACGCTGGCTCGGTCCAGCCAGGCGACGAGCGGACCCTCGGCGGCTGCCTGCGTGGTGAGGCCGACGACGAGCGGGGCGGTGCCGCGGTGCTTCTCCAGCCAGTCGAGCAGTGCGGCCTGCACATCGCGCGCGAGACACTCGACGTCGTCCAGGATCAGCGTGCCGCCGGCCGCCGCCGTCAGCAGGCCGCCGTTGCCGTCGGCGCCAAAGAGGGCGACGGCGGGCGCGAAGGCCCGGCCGCAGTCGAGGAGCAGGCAAGGCGCGTGGTGCCGGTGGCTGCCCGCGTGCAGCGCGCCGGCGAGCCAGGTCTTGCCGACTCCCGCATCGCCGACGATCAGCACGCCGGCGGCGCGCGTGGGAGCGAGCCGGCTCAGCGTCTCACGCACGCGGGCCGTCTCGGCGCTCGCGCCCACGATCGGCAGCTCGGCCGGCCGCACCGGCGCTTTCACGACGGGACGGCGGGCGAGGGCGGCGCGACAGGCCGAGAGCAGCACGTCGGGGTCGAGCGGCTTGCTCAGGTAGTCGTGGGCGCCCCGCCGCATCGCTTCCACGATGCTGCGCGGCTCCACGTAGGCGGCCACGACGAGCGCCGGTAGCGTCGGCCACGAGGCCCGGAGCTGGCTGAGCAGCTCGATGCCGTCGCCGTCGGGCAGAACGAGATCGACGATGGCGAGGGCCGGCTCCTCGTCGGCGGCGACGCGGAGCGCTTCAGTGGTGGAGCAGGCCTGGACGACGGCGTAGCCGGCGCGGCCGAGCGTTTCGCTCAGCATGCGCCGCACGACGGCGTCGTCGTCGACGACGAGAATTCGCGGGCTCTGGGATTCGCTGGTTCGCATGTGTTCGCCTCGCGTCGCACTTTACCGACGCGCGTTGAACGCCTGATGCTCGATTCCGGTCCCGATACCCGGACTCACGCCGTTTCGTGACACTTCGCGCCGCCAGCCGCTGATGCGAGTGCATCACTCGGGCGCAAACGGCTCATCGGTGACACACTCGGCGCGCGTCACTGCGTTGACGGTTCCGATCCCAGGACGACCTGGCCTGGTGCGTTTGGGCTACTTCGCGACGGGAACCCTGATGTAGGTGAACGGTGCCTCGACGAGGTCGACGACGTGCGACGTGGGCGGCGGCGCGGTCCGCACCGCGATGCGGGGCCCTATCGTGGCCCCCAAATCCCATTACCCTTACACTGCAGTCATGGCATCGATCAGGATCCTGATCGCCGTCCTGGCCGCGGTGCTCGTTCCGGCTGCGGCGTTCGGGGGCAGCCAGCCCGTTCGTACTCCGCGTGACTCTGCGCTCGTCGTCAACGGCGTCGTCCGGCCGATGACGGGTGGCACGGGAGCAGCCGCGCCGCAGCCTCGCGCGCCGGCGGTGAGCGGTGCCAGCACCTGCCCGTCGCGCGCCTTCCCAGATCCGGGCTATCGGCCGATGTGGGTTCCGGGCGACTGGTGCGCGACGGGCCTCGAGTCGGTCTGGGTTCCCGGCCACTGGGTCTGGTGAGCCTGCGTTCCGGACGTGGTCTTGGCGCAGGCGATGAGTCCGTGCTGGCGCAGGCCGGTGAAGACGCCTTCGGCGAAGAGGTCGGCGCCCTTGACCGTGTGATGGAAATCTTCGTATCGGAAGAGCGGGCCGTCGACGGCCTCCCGGTAGCGGAACAGCGACAGCAGATTGATCACCGGGAAGTCGTTCCGCGCGCCCAGGGATTCCAGGATTTTGAACGGGCGCTCCGACGCGAAGAGGTGCGCGCCGATCCCTGCTCCCTGGCGCCCGGCCGGCGAGGCTGTCGCGCTCACCTGATGGGGATGGGGATAGGTGACCAGGACGAAGCGCGCGCCGAGGCTGTGCGCCAGATCGCTGATCCCGCGGATGTACCGGCCGGTGAGCGCCCACGCTCGGCGGATCTGCTCAGTGTCGATCTCTCGTGTGATCGCAAAAGGATCGTAGCGGAGGTCGCCGACCAGGCCACTCTCTTCCAGACCGACGAGATCGAGCTGCCGCTGGCCGAAGAGCCACGTGCCGAGCGATGACCGGCGCCATCGCTGGTAGACGGCGAGCCGCGAGAGCCGGTCGTCCAGCCCGTGCAGCGCCGGCGGCAGGAGCGGCGGCAGGACTTGAGCCCACTCGAGTCGCCGGTTGGCCCGCACGGCGACGGGCAGGCCCTCGGCATCGAGCGACGCGATCTCGGTTCTGATCATGTCCTCCTGGACGTCCGTCATGTCGAAGTTCACGACGACGAGATCTGGCCTGAGGGGCGCGACCACGTGCTTGAGGTGAAGGTAGTAGAGGATCGGCGAGTAGCTCGACACGCCCGCGTTGATGACCTCGATTCCCGGGCCGCACGAATTCTCCCGCAGGCGCGCTTCCAGGCGCTTGGGCATGGTCTCCGCGTCGTCGAGGCCGCTGCCTTCGGTGAACGAATCACCGAGAACGGCGATCCGGAAGACGCCGGCCGGCTTCGGGACGGCGAACTCGCGATCACGGAGCCCCCGGGAATTCGTGGTGAAGCGCGCACCCCGGATCATCCCGCTGAAGTTCGGACGCAGGCGATGGTGAAGCAACACGCGATCCTCGACGAACTGATTGCGCACGGTGTCCCGGCTCGCCTCCTGGAGCCGAAGCGCGACTTCGATCAGGACGAGCCCCACCGCACAGCCGAACCCGACCAGCAGGACGAGCGCGAGCCGCCGGCCTCGCGAAGACTTCAGGACGTCACCGGAGCGTCCGACACCCGCCCGCGATGGGTCCGCAGCGCATAGAGGGCCGGCAGCACGAGCAGGGTGAGGGCGGTGGACGAGATCAAGCCGCCGATGACCACCCGGGCCAGCGGGCGCTGGATCTCAGCGCCGATCCCCTGGGAGAGCGCGGCCGGCAAGAAACCGATGACGGCCACGATCGCCGAGACGACGATCGGCCGAAAACGGATCTCACACGCCCGGATAACGGCGTCGTGGATGGACAGCCCCTCCTCGGTCCGCGCCTGGCGGATCGACGAGACCAGGACGACGCCGTTGAGCACGCTCACGCCGAAGACCGCGATGTAGCCGACGGCGGCCGAGATGTTGAAGTTCGAGCGCCAGAGAAAGAGCGCGAGCGTGCCCCCGATGATCGCGAACGGCAGGTTCAGCATGATGAGCAGCGCGTCGCCGACGGACTGGAACGTGCCGAAGAGCAGGATGAAGATGATGAAGATCACGAGCGGGACGATAACATAGAGCCGAGCGAGCGCCCGCTGCTGGTCCTCGAAGCGTCCGCTCCAGACCATCTGGTACCCCTCGGGTAATTTCACCGCCGCGTTCACCTTCGCCATCGCCTCCGCGACCAGGCTCCCCATGTCGCGATCGCGGATGTTCCACTTGATCCCGACGCGCCGCAGATTGCCCTCGCGCAGGATCTGAGCGAGGCCCTCCGTCTTGATGACCTCGGCGAGCTGGGTGAGCGGAATGCGCTCGCCGCTGGGCGCGCTCACGGTGAGGGCCTTGAGGCTCGAGAGCGGATCCCCGTCGTGGGCGAGCTTCACCACGACGCCGAAGCGGCGCTCGCCCTCGAAGATCTCCGTGACGTTCCGGCCCTTGGTGGCCGCCTCGATCGCGTCCTGGACGTCCTGGACGTTGATGCCGTGGCGGGCGGTGGCCTTGCGATCGATCACGATCTGGAGCTGGGGCTGTCCGACCAGGTGATCGTAGTCGAGGTCGGCGACGCCTCGCACCGCCGCCAGGACGCTGGCGATCTCGCGGGCCTTGGCCTCGAGCACGAAGACGTCGGGTCCATAGAGCTTGATGGCCAACTCGCCCTTCACGCCGGCCAGCGCCTCGTCGACGTTGTCCTTGATGGGCTGGGAGAAGTTGGTCGTGATCCCACGCAGGTCGGCGAGCGATGCCGCCATCGCATCGATCAGCTGGCCCTTGTCATGGAAGCGCCACTCGCCCCGCGCGCGGAGCCCGATGTAGAACTCGCAATTGTCGGGGCCATTGGGATCGGTGCCGTCATCGGGCGCGCCGAGCTGCGACACCACCACGCGGACCTCCGGAAAGCTCGAGAGCTGCTCGCGGATGCGGTGGACGTAGGGCTGGGCGCCTTCCAGCGAGATGCCGACGGGGAACTTCACGCGCAGCCACAGGTCGCCCTCGTCCAGCTCGGGCAGGAATTCCTTGCCGAGCAGCACGAACACGACGAGGGCGAGCGCGAACAGGCCGCCAGCCCCGAGGAGGGGAAACACGGGATGCCGAACGCACCAGCGGATGGCGGGCGTGTACGGCCGACGGAGCCAGCGGATCAGCGGGCTCTCACGCTCGCGCGGCGGCCGGCGGAACAGGAAGGTGGACAACACGGGGATCAGCGTGAGCGTGAGCAGGAGCGCCCCCACGACGGCCACCGAGATCGTCACCGCCATCGGCCGGAAGAGCTTGCCCTCGATGCGCTGGAAGGTGAGGATCGGCACGTACACGGTCATGATGATGACGACGGCGAACGTCAGCGGGCGCGCGACCTCGAGCGCCGCGTGCTGGACCTCGCGCACGACGCGGTGGCCCGTCGGCCGCCGCTCGGACAGGTGACGGAGGATGTTCTCGGCCATGATGACGGCCCCGTCGACGATGATCCCGAAGTCGATGGCTCCCAGCGAAAGCAGGTTGGCCGGGATCCCGCGGAGATCCATGAAGATGAACGCGAACAGGAGCGACAGCGGGATCGTGAGGGCGACGATGAAGGCAGCGCGCAGGTCGTAGAGGAAGAGCGAGAGCAGCACCACGACGAGCGCGGCGCCTTCGACGAGGTTGCGCAGCACGGTGGTGACGGTGGTCTTCACCAGACGGTCACGACTGTAATAGTCGTAGAGCTCGACACCGGCGGGCAGCATGCGCTTCACCTCGACCAGCTTCTTCTTCACGCCATCGATCACCGCGTCGGGGTTCTCGCCCTTGCGCATCAGGATGATGCCCTGCACGAGATCGTCCTCGTGATCACGGCCGAGGACACCGAAGCGGATGGCGTGACCGATTCCCACCTCGCCGATGTCGCGAATGCGGATCGGCGTGCCCTTCTGGGCGGCCACCACCACGTCGGCGAGGTCCTCGGTCGAGCGGAGCAGGCCGATGCCGCGCACCATGAGCGCGTACTCGCCGTCGCGCAGGTAGCTGCCGCCGGCGTTGGCGTTGTTGGCGGTCACCGCGTCGAAGACCTGCTTGAGGGTCAGGTTGTAGCCGCGCAGCCGGCCGGGATCGATGATGATCTGGTACTGCTTGATCCCACCGCCCCACGACACCACGTCGGCCACGCCCGGGACCTTCCGGAACTCGCGCTCCAGCACCCAGTCTTGAAGGGCCTTCACCTCGACGAGCGGCATCGTCTTCGATTCGAGCGTGTAGCGGTAGACCTCGCTGATCGCGCTGGCCAACGGCCCCAGCCCCGGCTTGGCGTCGGGTGGCAGCTCGGCCCCGGTGATGCGCTCGAGCACCTGCTGGCGAGACCAGTAGTTGTCGGTGCCGTCGGCGAAGAGGACGTGGATGTTGGAGAGGCCGAAGTTGGACACGGAGCGGAGGAAGGTGATGCCGGCGATCCCGTTCAGCTCCTTCTCCAGCGGCACGGTGATGAGCCGCTCCACTTCCTCGGCGGCGTGCCCCGGCCAGATCGTGATGACGTCGACCTGGACGTCGGCGACGTCGGGATAGGCTTCGATGGGCAGGCGGTGATACGAGATGATGCCGCCCACGGTGAGCAAGAAGGCCAGCGCGAGCGTGATGAAGCGCTGGTGGAGCGCGAACGCAACGAGACGCGTGATCATGCCGACAGTCCTCCCGTCTGGAGATGGGCATTACGAGAGATCCGGGACGACGGTCAGGCTGCGGGAGGGACGTCGGCGAGGGAGGCGCGAGCGAGCAGACAAGCCCCCGGCCGCCAGGTCGGCGGCAGCGGGCGTGACGACGGACTGGCCAGACGTTCGTCCCGGATGGGACGGTCGTCCAGCATCGCAATCACCCGGGCGACGATGGCATCCACCGGTACGAGGCTCGCCCGCCGGACATCGTCGGCGTGCTCGGCCTCGGCCGGCTTGAAGGTGGCGTGGCGCGGATCGGTCTGGAGGTCGGAGCCGTCGAGATCGAGCATCTCGAAGGCGATGAACGACAGCACGCAGACGAAGGCCAGCGCGTACACGGCCAGCCACAGGCACGGCCGGGTGTCGCGGAGCGTGACGAAGGCGATCACGTCGACGGCTCCAGCGACGGCTGGTGCTCGTGGCGCACCGCGACCAGCGCGTAGATCGCGGGAAGCACCAGCAGGGTGAGGATCGTCGAGGAGACGAGGCCGCCGATGACGACACGGGCGAGGGGCTGCTGGATCTCCGAGCCGATGCCGCGCGAGATGGCGGCTGGGATGAAACCGATGACGGCGACGATGCCGGAGACGACAATGGGCCGGAAGCGGATCGCGCAGCCGCGTACGACGGCGTCCGGGACCGAGAGACCTTCCTCGGTGCGCGCCTGGCGGATCGACGAAACGAGCACGACGCCGTTGAGGACGCTGACGCCGAAGACGGCGATGTACCCGACCGCCGCCGAGATGTTGAAGTTGGCCCCCCACAGCCACAGCGCGAGCGTGCCGCCGATGAGGGCGAAGGGCAGGTTCAGCATGATCAGCAGCGCATCGCCCACCGACTGGAAGGCGCCGAAGAGCAGGATGAAGATGATGAAGATCACGAGCGGCACGATGACGTAGAGACGGGCCAGCGCCCGCTGCTGGTCCTCGAAGCGGCCGCTCCACACCATGCGGTAGCCATGCGGCAGGCTCAGCGACTTCACGGTCTGCATCGCCTCGGCGACGAGACTGCCCATGTCACGGTCGCGCACGCTCCACTTGACCGCGACGCGACGCTGGTTGCCGTCGCGATTGATCTCGGCCACCCCCTCGGCCTGGATGAACTCCGCCAGTTGCACGACGGGGATGCGCTCGCCATTGGGCGCGCTGATGACGAGACGGCGGAGATCGGCCAGCAAATCGCCCTCGGAGCGAAGGCGGACGGCCAGGTCGAACCGTCGCTCGCCTTCGAAGACCTCGGTCACCGTACGCCCCTTCGTCGCCGCCTCGATGGCGTCCTGAACGTCCTGAACGTTGATGCCGTACCGTGCGGTGGCGGTGCGGTCGACCACGATCTGGAGCTGGGGCTGACCGACGAAGTGGTCGTAATCGAGGTCGGCGACGCCGCGGATCGGGCGCAGGAGTTGGACGAGCTCGCGGGCTTTGGCATCGAGCACGAAGCTGTCGGGGCCGTAGAGCTTGATGGCGAGCTCGCCCTTCACCCCGGCCAGCGCCTCGTCGACGTTGTCCTTGATCGGCTGCGAGAAGTTCGTCGTCTTCCCCGGGATGTCGGCGAGCGCCGTGTCCATCGCCTCCGCCAGCTTCGCGCGCGTCCGGAAGCGCCATTCCTCACGCGGCCGGAGCCCCACGTAGAACTCGGCGTTGTCGGGCGCCTCGGGGTCGGTGCCGTCGTCGGGCGCGCCGAGCTGCGACGTCACGGCCCGCACCTCGGGGAATTGCCCCAGGCGTGCGCGAATCTCGCGCACGTAGGGCCGCGCGCCCTCCACGGAGATGCCGAGAGGGAACGTCACCCGCAGCCAGATGTCGCCCTCGTCCAGCTCGGGCAGGAACTCCTTGCCGAGCATGGTGAAGACGAGGAGCGACAGCGCGACCAGTGCCGTGGCGCCCGCGATGGGCACGAGCGGCCAGCGCAAACACCAGCGCAGCGTGGGCAGGTAGGGCGCCCGCAGCCCGCGGATCAGCGGGCTTTCGCGGTCCGACGGCGGGCGGCGGAACAGCACCGTGGTGAGCACGGGAATGAGCGTGAGGGTGAGGATCAGCGCGCCGATCACCGCGAGCGAGATCGTCACCGCCATCGGCCGAAAGAGCTTTCCCTCGATGCGCTGGAAGGTGAGGATGGGCACGTACACCGTCATGATGATGAGGACGGCGAAGGTGAGGGGCCGCGCCACCTGCATGGCGGCGTGCTGGACTTCGCGGGTGACCCGGTGTCCGGTGACTTTCCGCTCGGCGAGGTGGCGCACGATGTTCTCGGTCATGATGACCGCGCCGTCCACGATGATCCCGAAGTCGATGGCGCCCAGCGAGAGCAGGTTGGCCGGGATCCCGCGAAAGTCCATGAAGATGAAGGCGAACAGCAGCGAGAGCGGGATGGTCACCGCGACGATGAGGGCCGCGCGCAGGTTGTAGAGGAAGAGCGTCAGGAGGATGACGACGAGGGCCGCGCCTTCCACCAAGTTCTTCAACACCGTGTGCACGGTGGCGTCGACCAGCTTGTCGCGACTGTAGTACGGGCGCATCTCGACGCCCTCGGGCAGGAGCTGCTTGATCTCGTCGAGCTTTGCCTTGACGCCGTCGATGACCCGGCCCGGATTCTCGCCCTTGCGCATCCGGACGATACCGGCCACCACGTCGTCCTCGCCGTCACGCCCGAAGACGCCGAGACGGATCGCGTGGCCGATGCCGACCTCGCCGATGTCGCGCACGCGCACCGGTGTTCCTCTCTGGGCGGAGACGACGATGTTCTCGATGTCACGCGTGGACTGGATGAGGCCGATGCCGCGGACGGTCACCGCGTACTGGCCGCGCGGAATGTAGCTGCCGCCGGCGTTGGCGTTGTTGGCGGCGACCGCGTCGAAGACGTTCTTGAGCGTCAGGTTGTAGGCGCGCAGCCGGGCCGGGTCCACCGTGATCTGGTACTGCTTGATCCCGCCGCCCCACGAGATGACGTCGGCCACACCCGGCACCTTGAGGAACTCGCGCTCGAGCACCCAGTCCTGCAGCGCCTTGATCTCGACCAGCGGCAAGCGATCGGAGTGGAGCGTGTAGCGGTAGATCTCGCCGATGACGCTCGACAGCGGAGCCATGGTGGGCTTGACGTCGCCCGGCACCTCGGCGGCCACGAGGCGCTCCTGCACCTGCTGGCGCGCCCAGTACGGATCGGTCCCGTCGCTGAACAGCACCCGGATGTTGGACAACCCGAAGAGCGATTGCGAGCGCAGGAAGGTGAGGTTCGGAACCCCGTTGAGCTGCTTTTCGAGCGCGAGCGTGACGACACGCTCGACCTCCTCGGCGGAATGCCCCGGCCACAGCGTGATTACCTCGACCTGCACGTCACCGACGTCGGGGTACGCCTCGATGGGCAGGCGATGGTAGGAGACGATGCCGCCGATCGTCAGCAGCAGCGCCAGCGCCAGCGTGATGAAGCGCTGGTGGAGCGCAAAGGCGACGAGCCGGCCGATCACTTCACGGAGCGCTTGAGGAGGATGCTGCCGGTCGTGACCACGCGATCGCCGGGCCCAACGCCTTCCAGGATCTCCACGCCGCCCTCGATGTCGTTCCCGACCTTCACCGGCCGGCGCTCGTACTCGTCCTTGTTCTTTTGCACGAGCACGAAGAGCTGGTTCTGATCCCGGTGGAGGGCGCTGGCGGGCAGCGCGAGCACGCGGGTGGCGCCGGTCGCGATCGCGACCTTGACGAACATCTCGGCCTTCAGCAGGCGGCCGCGGTTGGGGACGACGGCGCGGACCTTGATCGTGCGCGTGTCCTTGTCGACGATGTCGCTGATGTAGCTCACCCGGCCTTCGAAGCGCTCACCCGGGCAGCACGGGAGCGTTACCGTCACCGGCTGGTCGCGCTGGACGCGGGGAATGTCCGGCTCGTACACGTCGGCGAACACCCACATCGTGGAGAGATCGGCGATCACGAAGAGGTTCACGGGCGTATCGGACTGGCCGTAGGCCACGACCTGGCCGGGAACGATGTTTCGCTCCACCACCACCCCGCTGCGGGGTGCGTGGATGACGAGCCGGGTCGACGTGTCGGATCGCGCGCCGACGTCGGCGATCTGAGTCTCGGTCATGCCAAGCGTGCGGAGTCGCGACGCGGCCCGCTCGCGCTCGGCGATCGCCTTGCGATAGTCGCTCTCCGCCTCGCGGATGTCCTTCTGGGGAATGGCCTTGACCTCGAACAGTTCCTTGGCCAGCCGCAGCGCCCTGTCAGCCCGCTCGACGTCGGTGATCGCCTTCGAATAATCCGATTTGGCCTGGCTGAGGTCTTGACTCTCGATCACGAAGAGGGGGTGGCCCGCCTCGATCACGTCGCCGGGCTTGGACAGCACCTCCACCACGCGGCCGGTGACCGGCGAGTGAACGCGGGTGACCGTTTCCTCGTTGAACTGCACCTTGCCGCTGGTCTCGAGGATGCCGCGACGCATGCGCGCCTGCGGCGTGACGACCTCGATCGGCACCTCCGCGCTGTTGTCGACTCGCGTCTCGATCGGTTTGGGGGCCGCCGCCGGCGACGGGGCCGAGCCCTCACCGCAGCCGGCCGCGAGCACCGCGACGACGAAACTGAGGGAGGGCCACCACCGCGTCATCACTTCTCCACAGGGCCGCCGATGGCGGCCTCGAGCTGATAGAGCACGGTCCAGTAGTTGCCGAGCGCGCGAAGGTGTTCGAGCGAGGTCTCACGATACGTGCGCTGGGCGTCGAGGAAGTCGAGGAGGCTGACGCCTCCGCGGCGGTAGGCGAACTCCACGGTGTTGCGCGCCTGCTCGGCCTTGGGCAGATAGACGTTGCGCAGCGACTCGACGCGCTGGCGCAGCGTGGTGACGGCCGCCAGCACCGTTTCGATCTCGGACACGATCTGGGCCACCGTCGCATCGCGCTGGGCGGTGACGCGCTCGACCTCGGCCTGGGTCCGCGCGATCTCGCCCTGGTTGCGGTCGAAGATCCTCAGGGGAAGGCTCAGCCCGAAGCCGAACGTGTTGTCGTTGGTGTCGGTGCGCTTGTACTCGAGCTGCGGCGTGATGTCCCACTTCGCGTTGGCGCGAGCCAGGGCCACGTCGGCTTTGGCCTTGTCGCGGGCGGCCTCGGCCGCTTGTAGATCAGGACGGGCGGTCAACGCGCGCTGAACGGCTTCGTCGCGGCTCACGCCCACGTCACGGAAGCCGAGATCGCCGAGCACCTCGACGTCGGGCGCCACGGAGGCTGCGCCCACGAGGGCCCGCAGCGCGATGGTGGTGGCGGCGATCGCCTGACGGGCGTCGGCGGCGTCGCGCTCGAAGGTGAAGCGCTGGAGCTGGATGCGCGTCAGCTCGAGCTCCGAGATGTCGCCGCGCTCGGCCCGGAAGCGCTGGATGCGCTCGACGTCATCGAGCGTCTTGAGCGTCTGCTCGGCCAGGACCAAGGTGGCCCGGGCCACCAGCACGTCGGTGAACGTTTTCTTCACCTGGGCGAATACCTGGCGGCGTATGTCGTCGACCTCGAAGCGCGTCACCCGCGTGGCGGCACGGGCGCTGTCGAGCCGCCGGGCGCGCTTGCCGCCGAGCTCGATCGTCTGGCCGACGGTCACGGTGTACTCCTGGGCGGTCGCGCCGAACTTTTCCGCGGTGTACGAGGCGCTGGGATTCGGGCGCAGCCCGGCCGTGATCTCGCCGGCGCGCGTGACGTCCAGCTCGAAGCGCTTCGCGCGGAGCGTCGGGTTTTCGCGCTCGGCCAGGCGAAGGGCGTCGTCCAGCGTGAGGCGCGTGGCGCGCTCCTGACCGGACGACGCGATGGGCGCGAAGCAGACGGCCAGCGTGCCCACGAGGACGAGGACGCGGCTCACGGACGTCGTCACGAAATCCACGGCGATTCTTGCAATCAAGGGGCTCCCTGGCCGGTGGTCTCCGGCCGTTTCATTCATCACGTCGCGGCCGTGGTCGGTCTCGGCCGCGCGAGAGCGCGGGTCAGGCGGTGGGAGCGGGCAGGGAGGCGCGCGCGAGCGGTGGCCGGTACCGGCGTCCGGTTCCGGTGCGCGCGGCGGTCGTGGGAGGCGCCATCATCTGGCGCATCGTGGCTGACGAGGTCACCAGCGCGATGAGGCCGATCAAGAGCAACGGTGCGACGGCGTTGATCAGGGGCGCTCGGCGCAAAATATCAGCGTGCTCTTCCGCGGTCGTGGCGCGCAGGGTCGCGTTCCGGCCGGTCGGCACCTGGAAGTCCGAGCCGTCGACATCGAGGACCTCGAAGAGAATGAAGGAAAGGACGATGACGAAACAGACGGCATAAAGGCTCAGGCAGAGCGGAGACCGTCGATGCCGGTGCCACCAGCGATTCATGGTCAGACTAGATTCGGTCATAAGTGGGCGATATGTCAAGGCTTATACCTGGCACTGGTCAATCGGCCTTGAAGTACTTGGCGCTGGGATGGTGGAGCACCAGCGCGGACACCGACGCCTCGGGGTCCATCATGAAGCCTTCGGTCAGTGTCACGCCGATCTGCTCGGGGTGGAGGAGTCGCCACAGCGTGGCCTGATCGGCGAGGTTCGGGCACGCCGGATAGCCGAAGGACACGCGAATGCCGCGGTAGCGTCCCTTGAGCTTGTCGGCGATCG
>Ga0209376_1003294_pt1 | contig 14713 bp, 12 predicted proteins | sample GraSoiAngelo_134_FD_185891 | JGI IMG/M metagenome (GOLD analysis project Ga0209376, IMG submission 185891) | Grasslands soil microbial communities from the Angelo Coastal Reserve, California, USA - 14_0929_05_30cm (SPAdes) (version 2) | ecosystem: Environmental > Terrestrial > Soil > Grasslands ... | reverse complement strand
CCAATTCCACTGGAGACGTCGTCCCGCTAGCTATCCTTCCGGACAATTCCACTTACACCGTTGACTCATACTGGAACGGAATACTGGTCAATCAAACGAACCTGTTCCGCCCGACTTCGATCTACCTATCAATAACAATTCCTCTCTACCAAGTGGACTTCAGCAAAGCTTTCACTGACGGAAACGGAAACACTCTTCCAACGTTTCCCTCGAAGTTCCACCTGGTCAACCCTGACGCGTCCTACACGGAAGCAGACCCGTCAGGAATCTACTCTCTTCCTGCAGGAACGTACACGGTGTCAGGCGTGACCTGGAAGGGTGTGGATGTTTCTCCTTCGACCGCGTCCTTCGACCCGAAATATGGCACCCCAACATTCAACCTACGGATCTACGACCTCGCGGTTCAAGTCGTTGACCAGACCGGCCATGCCGTGGGAAGCTCACAGGTGATCGCGTTCCTCAACGGGCAAATACTCTCCCAAGGAACAACGGACGGCAACGGGGCCCTCAGCATACATGACCTTCCGGTGGGTCAACTGATCGTCATCGCGAAGACCAGTGGACAGTCGGCTTACGGCCGAACAGAGGTCACCTTAGGTTCGAATACGAGTGTGCAAATCCAGCTACCCCTGGCCAATGGTGGATATTCAGTCGTGAGTGCGAATGCCGGATGGATTATCCTTGCAATCGTTTTGGCGACAGGTGTATCTTCGGGAATCTTCGTTTACAAGCGTGTCTACAAGGCGAGAAAAACGGAAAACATGAAACAGGCTGCCCGATAGACAGGGATGGCCTGTCGCTGCAACTATGGCTTAGTCTTCTTTCACCTCGCGGTCAAAGGTGGCCTGAGGCTGGGTCAGCAGAGGATTTCGAGCTGGGACCCGTCTAAAGATCCTTGGGGCCCACCAGTTGAGCCTCTTCATGTAGCGCATGATCGATGGGACGAGGTATATCCTTACGAGACCAGCGTCGAGCATAACGACTATGAAAATGCCCATGCCAAGCTGCTGTAAGAGCGGAATACGAGATAGCATCATCGTAGCAAATGCTCCTGCTGTCACTAGTCCGCTCGTAGTGATTATCGGACCGGTGTGCTCCACCGCGTTCTCAATGGCGGCGTCATCGGAGGAACCCTCTGTGAAATACTCTCTTATCCGTGTGACTAGGAAGATGTCGTAGTCGAGACCGAGCCCTATCATTATCACAAGGAGCATGATGGGAAGCATCCAGATGATCGGAGATCCGAAGAACAGCTCCGAGATGTAGACAACAGCCGCGATAGCCCAGGAAACGCTGAGAAGAATTGTGAAGATTAGACGGATAGGGGTCAGCACCGACCTTAAGGCGACTAAGAGTATAATGAAGACACCGACGAGGACCAGAGTTGCCATTTCAATATAGTCGCTAGCGCTCGATACGGAAAGGTCTGCAATTGACGCTGTTTCTCCGCCCACAAGGACCGTTGATGTAGAAAGAAATTGGTTCTGGCTTCGAAGGATGTCAACAACACCTCTAATCTTTGAGATCGTTTCGATGGAGTTGTCGGAATATGGTTCGCTGGACAGAACTGCGAAGACTATTGCTGATTTTCCGCTTGAGCCTAGGAAAGGTTTCATGCTGTTGAACATTTGTTGTTGTTCGGCAGTGTTGAGCTTGGAGAAAGAGGAGTAGGGAATTGCCTCCCCGGAAGGATGAGTTGCTCCGTAGACCCTGGAAACGCCGGGGACTGTCAACGTCGAATTTTCGAGAGCTGAGATGCTACGGAGTGCTGTGACGTTGATCGTGGAACCTGAGGTTAGCCGCACAGGGGTTTCGACTACTGTGAACGTCGGAGTGATGGTCCCGGCGCCGAAGCCGTTCGTCATCTCGATGTAGCCTTGTTTGCTTCCCAGGTCGTCGGGGATCTGGCTGATCAGGTCATGACTTGTCTTCGAATACAACACCGCACCGGTCGCCGGAAGCGACGCCGCTAAGGCGACAAGGAGCACCATCTTGGAGTGTTTCGCTGTGAATTTAGCAGCTCGATGGTAGTAGCTCTTCGACCCAGATCTCGGAGGTTTTACCCTCAATCCTCTCGGCCAGAAGAGCTTGTCTCCGAGAAGTGAGAGGGTGGCCGGGACTAGAGTCAGGCAGACTATCAGCGCGACGGATATGCCAAGCATGACTGCAAGCCCTATTGACCGTAACATGCCGAACCCTGCTACCGCGAGGCTCCCGAATGCGATCACGACGGTAGCCCCGCTTGTAGCGATGCTTTCTCCTGCCCGGACAACCGCCCGCTCTACTGAGTCATTCTTTCCTCTACCCGCTTTGCGTTCTTCCGCGTATCGACTTACTAGGAAGATGCAATAGTCCGAGCCCGCCCCGAACATTGAGACTGGAAGTAGCGTGAGAACGAGGAAATGCACGCTCGTGATGAGAGTGCCGATCACGTAGACCAATCCAAAGGCGACTCCTACGGACAGGCCTATTGCTGAGACCGGCAGCATAGGCACGAACAGAGAGCTGAAGAACAGGCCCACGATGACAAGTATCAGCGCGACCGTCACCGGGTCTATTCTCTCAACATCGGCGGCAGATTGTATCTCTACATCATAGTTGAACGCGGGAGCGCCTGTGACGTAAGCGGAGAGGGTTTGTCCGCTGATCTTGGCCGCTACTATCACGTCATCTCTTACTTGCTGTGTGGAGCTGCTCGGGTCACCCCCTTGAGGCTTGAAATCGATAATGACAAGCATCGTTCTGTTGTCGCGTGATATGAACTGGTCAGAGACTGCCCGGCTAGGCTGCACTGGATAGGAATGTATGTTGCCAGCGTGAAGAAGCTGGGTCGCGAGGCTTGAAAATTCTGGCTGAGATGATGAGGGTCCGAGGTCGTAGATTGGGCCTATGAGGTTTTGTTGGGTCGCTGTGAGGTTCGCCTGGCTCTCGAACGTGTTGATTGAGAAATCGCGGACTGCTGGTAGGCTGTTCCAGTTGTTGCAGCTGGAGCAGATGGGGTACATGTTGAAGACTTGGATGGTGCTCAGAAACAATCCCTTAGTTTGAGGATCGAAGGGTAGCGATTCGAAATAGCTGTAAGTGACGTTGTAGTATGGAGGCTGCCCTGTCATACCAGGATAACCTTTAGTGACGTTCTGGGCCCTTTGGAGGGGCGAGTAATTTGAAAGGAGTTGAAACGTGTTATAATTCTCAGCAGAGCTAAAGGTGGAGTTCCAAGACTTGTAGAACAAATTCTGGTAGATCATAGCGACTTTCACGTAGGTTGATGGGATGAGTGGGGAAACTATAGCCCAGCTTGTCGCGTTGGCGATTCGATTGTATGCAATTACCTGATTGCCAGTAACGTTGAATCCTGCATTGTTGACAATGCCGGTCCAGCTTGTTAGGTAGGTGTTGGGAATGCCGAACTCCAAGAGATTGGCTAGGTTGGTGGCGTTCTGTATCTGGTAGAGTTGGAAGTGGGCGACGCTGGTGAACCCTAGGAGTAGCTGGTAGTAGATGTCGTAGATGGTAGTGATATTACCTATGTTAGTGAGGGTGGGGTCGTTTCTCAGGGTCCAGTTCAGAGCCAGAGTGAAATCCCTAGTTTCGTTGCCGCGAACGTCGTTGTGGCTGATTACGACGACGCCACTTGAACCCTCCTGGATGTTGAATTCGCGGTTTACTATCTGCTGGGCGATGCTGGATTCGGAGTCTTTGGAGTTGAAGGCGGTCTCGGAGTAGACTATTACCTTCTGAACTTGCAAGATGGCTGGGACGCTCACGGCCAGGGCGATTATCCAGATTGCAAGAACGGTGCGGTTGTGCCTAATCGTGGCTCTTGCAAGGGTTCTGAAGAACAAGTTCTGACCTCGTGTCGCGTGAGCTTGAATCGTTGCCTCGGCGGCGATAAAGCCGTGGTGTAACCGAGAAATTGGTTGAGCGAACGATCGGTTTTTTGCGGTGGCTCATTCGGTGCTTAGACTGCCATTTCTTCGCATTGAAACAGAACCTTCAGTTCTTATACAAATGAAGAATACCGAAACCCTATCAAAATCGAAGGCACTGAGGAACGCGCGAAACATGACTGATATGCTGAAGGGGAGTCAGGTCCTCCAGAAGACCTACACCTACATTGAGAACGTGACGAAGGAATCTCGCAAGGCTCTGATGGAAGATTTCAGCCAGAAGCACAAGGGAATCGGGATCAATTTGGCACCTGATATTCTCCGCCAGACAGTCCTAGACTGGTTTCCTCGTCGCGATCCCATGCTGAAGCTAGTCCATGAGAAGACAAGCCAGGGAAAGCCGGGAGATGTTCGAATGGACTTTCGCGGAGAAACCAAGGCTGTACGTTTCAAAGTTCATCTCCATGCAGTTTTCGCGGTGAACGGCCAATCACCGAATTCACCATCCTTTTTGAAAGAAGTCAACCTCCTAGTCGACGCCAGAGAGTTCTCAAGTCGTTAGCCTGGGGGTCGTTTCCTGTTGCTTTGACCGCCCGTTAATGAGTGCCAGCAGTCCTGCAATTGGCAGCAGGAGTATCGATACGAAGTAAGCTATCGCGTACCATGCGGCGAATAGCAGCGCCAATGTGAATGTACCGGACCAGAGAATGGCGTCGAGCGTGAGTGCGACTCCTCCCGCCCCGAGCATCAATGCACCACCAATTCTGGATCGGAAGAAAGATGCGATTGCCCCCGAGAGGCCTACTATGAATAGAACAAAGAAAACGAGGATTGTGATTAGGAACAGTTGAGGCACCGGCTCGGGGTTGGGGTTATGCTCTCCAATAGCAAGGATCGCGAGGGCGAATGCCCAGATGTACGCAGTGTAGAGCACTCCCAGGGAGCCGAGAAGACCGAGTACGAGGGCTACGATCCTGGCGAGATTCACATGCATTGTTCTCGCCATCCACGATATAAGCGGTTGGAGAGAGGCTAAGCAAATTTACGAAGATGCAGAGGAATAGAGAGCCACCGTGAGCTTCGTAAGCACGTTTACGCTCTCTGGCCTAGAGCTGACGCGGTTTTTCTTCGCAATGGTCTTACTATTGTTCACGGCGCATTCTTTCGGTTTCCTGTTCTATGAAGCCAAGCTTCCACGCGTGATCGGAGAAATCTTCGGCGGGCTAGTTCTCGGCCCAACCCTCCTCGGATACGTTGCTCCTGACACAGAGAACTGGGTGTTCGGCGCTTTTCCCTCAGAAGGCCAGTTGATCTCTGTAATTTCCTACATCGGGCTAGTTCTCTTGATGTTCATATCAGGATTCGAGATCCAGAGAGCCTTCTCGAAAGAAGATCGCAAGATCGCTACTTCGTTTTTGGTCGGCGCTACTTTTGTTCCGTTCATTATTGGAATGCTCGTCCCCTACATCTACAACTTCTCAGCGTACTCGGGGCCAAACGGAAACATGCTCTCACTCGCCATCATCGTCGGCATTGGCGTCTCGGTCACATCGATCCCCGTGATCTCGAAAATCTTTATCGACCTGAAGATCATGAACACGCGATTCGCCAAGATCGTTCTGGCAATTGCTACGGTGGAGGATGTCATCCAGTTCGCGGCGCTAGCCATCGCAACAGGGGTTGGAGCTTCAGCGTCTACATCACTGTCATTGATTGGCTACACGGCGTTTGTAACTGTCGCGTTCTTCGGCGCAGCCATGCTGGGTCTGCCGAGGTTGATACGCTATACGATACGGTCGAGGTTTGACGTTCTGGTCAAGTTTCACCCGTCGAGGTACGCTCTGTTTCTCTGCTTTTTGATGGTGGCGTTGGCGAGCCTTCTCAATGTGAACATCGTCTTTGGTGCGTTTCTAGCTGGCGTTGCGGTTGGAATGATGCCGGAAGAGGTCTTTGCTCTTGCGAAGTCTCAGGTCAAGTCGATATCGTTGGCAGTGTTCACGCCGGTCTATTTTGCCGTCGTCGGATTGAAACTGGACCTGGTCCACTCCTTTGACATTCTCTTCTTTCTCGGGTTCCTGGTCTTCTCCACGGCGCTCAAAGGTGGAGGTGCCTTAGTGGTGGGCAGGTTGATCAAGCAGAGGAGACTGCCAAGTCTCAACCTTGCAATAGCTCTCAACGCTAGAGGCGGCCCGGGCATCGTGCTCGCTACCGTCGCTTTTGACCTCGGATTGATATCGGAAACATTCTTCGTCGCGCTCGTTCTAACGGCAATCGTTACTTCGCTGATCGCGGGATTCTGGCTGAGGTACGTTAAGAAGAAGGGCTGGGATCTACTATAGCCATCGGAAGAACTCGCTGAGCGCTTCCTTCCGAAACACATTTCAGCTCAACTCACCCCTCTTAGAGCAGCCGAGCCATGAAGGAGGTTTCATCTGAAATCGTGATTGAGGCCCCTGCAGATCGGGTGTGGCAAGTGCTAACTGACTTTGCCAAATTCCCTGAATGGAACCCTTTCATCAAGAAAATGAGCGGCGAGCCGAGGACGGGGGCGAAGCTTGAGGTCCGGATTGAGCCTCCTGGGGGAAGAGCGATGACCTTCAAGCCCAAAATGGTCAATGTAGAGACGAATCGCGAGATGTGTTGGCTCGGAAAACTCTGGATACCGGGCCTGTTTAACGGCGAACACTGCTTTACGATCGAAGCCTTCGACGAAAAGGGTGTCCGTTTCGTTCAGCACGAGAAATTTACAGGATTACTCGTTCCATTCATGGCTAAAAGTTTGGACAGGGATACGAAGAGTGGCTTCGAAGCGATGAATCGCGCATTGAAGGAACGAGCCGAGCAAGCTTACTAGCTTTTCCTCCTTCGTTATTGATAAGCAGTTAAGTCTGGCCGGACAAGTTATCGCGAGCAGAAGAGATCCCAGTCTGGAGCTTACTGATATTGCATTTCGCGAGATCCGAAATTGACACGCCATTGATGCTTTCCTCCTTATTCGGGATAACGAGTGGCGTCTTGCTGCTTTCCAGCATTGCTTACGCTGTTCTCACTTTGAACCAAAGGCCGGTGGATTACAGCTCACCATTCTCTGTTTCGTATCTATTGTTGCCAGGTATTATCACTGCAGCCTTCGTCATCATCGGCGGTCTAGTTGGCCTCTTCGCCCGTATGGAGATTGAACCGAGAGGAGTGCTTCTATTCTTGGTGTTCATCGCCTCCCTCTTTGCAATATTGGGATCGCTAGGCTTCTTCTCTGGTTTCACGGGACCCTGAGCCCAACAGCGGCTGTCTATTCGACAATCTAGAGTCTCTAGCTTGAGTCTGCGGGACCATCACAGTTTCCATCTGCGAATAGCGGTTTCGAAGCGATGAACGGTGTTTTGAAAGTTCGGGCCGAGAAAACCGAGAAGGCGTTGTAAGATCTCAAAGCCATCTCTTGCCCAATTTATCAGCGTCTTATCAGGAGGTAGAGTCCTGTTGCAAAAAGGCCACCGGCTACAAGTCCGAAGATAAACGCCGCCCATTGAAAATAGGCAAATCCCTGGAACGCCAGTGATAGTAAGGCAAGAATTATTGCAATCGCGAGTGCAATAAGAAGGATGCCAGCCCTGACGCTCCGGTTGATTTCGTCCGACAATTTGGATCAATCTTTGTCGGATTGCACTATTAGTTTCTAGCCTGTGACTTGCTGGACCTTCATAGTTTCCGTCTCTTCCTCTTCTAGGCGGGTTTTGATCCGTTTCAACCGGAAGAAATCTTCCCTCGATCTCTCCTGTAAACTCATCTCGATGTACCGGATTGTATTCTCGATTCGCGGGACCACGATGTTTTCGAGGCTGTTAACTCGTCTCTTCGTTGCGGAGATCGCTTCAGCTAATCTACGAATGGCGGCTTCTGCCGCGGACAGCTCGACTACATTCTTGACTGCTTCCGTCATTAGTACGACTGCCTCATCGAGCTTCGCGCTGCTACCGATCATCGAATAGGGAAATCCCTCCAGAGGTTTCAGTTTCACAGATACGTATGGTATGGAGACGCCGATGACGTTTCTGGTCGAAGCGTCCACGTCAAATCGGTCCTGGACTGTTAGCGATGTTTCTTCGACTCTCGTGAAGCCCATGAGCATCTGGGCCTCTGTGAACTTCTCGTAAGCCTGAAACAACAAGTCCTGGGTCTTCTGGCGGAGAGCGGTGATTTCTCGGGCGAACTGGAAGAACTCGATCATCAACGCGTCCAATTTTTCCCGTAACAGGTCTCCCCCGCGTTGTGCAATACGTCGTCGTCGCCGGAGGGCGATAAGCTCCATCCGGGTTGGACGAGCGCCAGCGACGATCTCTGACACTACGAGGTCTTCCCACGATATTTCGGATGATACTTCTTGATAGTAACCGGGTCGATACGTTTCAGCTCGCTTTCAGGAAGAACGCTGAGCAGATTCCAGCCGAGATCGAGGGTCGCGTCGATATCACGATTCTCGTAAAGTCCTTGGTTGATGAACTTCTTCTCAAAATTGTCCGCGAAACTCAGATAGAGCTTGTCCCGGGCAGAGAGCGCCTCTTCACCGATGACCGCGACGAGGTCACGGAAGCTCCGTCCCTCCGCATATGCATAGTAGAGCTGGTCTGAGATCTCTCGATGATCCTCTCTTGTCCGTCCTTTGCCAATTCCTTCCTTCATCAATCGCGAGAGGGAGGGTGCCGGGTCGATGGGGGGATAGATTCCCTTCCGGTGTAATCCTCGATCGATGTAGATCTGTCCCTCAGTGATGTAACCAGTGAGATCGGGAATGGGATGGGTGACGTCATCTCCCGGCATGGTCAGAATCGGCATCTGGGTAATCGAGCCTTTACTACCGTGGAGTCGACCGGCTCGTTCATAGATCGTAGAGAGATCGGTATACATGTAGCCTGGATATCCCCTACGTCCAGGCACTTCTTCTCGCGCTGCAGAAATTTCTCTGAGAGCTTCCGCGTAGTTGGTCATATCGGTTAGAATAACGAGGACGTGGGTTCCAAGCTTGACAGCGAAATACTCGGCGGCCGTCAGGGCGAGCCTAGGGGTTAGGATTCGCTCAATGGCGGGGTCGTCGGCGAGGTTGACGAACATGGTTACGTGGTCGAAGGCGCCTTGTTTTTCGAAGTCGTCCCTGAAAAACCGGGCTTCGTCAGCAGTGATCCCCATGGCAGCGAAGACTGTGGTGAAGGGCTCGTCAGTGCCTCGGACTTTGGCTTGACGTGCTATCTGGGCTGCGATCTGGTTGTGGGGAAGGCCGGAGGCGGAGAAAAGCGGGAGTTTCTGTCCCCGGACGAGAGTGTTCATCCCATCGATGGCGGAGACGCCTGTTTGGATGAACTCGCGGGGGTATTCGCGGGCGAAGGGGTTGATGGGACTGCCGTTTACATCAAGATAATCGTCAGGGATGATTCTTGGGCCGCCGTCTGTGGGTCGGCCGCTGCCGTCGAAGATTCTGCCGAGCATATCTTGTGAAACGGGGAGCTTAACGGTCTCTCCCGTGAATCGGACAGTTGTTGCGGAAACGTCGAGCCCGGACGTTCCTTCGAAGATCTGGACAACCGCTACGCCCCCGCCGACTTCTAGGACTTGTCCTCTTCGTTCTTCGCCGCTGGGAGTCCTGATCCTTGCCAGTTCGCCGTATCCTACTCCTCTTACTTGCTCGACGAAGATTAGGGGTCCGGATATTTCACGGACGGTTCTGTATTCGAGACCGGCGAGCGAGACCATTCTATTTCGCCTTGATAGCGGGCTCTGTCAGCATACTGAATTCTCGGTCGAGACGTTCGTTCAAGGATTGGGAGTAATCAGTGAACTTGTCTGCAGGGGTGAGTCTCATGCGGCTGATATCGTTCTTGACGGGCAGCTCGAGAACTTTCTGGAGTTGGATGTTTTCGTCAACTGCTTTCTGCATGAGATTGTAGTAGTGTAGGATTGTCCGGATCATATTGTAAGTTTTCGTCTTGTCACAATAGCTGTCAGCGGGATTGTAGGATTGCTGCATGAGGAAGTCTTCCTTGATCATCTTCGCAGCTTCCAAGATAACCCGTTGTCCTTCGGAGAGCGCGTCGGGTCCGACGAGCATGACTATCTCGCGGAGCTCCTCGTCGCGCTGAAGGAGATACATTGCTACTTTCCGCAGATCAACCCATTCGGGTCCAACCTCCTTCGGATACCAGGTTTCGAGGGTATCGAGGTAGAGAGAATAGCTTGTCAGCCAGTTAATGGCCGGGAAGTGGCGTCTCTTGGCAAGCTCGGAATCGAGGGCCCAGAAGACCTTGACGATACGGAGAGTATTCTGAGTGATCGGTTCCGAAAAGTCGCCGCCTGGGGGCGAGACGGCACCGATAACACTGATGGAGCCTTGCTTGGATTCCGAGCCTAGAACTTCCAACCGTCCAGATCGCTCGTAGAAATCAGCGAGGCGTGATGCGAGGTACGCTGGGTATCCTTCTTCGCCCGGCATCTCTTCCAAACGTCCGGAGATCTCTCTGAGGGCTTCTGCCCATCTGCTTGTGGAATCCGCCATTAGCGCGGTATCGTACCCCATATCTCGGAAGTACTCCGCGATTGTGATGCCCGTGTAGACGCTAGCTTCCCGAGCGGCAATTGGCATGTTCGAAGTGTTCGCGACTAGAGTCGTCCGATTCATCAACGGTTGTCCAGTGCGCGGGTCGAGAAGAGTCGGAAATGTTTCAAGAACTTCCGCCATCTCGTTTCCTCTTTCGCCGCAACCGACATAGACGATGACTTGGGCATCGGCGAATTTTGCCAATGCCTGCTGGAGCACCGTTTTCCCACTCCCGAAGGGTCCGGGAACGGCTGCTGTTCCTCCTTTGGCGACGGGGAAGAAGAAGTCGATGATGCGTTGGCCGGTTATGAGTGGGATTTCGGACGGGAGTTTGCGTTTGAAGGGCCTTGCGATTCGTACGGGCCAGGTGTGCATCATGAACAATGAAACAGGTCCGGTCTTGGTTTCTAGCTCGCCGATAGGTTCGGCGATCGTATAGTCGCCCTCTGGGACGATTGAGATGATCTTTCCGGACTGGTTGGGAGGGACCATTATCTGCTGAGTGATCAGGGTTGTCTCCTTGACAGTCCCTAGAACATCTCCACCGGAAACTTCTACTCCTTTGTCTGCGGTCGGAACAAAATGCCACTTCTTGGATCGGTCGATGGCGGCAGGGGCTAGTCCTCTCTTGATGAAGGGCCCGGTCTTCTCGAAGAGAACTGTTAGCGGTCGTTGGATGCCGTCGTAGATCTGGCCTAGGATTCCGGGTCCAAGTTCTACGGACAACGGTTTGCCTGTGCGTTCGACCTTCTCGCCTGGCCGGAGGCCGGCAGTTTCCTCGTAGACCTGGACTGTGGCATTTTCGCCATCTATCTTGATAATCTCGCCGATCAATCCTTGGTCGCCGACGCGGACGACTTCGTACATTTGGGCGCCGAGCATTCCTTCAGCGACGATGACCGGGCCCGCGACTCGTGCGACTTTTCCGGGCTTGAACTCCGAACTCTTGTCGAGCTTTTGATCAGTCATTTGGGGTCTCAGGGGTTGGCTTTCTAGGAACGTTGACTGTAACTTGGTCTTCTGTTGTTGACGATTTCATGTTCTTGATTCCAAGGCGTGTGAATAGGGATTTTGCCGCTTCCTCGTAGAAGTAGGATGTCTTAAGACCTCTTTCATGACGGAGGACTATTGTATAGTTTCCATCGTCGTCAATGCTGAATTTGTGCGTGAAGATTCGACCATATTCTGACCCGAGGAGTTCGATCGCTTTCATCAGGGCGTCGAAATCGAACTTTTTGAACCAGAAGACTATGAGACCGATGATGGCGTTCTCAGCCCACCACTTTCCGAGTTCCCTCGCTTGTTCCTCAGTAAGGTAGTCCATGAGCTTAGCCTGGGTGCTCGGGGAGACGCTCATGAAGCGGAATTTTTCGGCGTGTACTTCCCAATCTATGAATCGATTGATTGCTTTGTTAACCAAGGCGTTGACGGGGACGTTCTGTTCTCGGGCTACGGCTTCTAATTTGGCGTCTGAACTTGCCTCTATCTTGACAGTGCGACTCACGGTTGTGTATCGCGCTGCCTTCGTGATCGCGCGTGCGTTTGTTTGCTCTCGCATCGAAAGATCAGTGTGATAGAGTCGGTTCTGACATGGGGCGCGACCTAGGGGATTGTGAGGTTCGAGCCTCGGCCGATTCTCATTAAAACCTTCCTTGTTAGAGCATTGGTTACGCCAACCTCATAGCCAGCGGCTGGGCTGGACGAGTGTTGTCGCATCCTTTCCTTACACAAGAGTGATAGTGAATTGTTTAGAGGAGTAGCATCGAGAACCCCACTGTCCAGCTTCAAACGCCTCATACAGATTCTCGTAATAGGGTCCGACGGGGACCATTGTCCAGAGAGTACCTACGCTGCTGCAAAGGAGGTCGGCGCAGAGATAGCGTCTAGGGGAGCCGTTCTAGTTACAGGGGGTCTTGGTGGAGTAATGGAGGCTGCTTGTAGGGGGGCGAAGGAGAAGGGTGGAATGGTCGTCGGAATTCTCCCACAAGAAGACATGAGCTACGCGAACCCCTATTGTGATATCATCGTCCCAACAGGAATGGGATTCTCGCGGAGTTACGTCACCGCGTATTCTGCTGATTCTGCGATTGTGGTGGGTGGGGGAGCGGGAACATACGTGGAAGCACTGGTCGCCTACCAGAAAGGAAAACCAATAGTCGCATTGACGGGAACAGGGGGAACAGCGGACAAGATTGCCGATAGCTATCTAGACGATCGGAAGACCGTGAAAGTCATGGCCGCCCCAACACCCAAAGACGCCGTAGACCAAGCACTAGACCATGCCCTCAACGGCAAAAGAGGAATACGATACTTCCAAAGCGTCGCAAAAATGCTGTAATACTTTCCGTAAGAATCGAAAGTCGGTTTTCATTCGCATCCAGAACACCTCCTCTGATGTTGGTTTGCAAAGTCAACCACCGCGACTTTGTCCAAGTTGCGTGAAGTACTTCTGCCAGAAGCACTATGGCAAGCATGAGGAATGTTGCCCGGAGCGTCTTACTAGATGTAGTTCGTTAGCCGGGGACATGCTCGAAATCAACACGCACCTCTCGACCGTATTGCTTTCCATAGGTATCCAGAATTAGAAACCACCGTGCTTTCCATGGAATCTTTCGACTTACTGTGTATGCTGGGTCATCGTAGCCCTCATCAATCGGTTTGAATCTTCTGCGTTCGCCCTTCTTGAGGAGTACCATGTTCTTCTCATCAGTAATGTACCAGTCAAATGGCTGTCCATCAACTTCTTCCAAGTGGCCCTTTACTTTCTGCCCTTGCTTAGCGTCTAATTGAATGCTTAGAACTTCTCCCGCATCGACCTTGTGAGGTCCAACTTCACAAACTGAATGAAGAGTTGGCGGCATTTGCACTCGGGTCCGCATCGTCGATGCCGAGGTTTTCGGGGTCGGAACGACAGTTGGTTGTGACTGTGGCGTGGACTTAACGACAATTCGATTGGACACGATCCAGAGGAGTGCGCCTACGAAACCCGCGAGGAGGGAAGTTGTGAGAAAGCCAACTTGCGTGGCGAGGCTAATGAAGGTAGCAATGAATCCCAGAATCGCTGGTAACCACTGGACGATGAACCGGACCCGGCTACTTTCGATCATGATGTTTTCTCCTGGGTTAGAGTCTGAGCCTTCTCCTTCGAATCTTCGTTCCAAGTTTCAGGATGGTTTTTCTCGAACCGTTTCCATGGATTGAAGTCAAGTTGCTTGTTGATGAATTCTCGAAGGTGGAGAAATTCGTGCACTATGGCCGATATCTCGCCCTTGGTCATCAAGTCGATCATCGCATTGTAGCTTAGCAGATTCGAGATCCAGAGCGACGGAGATACTCCCTCAATTTTCGCGCGGTACTTGATCCACTTCTGGATATCTTCGGGAACAGCAGAGCTTACGACTTTCGTTTTCGTCTTTCCCAATCCTATAATCGACTTCTAAGATTTGTAGAGTTTCTTTTAAGCATTCTTGAGGTTGGGGGACAGAGGGCCTTAATATTGTGGGGAGTGTTGGTTAACTGTCCAAGTTGGTGTTCGGTCCGTCCGCTGAGAAGCGGGCGATAGCACAAAGTACCGTGACTCGTGAGTTTCCGCGCTGTCCCATTTGCAAGGGGACATATGGATACGAAGTGTCCGGATCTTCTCTGGATCAGTTCAAGTGTAATGCTTGCCAGTCAAAGTGGCGGTCAGAACCTCTTTCGAATGGTAGCATCTCGTCGATGATGTTGGTCCAGCCATCGGGCTACGACCTTCGAGGAATAGAGCTGATCGGATTGAATTATCAATCCTCTTTCTACAAGAACTTCGATGCATCATACGGTGCATTCCTCAAGAACTACCGGTCCCAGATGACATCCAAGCTCAGCTCGACCGTCTCGCTAGAAATAAACGAGGAGACGGCTTGGGCGTGGGCAGGCAGTAGTATTGTCCGGCTGCCAAGCGTTCTCGGGTCTTTGGCCGGCCAGGTAGGCGTATCCCAGATAGCGGAACACGCAGGGCATCTGTTCTTGACGAGCGAGAGGCTGGTCTGGCTTCAAAATGGAATGTTCAACTTTGAAATTCCGCTCGAGGACCTAGCATCTTTCACGCCAGCTAGTGCGTATCAGGGAAGCGACGCGTCAATCATCGTCGTGAAATCCGCGAAAAGGAACGTCGAAGGTTGGTTAAGACTTTGGCTATGGTATGGCTCGGTTGGTAATGTCGAGGTCGCTCGGGACAATCGAGCATTGAACAGAGTCCAGG
>Ga0209376_1003290_pt1 | contig 14716 bp, 10 predicted proteins | sample GraSoiAngelo_134_FD_185891 | JGI IMG/M metagenome (GOLD analysis project Ga0209376, IMG submission 185891) | Grasslands soil microbial communities from the Angelo Coastal Reserve, California, USA - 14_0929_05_30cm (SPAdes) (version 2) | ecosystem: Environmental > Terrestrial > Soil > Grasslands ... | reverse complement strand
GCTCCAGGATTACACCGGCGTTCCCGCCGCTGTGGATCTCGCGGCGATGCGGAGCGCGATGCAGCGCGCGGGCAAAGACCCGGCGCGCATCGAACCGCTCATCCCGGTCGATCTGATCATCGACCATTCGGTGCAGGCCGACTTCTTCGGTGCCAAGGAGGTCTACGAGAAGAATCTCGAGCGCGAGTACGAGCGCAATCGCGAGCGTTATTCGCTGCTGCGCTGGGCGGGGCAAGCCTTCAAGACGTTCCGCGTCGTCCCGCCGGGCGCGGGCATCTGCCACCAGGTGAACCTCGAGCGGCTCTCGCGGGTCGTGCAGATCCGCGACGGCGTTGCCATACCCGACACGCTCTTCGGCGCCGACTCGCACACGACGATGGTCAATGGGCTGGGCGTGTTCGGCTGGGGCGTCGGGGGCATCGAGGCCGAGGCCGCGATGCTCGGGCAGCCGACGTATCTCCCGTGGCCGGTCGTCGTCGGCGTGAAGCTCACCGGCTCCCTGCCGACCGGAACGACGGCGACCGACCTCGTGTTGACGCTCACCGAGACGATGCGTAAGCACGGCGTCGTGAACAAGTTCGTCGAATTTGCCGGCGACGGTCTCTCGTCGTTGACCGTGCAGGACCGCGCCACCGTGTCCAACATGTGCCCCGAGTACGGCGCAACCGCCGCGTTCTTCCCCGTCGACGCGCAGTCGCTTCGCTATCTCGAGGCGACGAACCGGGGCGACCTCGTCGATCTCGTGCAGCGCTACACCAAGGCTCAGGGACTCTTCCGCGTCGATGGCGCGTCGGCACCGACGTTCGACGAGATGATGGAGCTCGATCTCGCGACCGTCCGCCCAAGCGTCGCCGGCCCGAAGCGACCGCAGGACCGCGTCGAGCTGCCGATGGTGTGGCAGTCGTTCGTCGGTCCGAAGCCGACGACGGGCATCACCCGTCCCGGCCACACCGAGGGACCGAAGCCGGTGAACGACGCACCCGCGACGATGGTCGCCGAGGCGACGCCCGCAACTGCCAAAGCGGCGCACCTCTCGCCCGCGCTCGGGGGGATCACCGATGGCTCGGTCGTGATCGCCGCTATCACGTCGTGTACGAACACGTCGAACCCGTCAGTCATGATCGCGGCGGGCCTGCTCGCGAAGAAGGCCGTCGAGCGCGGATTGTCGGTGAAGCCGTACGTGAAGACGACGATGGCGCCGGGCTCGCGCGTCGTGACGCGATACATGGACCAAGCCGGTCTCACGCCCTATCTGGAGAAGCTCGGCTACTTCCTCGTCGGCTACGGATGCACAGTCTGCTTGGCGGCGGGTACGCCCGTTCTGCAGACGAACGGAATGAACCGACGAATAGAGGATCTGCCACTGCTAGGCGGCGCGGTCGTTTATGGGCCCAACGCGAATCGGCGTATTGCCCCCGCGCGCCAGAGCGCGATGATCTCGAAGGGCAGGCGCGAGTGCGTCTCAATCGTCCTTCAGGACGGTCGGACGCTCACGTGCACGCCCGACCACGAGCTGCTCCGCGCGGACGGCACGTGGGTACGTGCGGACGAACTCCGGCTGGGCGAGGACCGCCTCGTGATGGGACTGGAAGCTCCGCTCGACGTTCCGCTCGCCGACGAGGAAGGATGGAACCTGCGCTCCGAATCATTCGACTTCACCATGACGACGCCGAATGAACGTCTCCGCACGCTCGCGTTCGCGCGCCTCTTGGGCCATCTCTTGAACGATGGCTCGATCAGCGTCCACGGCCAAGCGCGCATCAACGTGGGACAACGACTCGATCGCGAGGCCGTCCTCAATGACATCGAGATTGTGACCGGCAAGAGGCCGGCCGCTTCGATGTACGACGAGCGCAAGTGGTCGGTTGTCCTGCCTCAAGAGCTCAGCATCGCGATCATGGCGCTACCGGCCGTCAAGGTTGGGCGGAAGATCGACCAGGCGCCGACGCTTCCGCAATTCTTGCTCACCGAGAGGTGCCCGGTCGCCATCATCCGTGAGTTCCTAGGCGGGGTATTCGGGGCCGACGGGCACGCTCCGTACTTGGCCCGATTTGGTAAGGGCGACGAGGATGCATCGTTGCACCAACCTGCCATCTCGCAGACCGTAAGACCGGAGCACGTTGCCGACCAGCGGCTGGTCATGGATCAGATAGCAATGTTGCTCGACCGTTGTGGCGTCGACGTGGCCGGCGCGAGGATCTTCGAGTATCCAGTCCGCCGCTCCCTCTCGTCCTACCCCGAGGCGGACGACGGCGTGCCGCGCATCGAGGTTCGGATGACGCTGCCTGATGGGGTTTCATTCATAACGAACGTCGGTTACCGCTACTGCGTCGACAAGACACTCAAGGCGAGTGCGGCCGCGGTTTACTGGCGGACCGTCGATCACATCGCGCGCCAGCGTCTGTGGATGCTGACGCGGCTGAGTGTCCTACATCGGGAAGAGCCCAAGCTCACGTTCGCCGCCGCTCGGACGACAGCAGCAGCCGAACTGGAAAAACACGAAACATTGATCTTCCCGCATTACTCGACCTTGCGCGGCTCAGGCAGTTTCTCGCATCTGATCGCGCCGAGCCGAGGGTTCAGGCCCCTGCAGCGAAAGAAGGTGGACTTCCCGTCACCTGTCGCGCTCTTCAAGGAGATGGGCGTTCGGGACTGGTTCTCCGAGCTCCGCAAGCATGATGTCGCGGATTACAAAAAGCGCTACTGCGTCGAGAAGGAGGCGCTCGATCTACCGACGTTCAGTCTCCGCGTCATCGACCGAAGGCCGGCCCGCGAGCACGACGTCTACGACCTCACGATTGACGAGTTACATGCGTTCGTCGCGAATGGCGTACTGGCGCATAACTGTATCGGTAATTCAGGTCCTCTCGCGACGCCGGAGATCGAAAAGGAAGTTAAGGACAACGACCTCAATGTCGTGTCCGTCCTCTCAGGGAATCGCAACTTCGAGGGACGTATCCATCCGCTGGTGAAGTCGTCATACCTCGCCTCGCCGCCGCTCGTTGTTGCGTATGCCCTCGCGGGTACGGTGCACATCGACCTCGAGGACGAGCCGATCGGGAGCGACAAGAGCGGCAAGCCGGTGTTCCTCAAGGACATCTGGCCGACGCCTGACGAAGTCAATGCCGTGATGAACAAGGCGATCACGCAGGAGATGTACGCGACGGAGTACGGCAAGATCTTCGAGGGCGACCGGTTCTGGAAGACGATGCCGTCGCCGACCGGCGCGATGTTCAAGTGGGACTCCAAGTCGACCTACGTGCACGAGCCGCCGTTCTTCAAGGACATCGCCGGAGCGCGCGACGTCGCGGACATCGCGAACGCTCGAGTGCTCGCCGTCCTCGGCGACTCCGTCACGACGGACCACATCTCGCCCGCCGGCTCGATCCCCGCCGCGAGCCCGGCCGGGCAGTACCTCGTCTCGCTCGGTGTGAAACCGGTCGACTTCAACCAGTACGGCACGCGGCGCGGGAACCACGAGGTGCTCATCCGTGGGACCTTCGCGAATATCCGCCTGCGCAATGGGCTCGTCGAGCGTGAGGGATGGTGGACGAAGCACCTGCCGTCGGGCGAGGAGATGACGATCTACGACGCATCGATGCGCTACCAGCGCGAGCGCACGCCGCTCGTCATCCTCGCGGGCAAGGAGTACGGCTCCGGCAGCTCGCGCGACTGGGCCGCGAAGGGTCCGCTGCTCCTCGGCGTCCGCGCGGTCATCGCGGAGACCTTCGAGCGCATCCATCGCTCGAACCTCGTCGGGATGGGCATCCTGCCGCTGCAGTACCAGCCTGGTCAGAACGCGGCGAGCCTCGGCCTCACCGGCGCGGAGACATTCACGATCCGCGGGCTGAACAAGCTGGCGCCTCGGGCGATAGTCGACGTGGAGGCGCGGCGCGCGAATGGCGAAGTCGTTCGGTTCAGGGCGCTCGCGCGCGTCGACGATCCGGTCGACATCGATTACATGCGCAGCGGCGGCGTGCTGAACTTCGTCTTCGGCGAGCTACTGGCGAAGAACTAGCGCACCCTCGACCACCGGGATCGCGAGGCCGGCCGCGCCCGGCGACGATGTGCGGAAGCGCGCCACCCGCGAACGTTCGAGCAGCTCGAGCCCAAGGCGAGCACGCCTCACGCGCTCGCGCGCGTTCGCGACGAGCGCCGCCTCTACGTGGTTGCCCGCCGGATACGGATCGACGGTGCCGCGCAGGCCGAACTTCAGATACACGGGCGCGGCTACCCGGATGAGATCGGGGATCTCCTGGTATCGCATGAAGCCGCCAATGTTGTCGGGGCACTCGATGTACACGTCGAGCGGGAGCGACGCGGTCGCGCGGATCGCCGCGATCTCAGCGAGCGTGAGATCCGTCGGCAGGTTGATCGTGTTCGCGCCGAGCCGTTCGACGACGCGGGCGCTCGCGGGGTTCGCCACCGGGAGCATCACCGACACCTTCGCCTGCATGTCGTTCGGCAGGATGCCCGCGCGGCGCAGCTCACCAAAGGCGTGTAGCGCGCCGACGTCCTGTATGAGCACGCTGCGGAACCCGTGCGCCGCGGCGCGAAGCACATCGTCGACGACCGCGGCGAGCTGATCGGCGCCGTGCGCCGTCGGTGCGATGAGCGCGCCGACCGCGCTGCGCGCCATCGCCGACGCCGACCATCCCGCATTCGGCCGCGCGAAGAGGCTCACCTCAACGCGGGCGCTCTGCGCGAGCCGCGCCATCTCGTCCAGCTCGGCGTCCGTGTGCATGAAGACGCCACTTCCCTGCGACACGCGGGTCACCGGGACGCGAAGGCGTGCCGCCTCCTCGAGTACGGCATCGAGCGCCGTCGGACCTTCGGTGCTCGGGATCTCGACTCGGTAATGCGCGCCGTCGGGGAACGTGAGAGGCGACGCCGGCAGGTCACGTGGGTCGCTGCCAGGCAGGCCGATCGCCTTCAGGGCCGCGGCCCCGTTCCACTCAGTCACGCGCGCTCGCCTTCGAAAACACGAAAGGCCGATCGCGTGTCGGGACGACGACCGTCAGCGGCAAGCCCTCGCGATCGACGACGTCGACGAGATGCGCGGGATAGCCGCGATTCGTCGCGAACGTCTCGTAGTGCATGGGGACCAAGACGTCGACCCCGGCGTCGCTCGCGAGCTGCGCGGCCTCGCGATGGTCCATGTTCCCGACGATCCCCGCGCCTTCGCGGAAGTGATCGCGGCCGTTGATCGGTAGGAGCGCGACGTCGACGCGGAGCTCGCGCAGGCTGGCAGCGAGCCCGTCGTAGACCACCGAGTCGCCGGCGTGATACGCGCGCGCGAGGCCGTCGTCGATGACGTACCCGAGGAAGCGGTCGAGGCCGTCTCCGTCCCGGCCGAACGAGTACGCGTCCTCCATGCCCACGCCGTGCCGGGCCCGAATCGGATGGAACGTGATGGGGCCGAACCTGATCGGCTCGCCGCTGCGAGCCCCGATGACCCGTTCGGGCGCGATCCCCGATCCCGTCAGGAGCGGAACGAGGGGGCGCGGCACGATGAACCGCGCGGCGGGTGAGGCGCGGGCGATCAGTGGCAATGACTCGAGGTCGAGATGGTCGTAGTGCTCGTGCGAGCAGGTGACGACGTCCACGTCCACCGCGTCGCGGGGATCGAAGGCCGGTGCGGTCAGACGGCCATCACGTTCGGCCAGGAACGGGTCGACGAGGATGAGCAGCTCCGCCGCGCGGACCGCGAAGCCCGCCTGTCCGAGCCACCAGAACGCGATGGTGCCCCGGGGGACTGCGAGCCCACGCATCCGCGCGAGGGGCGCGCCGATGACCTGGGTCATACCGCGACCGCGCGCTGCGCCGCGATGAGCTCTCGGTACCAGCGGCCGCTGTCCTTGATGCGCCGGCGCTGCGTGTCGTAGTCGACGTGGACGAGGCCGAAGCGCTTGCTCGTGCCGTGCGCCCATTCGAAGTTGTCCATGAGCGTCCAGACGAAGTAGCCACGCAGCGGCACGCCCCGACCGAGTGCGTCCGCGGCCGCGGCGATGTGCTCGCGCAGGAACGACGTTCGTTCGGGGTCGGCGACGCGATCGTCGCGCACGACGTCGTCGTATGCCGCGCCGTTCTCCGTGACGATGACCTCGCGCGGTGCCCAGTCGCGCGTGACGCGAACGAGCAGATCGCGCAGCGACGATGCGTGGACTTCCCACCCCAGCGCGGTGTATGTCGAACCCTCTGGCTCGACGCGCGTGAGGCCGAGCGGTCCGTCACCGCTGGCGCGGCACACGCGACGGCTGTAGTAATTGACGCCGAGGAAGTCCGGCGGCTGGGCGGCCAGTTCGAGCGCGGGAATCGTCACCCACGTCGCGTAGTGCTCCAGCATGTCCGCTGGATACGGCCGTCCGAACACAGGATCGGCGAACCAGCGGTTCAGGTAACCGTCCATGCGCGTGGCCGCGGCGCCGTCGGCCGGCGCGTCCGAGGCGGGCTCGCACGGCGACATGTTCAGCGCGATGCCGACGCGCGCGTTCGGACGCGCGGCACGTATTGCCGCGGCACCGGCACGATGCGCGAGGTGCAGGTGATGAGACACGCGCAGCGCGGTCGTGAAGTCGCGCACGCCCGGCGCATGAACGCCGACGTGATGTCCCGCGAACGCGACGACCTCGGGCTCGTTCAGCGTCATCCAGTCCGTCACGCGGTCCCCGAGTCGACGCGCGAGGAGCGACGCGTACTCCGCGAACGCCGCGACGATGTCCGGCGCCGTCCATCCGCCGCGGTCTTGCAGTGCCTGTGGCAGATCCCAGTGATAGAGCGTCACGAACGGACGGACGCCGATCGCGAGGAGCGCGTCGACGAGCGCGTCGTAGAAGTCGAGGCCCTTCTCGTTGACCCTGCCACGCCCGCGCGGCAGCACGCGAGGCCAGCTGACGGAGAAGCGGTACGCGCCGAGGCCGAGCTCGCGCATGAGCGCGACGTCCTCTCGCCAGCGGTGGTAGTGATCGCATGAGACGTCGCCGGTCTCGCCGGTCGCGATCGCGCCGGGCACGCGGCAGAACGTGTCCCAGATCGACGGCCCCTTGCCGTCCTCGGCCGCGGCGCCCTCGATCTGGTACGCCGCCGTCGCGGCGCCCCAGAGGAAGCCCGGCGGGAAACCTTGCGCGAGGTCCCTGCTCATCGCCGGGCCTCCGCCTCTTCCCACACGAGTCCCATGCGGGCGTTGATGCCGCCGTCGACATAGAGCAGCTGACCGGTAACGTAGTCGGCCGCCGGCGAGACGAGGAACGCGACGACGCGCGCGACATCGGCCGGCTCCCCCATACGACCCCACGGGACGCGCGCCGCGGTCTGCTCGCGCGAATAGCCGGGCATGTCGAAGTAGCGAGGCACCTCGATGAGCCCGGGCGCGACGGCGTTCACACGGATGCGCTTCGGCGCGAGGTCGATGGCGAGCGCGCGGGTGAACGCGTTCAATGCGCCCTTGGTCGCCGCGTACGCGGCGTGCCCGGGGAAGCCCGCGCCGCCATGGATGGAGCTCACGTTCACGATCGCGCCGCCGCGCCGCGCGAGGTGCGGCACGGCCTGCTGGCTGCAGACGTACGCCGCCCGCACGTTCACGCCGAAGAGCTCGTCGTATTCGGCGTCCGTGAGCGACGCCGGATCGCGCGTCAGCGTGATACCGGAGTTGTTCACGAGTATCTCCAGCCCGCCCAGCGCGGCCACCGTGTCGTCGACGAGACGGCGGCAGGCGCGCGGCTGCGACAGACCCGCGGGCAGAACCGCCACTCGGCGGCCGACCTCCTGGATCTCCGCACGGAGCGACTCCGCGCCGTCCGCGCTGTGCGCGTAGTGGATCGCGACGTCCGCGCCCTGTCGCGCGAGCTCGCGTGCGATCCCGTGGCCGATGCCCGTTCCGCTGCCGGTGACGAGCGCGCGACGGCCGGAGAGCGGAAGGCTCATGTCGGCTTCGCCGCCATTCGCTTAGAACCTGTTTCTCGCAGGGGCTCTGCCCCTTCCACCCCTGGTTCACGTCCGCGGAGGTGCCATTGGTCGCCGAAGAGATTCAGGTGCACCGGACGCCGCGGATGCGCGGCGATGACCGCTTCGTCGAGCGTGATGCCGAGACCCGGCGCGGTCGGAAGCGGGAACGCGCCGTCGACGACATCCGGGACGCCACGGGCCGCCTCCTTTACGAACGGCGCGGTGAAGTCGTTGAAGTGCTCGAGGATCTTGAAGTTCGGTGTCGCCGCGGCGAGATGGATCGCCGCCATCGTCGACACGGGACCGCCCACGTTGTGCGGGGCGACGAGCACGTTGTACGACTCGGCCCACGTCGCGAGCTTCCGCGTCTCGGAGATGCCGCCCATCATCGTGAGGTCGGGCTGGATGATGTCGACCGCGTCCAGCTCGAAGAGCTCGCGGAACTCGTGACGGACATGGATGCGCTCCCCACTCGCGATCGGGACGCGAGTCGCGCGAGCGACCTTCGCCATCGCCTTCGCGTTGTCGGGTGGGACCGGCTCCTCGATCCAGCCGGGGCGGTACGGCTCGAGCTCGCGGGCGATCGCGATCGCCTGCGCTGGCGTGAAGCGTCCGTGCATCTCGACGAACACCTCGGCATCCGGGCCCGCGCCTTCGCGCACCGCTTCGACGAGCGCGATCGCGCGGCGCAGCTCGCCCGCGGAGAGCTCCTGCCAGGCCGTCCCGAACGGATCGAGCTTCAGCGCGCGGTAGCCGCGCGCGATCGTTCGGCGCGCGGCGTCGCGGAACTCGGCCGGCGTGCGCTCGACGGTGTACCAGCCGTTCGCGTACGTCGCGACGCGGTCGTTGATCGCGCCGCCGAGCAGTCGATACACGGGCACGCCGAGCGACTTGCCGATGATGTCCCAGCACGCGATCTCGATCACCGCGAGCGCGGACATCGCGATCTGTCCGGCGCGCGCGTAGTCGTCGCGGATCATCCGGCGTGCGAGCGCCTCGAGCGCGAACGGATCCGCGCCGATGACGTGCGTCGGCACCGCTTCCTCGAGGTAACCGAGGAGAGCGCTCGTGTGGTTGATCATGCGCACCTCGCCCACGCCCTCGATCCCCTCGTCGGTGCGGACGACGACGAACGTGAGGTTGCGCCAGGCGTCGCCGAGCACGAGCGGGCGGACCTCGACGATCTTCACGATCAGCCCTCCAGCCCGGTCGTGACGACGCCTCGCACGATGTATCGCTGCGCCGCGAAGAACAGCGCGACGAGCGGAAGGACGTAGAGGACGATCCCGGCCATCGTGATCGTCTGGAGCGGGTTGCCACGCGGGTCGACATAGGCCTTGGCCAGCTTTACCGCGAGCGTCGTGTTCTGGTCGTTGAGCAGGAGGATCGGATACAGATAGTCGCCCCAGACCCAAAGGAACGCGAAGATGGCGCTCGCCGCGAGCGCCGGCCCGGCGTTCGGGATGAAGATCTGAAGGAACACGCGCAGTGGCCCGCAGCCGTCTACCTCGGCGGCGTCCTCGAGCTCGCGTGGGAATGCCGCGAAGAACTGCCGGAAGAGGAAGACGTGGTATGGACTCGCGGCGAGGCCCCAAAGGATCCATGGCCAGTACGAGTTCGTGAGATCGAGTCGCGCGAACATGACGAACTGCGGTACGAAGAGAACGAGCGTCGGCAACATCATGGTGCCGATCACGAGAAGGAAGAGACGGTCGCGCCCTGGACCACGGTGGCGCGCGAAGCCGAAGCCCACGAGCGCGCTCGTGATGACGACGAGGATCGTGTACGCGGAGCTGAGGAAGACCGAGTTCGTCGCGTACTTCGGGAAGTCGGCCATCGTGACGGCGAGCTGGTAGTTGATCCACTGCGGCACCGCGGGGAAGAGGACGATCGGCGACGCCGCGTACTCGGATTGTTTCTTGATCGAGGTGATGAGGACCCACACGACGGGGAGCGAGAAGATCGCGGCCAGCGCGAGCACGACCCCGTACTTCCTCACTGCTGGACCCCGTAGAAGACCCAGCGCCCGCTCGTGCGGAACAGCACGAGCGTGAGCAGCAGGACAAGCGCGAAGAGGATCCACAGCAGCGCCGCGCCGTAGCCGAAGAGGTGGTTGACGAAGATCGCGTTGTACGCGTGGCCGACGAAGACGTAGTTGTCGCGTGGTGGGACGGTGCCGGGACTGATCCCGGTGATGCCAGGAGTGAGCAGGATCGGCTGCTGCAGGATCTGGAGCGTCGCGATCACGCCGACCACGACCTGGAAGAAGATGACCGGCGAGAGCAGCGGCAGCGTGACGAAGCGCGTCACCTGCCACGGGCTCGCACCGTCGATCATCGCGGCCTCGCGGTACTCGGCGGGGATGCCCTGCAGTCCCGCGAGGAAGATGACCATCCCGCCGCCGGCAGCCGCCCAGATCACGAAGACGCTGAGGACGACCGTCGGGTACTCGACGAGCCAACGGATGTACGTGTCCGGGGAGAAGATCCCGATGATCGCGTTGAGCAGGCCGCCGTTCGGATCGGTGAAGAGCTTCCAGACCCATGCGCCGCCGACCACCGGGATGACATGGGGCAGATAGAAGATCGTGCGGAGTAGGCCGGAGAAGCGCAGGCGCTGGTCGAGCAGCAGCGCGAGCGCGAGCTGGACGCCGACCCCGATCGGCACGACGGTCACCATGAGGATGAGCGTCCGCTGCAGCGCGTGCTGCGCATCCGGATCAGCGAGCGCGCGCGTGTAGTTCTCGAGCCCGACGAAGCCGACGCGGTCGAGGTTGAAGCCGTCGTAGTCGGTGAAGGACATGAGCAGCGCCACCGCGAGAGGGAGCGCGGTGAGCAGCGCGAAGCCGACGAGCCAGGGCGAGAGGAAGGCATAGAAGGTGAGCGCCCGCCGGGCGCTGCGCCGCCGCCATGCGACAGCCCGCACTGATGAGCCCGCGATCGGCCTCGCTGCCGCGCTCATCGCGTCGTCTCCGTTCTTCAACGCCGCACGATGATGACCGGGAGGTGGTCGGCGCGCGCCCGTGCGCCGACCGCCCCCGCCTACCGCGCTAGTTGTTGCCCGCGATGCGTTTCCCGTCAGCGATCGCCGTGTTGATGTCGGCCTCGATGTTCGCGACGAACTTGTCGAAACTGATCGAGCCTTTGAGTGCCGGCTCGAGGTGCTTCTTCCAGCTCGTGGCGAACGTCTCCTCGCCGATGTACGGATTGAACGCGAGCGTGAATTCGCTCTGCTTGAGCTCAGCCTGCAGGACCTTCTGGACCTGCTTCTGGAAGGGGGTCTCCTGGGGCATGAGCGGATACATCGACTTCAGGCCAGGGACGCCCCAGCCGCTCTTCGCGCGGTCTTGCGCCGGCTTACCGCCCATGTACTGCTCGAAGACGGCCCACGCGGCGTCGGGGTCCTTCGTCTGAGAGGAGATGACCCATCCCGTCGCGGTCATCGTCGGATCGCGCCGGACGCCGGACCACGTCGGCGCCGGCAGGAATACGACGTTGCCCTTCGTCTTGTCGCTCTCGGCCATCGCGCTGTACCAGAAGCCGTACTGGAGGATCGCGATCTGACCTTCGTTGAAATCGGCGCCCATCCAGTTCGGGCTTGGATCAAGCGGGTTCTGATGCACGTCATCCTTCGCGAGGTCAAAGAGGTAGCGGACGACCTTGAGCGTCTCGGGGTTCGCGGCGATGACGAGCTTCGAGAAGTCCGCGCTGTACAGCGACTGGTTCTTCTCGGCGAGCATGTTCATCGCGGTGCGGTCGATCCACTGGTCGTTGTTCGAGTGGACGAAGCCCCAATACGTGCGCTTGCCGCCCTGCTTCTTGTTGACCTTCTTCGCGAGCGCGGCCAGCTCGTCGTACGTCAGCGGCTGCGAGTCACTCGGGACCGTCACGCCCGCCTCCGCGAACGGCTTTTTGTAAGCGTAGAGCGTGAAGTCAGGCGACCAGTCCTTCACCATGCCGTACAGGTCCCCCGTGCCGACCTTCTTCCCGTCGGACTTGTAGAAGTTGTTCGCCGGCGCGAGGTCGTCGATCTTGAGGACTTTGCTGTTCGCGAAGTACGGCTGAAGGTCTTTCAGCATTCTCCGCGAGATGTACTGGGGGATTCCCGCCGCCTGCACGCGGAAGATGTCGGGCGGATTGCCTGCCGCATACATCGCATACAGCCGCGTGAGGTCGGCCTCGACGAGCTCGATCTCGATCTTCGTCGTGTCCTGCAACAGCTTGCGGTCGTCGTCGCCGAACTCGTGCGAATCGGTCATGACGACGACCTTCGCGGGGCCGCTCTTCTTCGACGTGGGTTGCTGCTGGCAGGCGACGGCGAGTGGGGCCACTGCCGCCGCCGCCGCGACTGCCCCGGCGCCCGCGAGAAGACGCCTGCGCGTCGTTCGTAGCTGCCCGTGGGGTGCGTTCAGGGTCGGCTTCGTGTCGGCGCTCATGGGCGCTCCTTCTCACGGGCCGCGGGGCGCTCGGTCCGATGTGACCGGTAACATACGCCAGATTTTGCATTCGTCAAGGGGTCTCGTCCACGAGTTTCGAGATAAAGTTCCGAACAGTGGGCAGCGCGCGCGACGAACGACGGGCAACGATCCGCGACGTCGCGCGCGCCGCGCATGTGTCCCACCAGACCGTTTCCCGCGTGATCAACGGGCAGAACACCGTCAGCGAGGAAACGCGGGAGCGCGTTGCCAGCGCCATCCGGGAGCTGCACTACGTGCCGAGCGCGGTGGCGCGCAGCCTGTCCTCGAGCCGCACGCACACGCTTGGGATGGTGACGACGGATGTCAGCGATCACTTCTTCGCCGAGGCGGTCGCGGGAGCGGAAGCGGAGTCGCGCAAGCACGGCTTCTTCCTCATCATCGGCAGCATCGAGCCCGGCTCCGAGGACGACGAGCGAACCTATCTACGGCTCATGCTCGAGCGTCGCGTGGAAGGCTTGATCATCGCCGTGCCGCGGCTCCTCCTCGCCGAAGACGACATTCTGCGCGAAGCCGCGGATCGCGTCCCGACGGTCGTCCTCGCATCGAACGTCGAGCTACCCGGCGCCGACCACGTCGACATCGACAATCGCCGAGGCGGCCGCGAAGCGACGGCGTATCTCCTCTCGCAGGGTCATCGACGTATCGCGACGATCACCGGGCCACTCGACTGGCCATCGGCGCGAGCGCGCCTGGACGGCTACCGCGACGCGCTCCGCAAGAGCGATGGCGAGTCCAGCCAGCTCGTCGAGCCATCTGTGGACTGGGGTCTCGAGAGCGGGCGGCGCGCCGGGCTCCGTCTCCTCGAGGCGAAGCAAAAGCCGACGGCGATCTTCGCGCAGAGCGACCTTCTCGCGCTCGGCGCCATCAGCGCGTTGCGCGAGAGAGGGCTGCGTGTGCCCGACGACGTATCGATCATCGGGTTCGACGACATTCCCGTCGCGCGCGTCTTCGATCCGCCGCTCACGACGCTGCGCCAGCCGATGCGCGAGGTCGGCGAGCTCGCCGCGCGTCTCGTGCGAGAGCCGCGGACCGAGCGTCGCTCAGCGAAGGCGCGCCGGCATGTGCTGCGCGCGCCACTCATCGTCCGCGGCACCGTCGCAAAGCTGTCGACGAAGAACTAGCGGCTACTGCGCGCTGAAGGCGTTGCCAGTCCAGACGTACATGTGTCGGCTCCTGCCGTCGGGCGACGTGACCATGAGGCGCGGCCACCCGGAGTTGTCGGTGCTGAGGTCGACCTTCTGACCCGATACGCCGAGCAGCTTCAGCGGCGACCGCGATTGCCACGTCAACACGAGTGCCGCGCTTGCGCTCGGTGTGGGATTGCCGCGGATCACGAGCACAGGACTCGGCCACGTCGTCGGCGCGTACACGCGCACATTCGGCATCTCGTCGACCGGAGCGATGACTCCGAAGTCCGTGGTGCTCGCGAGATATGTCTCGACGATGAGATGGACGCCGTCCGGCGCATTCACCATGCGCACACAGTCCGCACCTGCTGCGACCTTGTTGATGAAGACGAGCTGCTCGTTCCCGGCCGCGGGTCGGCACGCTGCGCCGTAGCCTCCGACCGCCAGCGCTCCTGCCACTGGAACGGCGACGCCCGGCGTCGCGAGCACGACCATCGAGACTGCGCTCGCGGTCGCCGCGGCCGGGGCCGCGCCCGTCTGAGTTCTCGCGACCTCGCTCGGTGACGGCTTCGGCGTTGGTGCCCACGGGTGCGTCGTCTCCGGGTCGTAGAACCACTCGCGCCACGCCTTGAGCTGGTGACCGACGACGACGGAGGAACACACGACGAAGACCGAGAGCGTGATCTCGGTGAACGCGATCGCGAGCCGACCCATCAATGCGAGCGGCAGCAGACGCACGAGCGCGACGACGTGATTCACAACCAGACTCTCCGGCCGTCTAACGTGCCACGCGTCCGCGATGTACGGCCGGAACTACTACATCGGAGCTAGCAGAAGGTTCCGCTTCCGAGCAAGCGCCCAGGCGATGAACAGCGCGAGCACGGCGATGAGTGGCGACCACAGCCAGGCGAACATTCCGACCCACATCGGCAGCGGGAACGCCATGGCGTTCGATTGCGCTCGCCAGAGCGGCACACCGTTCGCGAACGACGGTCCGATGAGGAGCAGCGCGATCAGCAACGCCGGTGCGAGCGAGCGCCGCGCGAGCAGCACCCCGGCGAGCACAGCGCCGATGATCTCGCCCAGAGCCGTCGCGTAGAGCGGCACCTCGGTCGGAGTCACGATCGGAAACGGGCCTGAGGAGTTGATAGGCGTGTTCGGCAGGACG
>Ga0209376_1003289_pt1 | contig 14720 bp, 13 predicted proteins | sample GraSoiAngelo_134_FD_185891 | JGI IMG/M metagenome (GOLD analysis project Ga0209376, IMG submission 185891) | Grasslands soil microbial communities from the Angelo Coastal Reserve, California, USA - 14_0929_05_30cm (SPAdes) (version 2) | ecosystem: Environmental > Terrestrial > Soil > Grasslands ... | reverse complement strand
GCGGTAGACATCCGAGAAGAAGATGCGGCCTTCGTACACGTAGTCTTGGGAGAGCAAAGCAGCGAGTTCATCCGGTTTCTTCTCGGTGGGTTCGAAGAGCGGCGGCTGGAGGGAATCGATGATGTAGACGGGCTTCGTCTGGCGCAACGCCTCGAGCGTCACAGGCAGAGCGGTCTCGTCGTAGTCATAAACGTAGTCGTAGAAATATCGAACTGCTGGACGACGGTCGGCGTAAAAATAAATCTGGGACTGGCGACCGAGGTTGAAGATCGTGTCCTCAGGCCCCGTCCGCGCAGAGATATACGCGCCAAGCGATTGACTGGCTGCGTCCCACTCCTCCTGATAAATGACGGTCGGCGCCAAACGATGCTCGGTGCGGAGGGGCGCGAGATAGAGCAGGGCATTGGCGCCTAGGGAGACGAAAATGAGTATCGCGCTAAAGGTGGTTGCAACCTTCCACCTGGGATGAGGGTCGTGCCCGTGGAAGCGATCGTCTACGACCACGGCAGTGAGGAAGACCATGGCGGGCACCAGTTGCAGAAAGTAATGCGGGAAAAAGCGACCTCCAGAGGCCACGCCGACCGCGGAGGCGGCCGCCCACACCACCAAAAGGTAGGCAGCATTCCTCCTCGTCCGGCGAAGGACCGTGAAAATACCAAGCGCGGTCCCAACAACGAGCGGCGCCGCCAGCGCCGAGAGCAACGTTACCCCCAGGCCGAGATGGGGGAGACCCTCGCCGATTGTTACGAAGCGGACGTAGAGCCAGTTGTAAGAGATGTTCGCGTACACGAAATCGCTGAATGCGCCTGCGAAGAAAAAGGGCGTAGCGATCAGCGCCGTAGCGGCAGCGGCGCCGGCTAGTAGGGAAAGTAGCGGCGTGATCCGTCGCCAGGCCGTCTCGACTTTGCCCCAGCGCCAAAACAACGCTATAACCGCGAGCGCAACGAGGTTCCAGACCGCGACCTGCTTGGTCATCACTGCTAATGCACCGAGTGCGCCGGCCAGCACGAACCAGGAGAGACGGCCGCGACGCGTGCCGATGGTGAAGGCGACCAACGAGGCGACAAGGGGCAACAGCATGTAGGCCTCGGTATTTGCGTTCAGGGCAACGAACGGAAGGCCTGTGGCGACGGCGAAGGCGCCGGCACCGAGATAGGCCACGCGCCGAGGGAAGAGCATCCGCGCCTCGCCGAAGATCGCCAGGGTTGTGAAAGAGAGGAGAAGAGCGGCGACGATGCGCGGCGCCGCTACGCCCTCGCCGAAGACCAGGAAGCTGAAGGCGTACCAACCGTATACGATCGGAGGCTTGTTATCAAAGAGATCTCGGTAGGGGACATCACCTCGCAGCAACCTCTGTGCGATGGTGGCATACACGCCTTCGTCGCGCTCCAGCGGGGAGACCATTACGGGGAGATAAAGGAGAATCGGGATGAGGCACAGGACGACAAGAGGTAAGTATCGAGAAGCGCCCTGCGGCCTAGGTTTGGCCTCCAGCCGAGAACGACCGATCCGAACGCAGCGGCCATTTTGTCAGTCCACAGATATCTCCGGTAGGTATTTACCACGACGGGCAGAACGCCGTCTGTGTTCAGAGTCACAGGGGCACGTAATTGTGCGCGAATGGCCGCCCGTGCTCCGGCGCTGTATAAGGGACCGCGCCGATCCGTCTAGTACAAGTACTGGACCTCGAGTTGCATCACTCTCGCCAGCGCACCTCGTACACACCGACCGGCCCCTCGAAGCCCTTCGCCACGAATGCACCGCGGTCGGCGAACAGGGGTCGTGACTGCGCCGCTATGGCGAGTCATGGTGATTGCGATCCCCTCAGTTCGTCGCGGGCGTGCTGGATAAGTCCGCGAGCCAGTTCGCCGGCGGCCTGGTAGCTCAGCGCCGCGCCCGCATCGCGGGACGAAAGGAAGGCGGCGTCGCCCATTGCCTCGCGCACTGAGGAGATGCAGGCATCCAACCCCGATACCAGTGCACCGAGTTCAATCCCGCGCGTGACGGCGCCGTATAGCCGAGCGGCGCCATCATGATCACCCAGCCGCGCCAGCAGCACTATCAAGTGACCTACGCCCGGTGCCAGGAGCGTGTCCCCGCAGATCTGCCAGTCATTCACGATATCGACGAAGCCCGCCAGCGCAGGATCGGGGTCCTCACTGCGAGCTAGCAGGCTGACGAGCTGGCCTTGGACCGTTTGCTCAAGTAGCCGATCGCCGCAAGACGCGAGCATGTCGATGGCCTCGTGATAGAGGTCGATGCCCGCCGCGGTGTCGTCCTGCGCTACGATCGCGCCCTTGCCGGCAAGGGCGAAGGCCATCGCCGTCGGCATGCCCGCCGCCGTGATTTGGGAGAGACTCTCCCTGATTTCGTCCGCGGGCAGGTGATGGCCGACGAATCCGGCCATCGAGATCAGGCAGGCGAGGACAAGCCGGTCGCGCCGATCGGCCGGATGTGCCGCCCCCTTGCGCAGGAGGTCAATCGCGCCTTCGACGTCGCCTTCAAATGCGGCGATTTGGGCGAGATCAGCGTAAGCCCAGACAATCGGCTCGAACCTCTCGTCGTTCGCCAGGGCGATGGCTTCGTGTCCATGTGCCTTCGCTTCTTCGAGACGCCCGAGTCCCCACGCGCTGTCGGAGGCCATGGTCAATAGGAGAGGCAGCTTGCGATGCTCGATCCGTCGGGCTAGGTCGACGACTTCCGCGGCCCATCCGAACGTCTCGGTCCGTAGCCGAAATCGCGCGGCCTGATGGATGCACGCCGCGATGCGGATGGCCGGATCGGCGCGGCCGTGGTCGACGGTCCAGCGGAACGCCGCTCGCGCATTCGCTATTTCATCGTCCACGAACTGGTATGCGAGGATCTCCTGCGGGCTGCGGAATCGTTCGAACGCGGCCTCGGCCTGACCGGCGAAGAATAACGCGTGTCGATCACGTACGGTCTCGCCTTCGCCGCTGTCCGCCAGGCGCTCCTCCGCGAATTGCCGGATCGTCTCAAGCATGCTGTAGCGGAGCTCCGCAGAGGTGCGGTCAACGTTGACCAGGGATTTGCGGACCAGCGAATCGAGCACATCGAGCATCTCAATCTCGTCGAGTTCGCCCTCCATGCCGTGCCCGCACACGATCGTGGCAGCAGCGATGGCAAAGCCGCCGGCAAACACCGACGAACGTTGTAAGACGCGGCGCTCGATGTCGTTAAGGAGGTCGTAGGACCATTGCACGGCGTGGCGCAGGGTCTGGTGCCGCTCCATGGAACGTCGCGACCCGGTCAGCAACCGGAAACGCTCGTCGAGCCGGTCGCGGATCTGGTTCGGGCTCATGGAGCGAACGCGCGCGGCTGCGAGCTCAATTGCTAGGGGGATTCCGTCCAGGCGGCGACAGATCTCGGCGACCACCTCGAGGTCGTCGCCAGGGTCGAAGGCAGGTACAACGTCGCGCGCCCGCTCGATGAAGAGCGTCGACGCCGTCGAGTTCGCGCCCAGCCCGAGTGACGGCACCGGCCAGGCCGACTCGCCGGCGACGCCTAGTGCCTCCCGGCTCGTGGCCATGATCGTGACGCCCGGACATCCTGCGATGAGCGCTTCGACTAGCGACGCGGCCTCGTCTAGAACATGTTCGCAGTTGTCGAGCATCAGTAGCATTTGGCGGCCTCGGAGCGATTCGGTCAGAGCGTCTCGCCAGCCGCCCGCCTGGGGTGGAACGGAGAAGACGGCCGCCACGCCCTCGGTCAACTCCGCCGCGTCGAGTATGGGCGCCAACTCCACGAGCCACGCTCCGTCTCGATACTGATCAAGCACTTCGGCGGCAGTCTGTAGGGCAAGGCGGGTCTTGCCGACACCGCCAACCCCGACGAGCGTGACCAGACGATGGGCCTGAAGCGCCTCGCGCACGGCGGTCACCTCCGCCTCGCGGCCGACGAAGCTCGTCGTCTGGGCGGGCAGGTTACCGGGGACAGTGTCGAGCGTGTTTAGCGCTGGGAAGTCACGGCGCAATCCATCTGCGCAGACCTGAAAGAGTTGCAGTGGCTCGGACAGGTCGCGCAGCCGGCGGGGACCGAGATCCACAAGTTCGAAGCCTTCGATCAGGGCGACCGTTGATGAGGCAGCCAGGATCTGGCCGCCGTGCCCGGCGCCCATCACGCGGGCAGCGCGGTTCAGCGGCGGTCCGAAGTAGTCGTCGCCGCGGCGTTCCGCCTCTCCCGTTGCGATGCCCATGCGCACCGGCAATTCGAGCGCACGCTGCGCGTCAATCGCTGCCTCGACCGCCGCCCGCGCCGAAGCGAAAGCGGCATACGCGCCATCACCGGTGTGCTTGAACAGCCAGCCGCCCCGGGCCTCGATAGCGGCCCGCACCACCTCGTCGTGCGCAGCCAACGCCACTTGCATAGCGTCGGGCTCTTCCTCCCATCGGCGCGTCGACCCCTCGATATCCGTGAAGAGGAACGTGACTGTCCCGCTAGGTGCGCTCGCCGTCATCGCACCCCGGCCTCGTTTCCAGCACCGTGCGTAGTCATTCTCGCCACCTCACCTCGTACACCCTCACCGGTTCCTCGAATCCCTTCGCGACGAACTCCCCACGGTCCGCGAACAGGAACCCCTTCCCCGAACATAGCCCGCGCACCGTATCCGCCACGAGTATCTCGCCGCCGCCCGCCTTCGCCGCGATGCGAGAGGCCAGGATGACGGTCGCGCCGAAGAGGTCGCCGTCTTCTTCGATCGGCTCACCGGCGTTGAGTCCGACACGGATGGAGAGCGGCTCGCCCTGGCGCTCGACGAAGGCGCGCTGGAGGGCTACGGCACACTCGACGGCTTTGGTGACGGAGCCGAACGACGCCATGAACCCGTCGCCCATGGTCTTGACCTCGGTGCCGCCGTGCTGCTTGAGGACGTCGCGCGTTATGCGCTCATGCTCGCGGAGGACGGCGCGGCCGCGCTCGTCGCCGAGGCGGGACATCATCTCGGTGTGGCCGACAAGGTCGGTGAAGAGGACGGTGACGAGGCGCGAGCGAGTAAGCGCCTGAGGAGCTACCTGCTCGCTGGTAACATGCGTCGCTTCGGTCCCAACGTTGACAAATTCGCTGATGCGGCGCGCAACCCCCTCCGGATCGTCGGCCCAGCCCCCTTCCACCACCACGAGTTGTGCGTTGGGGATGCGGGCGGCGAGATCTTTCGCCATCTCCATCGTCGAGTACTGAAGCCCGCTGTGCTTTAACACCAGCGTCGGCGCCTTCACGGCGCCGGCGAGTTCCGACACATCGATCGCTGCAAGCACGTCTGTGTTCTGCATGTATTCTGGATCGATGCAAGACCGGATATAGGCCCCGTAGCCGCTGGACTCCTCGCGGCCGGCGCCGAATGCGGCGGTCCCTATCGCTTCCGTGGCGAGGATCCAGTCGAGCTTGGCCGCCGCAACGAGTGCCTGGACCTGCGGCTGGCTAAGCATGTCGTTTGCACGTGCGAAGCCGTCCGCCAACGCCAGCCGAGAAACCTGCTCCGGGTGACGCGCCGCGAAAGCTATTGCCGCCGGCGACCCTCCCCCGCCAGCGTTCATCGCGAACTCGCGCCATCCTACTCGCTGGACCACTGCCTCTGCATCACGAACCGCATCGTCGAGACTAACTGTGTGGGCCGGTAAGCGGTCCGACAGGCCGCACCCGCGAAAGTCGAAGAAGAGGACGGTGTTCCGCCGTGCCATCTCCTGAAAGAATCGCCCGAGCACAGGATGTGACCAGCCGAGCTGCACGTGACTGGCAATCGGATCGGAGAAGGTCACCATCGGCGGCCCGCTGCCCGCGATCGCGTAAGCGATACGTACGCCGTCCGAAGTCGTAACGTAGCGGACTTCTAGCTCCATGGGGCGAATTTTACCCCAATGTGCGATAATCTCTGCCGCCAACACATCGTTGAGGTGACGCCATGGCCTACTTCCTCGCCAAGACCGACCCGGACACGTACTCGCTCGATGACCTGAAGCGCGACCGAAAGACCGAGTGGGACGGAGTGCGCAACCCTGCTGCCGTCAACGCGATCAAAGAGATGAAGCCCGGCGATACCGTCATCATCTATCACACCGGCGACGAGAAAGCGGTCGTCGGCCTAGCGAAGGTCGTCTCGGAGGCGAGGCCGGACCCCAACGACGAGCGCTCGTGGGTCGCCGACTTCGAGTACATCCAGCACGCCAAGAAGCCGGTGACGCTGCGGGAGGTCAAGGATTCGCACGAGTTCGACGACTGGGCGCTCGTGCGCATGGGGCGGCTAAGCACTATGTCCGCGCCCGAGAAGTTCTGGGAGTGGCTCCAGAAACAGGGCGCCTTCTAGGCGCTCGATTCGGACGACTACAGATGACGCGAGAGGAGGTCTTCGACAGCCCCGTCGGCTGGGTCGCCCAGCACATTCGCGGCTACGTCGAAAGCGACGGCAAGACAGGACATCATTGGCGCGGGGTGAACACACTCCTGCTCACGACACGCGGCCGGAAGTCCGGGAAACTCACGCGTACCGCGCTGATCTATGGCCATGACGGCGACCGGTACATCGTCGTCGCGTCCAAGGGAGGCGCGGAGAAGCACCCGGAGTGGTACCTCAATCTAGTCGTGAATCCGGAGGTCAACGTGCAGGTAGGCGGCGACAGGTTCACCGCGCAAGCCCGCACTGCCTCGGCCGAGGAGAAACCAGCACTCTGGAGCCTGATGACCTCGATCTGGCCCGACTACGACCAGTATCAGGCGAGGACCCACCGGGAAATCCCTGTCGTGGTCGTCGAGCCACTCGCGGGCGAGTAGCCCGGCGCCGCTAAGCCGGCGCGCTGACGCCCGGGATTTGCAGCTGTTGCGGCGGGCGCACCATGATCTCGTTGATGTGCACCGTCTCCGGGGTGGTCACGGCGTAGACGACGGCCTGCGCGATGTCCTCCGGGCTCATCACGAACTGACGGGCGACTCCGAGCACGCGCTCGAATACCTCCTGCGGCAGGTGCTCCCCCGGCTGTATCCCCACCGCCTCCGGATCGATCCCGAACATCCGGCCGATCGCGAACAGCTGCTCCTGCGGCATCGTGCGCACAAGGTTCGTCGCTACAGCGCCCGGCATGATTGCCGTCATGCGGATGTTCTTGCCCTGTAGCGCGAGACGCAGGCTCTCGGTGAGCGCGCCGGCGGCGTGCTTCGAGGCGGCGTACATCGGGTCGTCCGGCTCGGCGTAGCGCGCGGCGACGCTTGTCACGTTGACGATGTGCCCGCCTCTGCCTTTCATCACCCGATAGGCCTCGCGACAGCCGAGCGCCAGCCCGATAACGTTGGTCTCTAGGGTATCTCTCCACTTCTGGACATCGCCCTCGAGCACGTTGTCGAACGGGTTCACGCCCGCATTGTTGACCATGATGTCGAGCTTGCGGAACTCCGCCACGGCTGAGTCGATGAGCTCCGCCATTTGCTTCTCATCCCGAACGTCCGACTGGCGGACCACCGCTTTCGCACCGTCGGACGAGATCGCCTTCGCCGCCTCGTCCATCGGCTGGCGCTTGCGGCCTGAGAGCACAACGTTCGCGCCCTCCGCGCCGAGCGCTTTCGCGATCGCCAGGCCGATGCCGGAGCTGGCCCCGGTCACTACGGATACTTTCCCGTCGAGCTTGCCCATTTGGCTTCCTCCTTCTCAGTTCATGTTGGGCGTTTCTTACTGGCTACGGATGGTGCTCTGCCGAGCTCACGACTGCGTTCCTGCGTCCTTGAACAACGAGCCGGCAATCCGGCGTACGGCGAAACGAGGCGTCATCCGCACGAGGCCCGTGGCCAGAGTGCGGTTCATTGCTCCCGGGACAACGATGGCATGCCCGTCCGCGGACCCCTTCAGGGCGCTCGCCACGACTTGTGCCGGGGTCAATCGCCCACGAGCAGGCAAGCGCTGTTGGTTGATCCCTGCCACTTGCTGGAACTCCGTAAGCACATACCCGGGGCACAAGCAGGTCACAGTTACGCCGTGCTTCTTCACCTCCTCGTGGACGCCCTCCGAGAAGTGCAGCACGAACGCCTTCGTTGCCGCATACGTAGACATGTACGGCACCGGCTGGAACGAGCCAGTAGAGCCGACGTTTATGATGTTGCCCCTCTTGCGCTGAACCATGTTGCCTAGCGCGGCGTGCGTGAGGCGGACAAGCGCCTTGATGTTCAGATCAAGCTCTTCCAGTTCGCGGTGGATCGGCATAGTCGCGAATTCGCCGCGTGTCCCGAAACCGGCGTTGTTCACAAGCAGGTCGATGTCGCCCTGCCCGAGCCGCTTCTCCACCGAGATGACACCCTCAGGAGTTACGAGGTCAGCCTCGATGATTTCCGCTACGCTGCCCTGCGTTTGAGAGAGCTCGGCCGCGATCTTCTCGAGACGATCTTTTCGCCGCGCGACGAGGACCAGGTCATATCCCTTGTTCGCCAGTTGCCGGGCGAACTCTTCACCAATCCCGGACGAGGCGCCGGTAACGAGCGCTTTGCGCCTCCTGGTGCTCTCTTTCGACGGAGCTTTCGCCTCTGCCGTCTCACGCGTTTGAGTCATGCGTCGACCTCCCTTTGAAATGCCGGCAACAGATTATCATTCTTCGCCGAAGAAGCGGCGGCGCGCCGTTTCGTCGACCGGTGCCGATCCTGGGCCGCTGAAGAAGGTGTCCGGTATTCTCGTCTGGTCCATCGCTACCTGAGGCAGCGCCTTCGCGCGTCGCGCGTCTGCTTCTGCCCCCGGCTCCATGAAGATGCCGGTAAACCATGACTCGGCTGTGTGCAGGTCATGGAATTGGCGGTCATGCTCCTCCGCGTAGGCGTGGCCGGCGGCGTCCCAGTCGTCGTCTGCTAGAAGGGCGTCGCGGAGGATACGAGCGTCGCGGAGGGTCAGGGCCATACCCTGCCCCCACGTCTGATCGCTCTGCGCCGCCGCATCGCCGATAAGCGCGACGCCCTGTCGATACGGGTGATCGACCCAGGAGTCGGCTCCCGAGAATGTCGCGAGCGGCCCGGCGGAGGTCGCGCCTTCGAAGTATTCGGCGGGCATACCCGTCTTTACGGACTCTTCGACGAAACGTGGCACCTCGCGATCACCGCTCCTTCCCGGCTCACTGCTGCGCGCGCCGAAGTAGAACCGCGCGGCGATCTCCCTGGGGAAACATCAGCGCTATTCGCGAAGCGAACGGATTGAACACGGCCACGCTGTAGTCCATCGGCGCCGGCGTATTCTCGATGAGGATGCCTGCCAGCCATTGCTGGTCGGGATCGTCGTTCGAATCGAACCCGCCCCACTTGCGCACCATCGATCCGCGGCCGTCAGCGCCGACAACGAGGCGCGTAGTCAACGACGCGCTGCGACCGTTGCTCTGGAGCGTAACGCTCGGCGTAGCGCCGGGCTGGACAGCGACCACCCGAACGCCTGTTTTCACTTCGACGCCCGCCCTCTCTGCCGCCTCCACCAAGGCCTCTTGGGCCCGTGGGTGGTAGAACGTCATTGGGTGTTTGGCATGAGGTGTCGTCGCAGCCAGGTCCCTCAAGCCGATGCTGTTCCCCGCAAGGCGCGTGTCCCACCCCGTCGGGTGGTAGCCGCACTGCGAAATCAGTGTCTCGTAAACACCCAGCTCGTGCGCTTCGGCGACTCCCCATGGCGCGAGCCACTCACCGCGGACGCGGTCCTTGAACTTCGCCTCGCGCTCCACAACGAGCACGCGTGCCCCGCGCTCGGCCATCGCCTTGGCGAAAGAAGCGCCGCCGAGGCCGCCACCCACGGTGATGATGTCGTAGTCGGGCATTTTTAACTCCCCGCCGCTGCTTTCTAGCCGGGCAGCAACTCGCCGCAATTAAGGTCGTCGATGGCCATCAAGCTGCGCTCGAGCATCGCCGAAACAAGCGAGACGCCGCGTTCGTTGCTTAGGTCAAGGGTACCGCCCGCAATCACGGGATAGACGAGGCAGTACAGCACCGACCTTCGATAATCCTGGAAGCAGTCCTCTCGGCTGTAGTCCTTGACCCCGTTGTCGAGCAAAGTCTGGTAGTACTGAGCCAGGAGGTCCTTTTCCCTCGCCCGGCGCGCGTCCGTCTGAACGCTCTGGCTCAAGAAGTAGCCAAGGTCATATGGTCCCCTCGCCCGGGACATGATCTGCCAATCGATGACGGTCAGCATCCGCTTCCCAGGCTCCTCAGCGAAGAAGAGGTTGTCGTAGCGAAAGTCGCCGTGAACGATGGTGCAGGGAGGCTCGGATGCCCGGTCGAGGAGATAGCAGACATTCGTCGCCAGCTTCTCCATCACCGGCCGTACGCTGTCCGGAACGCGGTGTCCGAAGATGTTTAAACAGGGCCCGAGGGACTTCTGATAAGAATCCTCCGCGGAGCGATGGACCGGCGCATTGGCGTGTGGTATCCAATCCAGCTCCTCCGTCTCAACCTTGCCCCACCAATCGGCGTGGAACTTCGCCATTTCCCGAACGGCGAGTTCTGCCTCTTCCTGTGTGGCGCCGGCGCATTGATCACCAATTCGCGCCTCACTCAAGTCCTCCATGAGAAGAACAAACGTGCCGGTCGCGGCGTCAAAGGCAGAGAAGAAGCAGTGCGGCGTCGCCATCTGCGCACGCCTGGCAATGTCCTCGTAGAAGCGCACCTCTCGCTCGTAGAATTGAAAGAGATTGGCGAGGTCGCGGTTCTCCTGAACAGCGGCCGGGAATTTCGCGATCAGCGAGCGCGGAGCGCCCTCGGCACGGCCTTCGTATTCCAGGTTGACCCGCGCTAGTTGTCCCAACAGCCCCACGCCTTCGCCGATGACCTGGTTGCTAAAGGAACGGACCGGCGCGCCCACGGCGTCGCTTAACCACTTCGCCGTCAGCTCGGTCGGGCCCGCTGGCAATTTTGTTTTAGGCATTCTCGCCACCTCTCCAGCTCACTTCGAACAATCGGACTGGTTCGTCGAATCCTTTCAGGCGCACTCTCCCGCGGTCCGTAAACGCAAACCCTTTACCGATACAAAGGTCTCGCACGACGCCGGACACGATAATCTGTCCAGCAACCGCCTTGCTGCAAGCCCGCGCGGCGAGCTGGACAGCTGCACCGAAGATATCATTGCTTTCCTCCACCGGCTCTCCGGCGCCGATGCCGATACGCAGCCGGACTGAGTCCTCAGCAGCGAGTGCTCGCTGCACCATAATCGAGCACTCCACAGCGCGGGCCACCGACCCGAACGACGCCATCAGCCCGTCGCCCGTGTGCTTGATCTCCCTGCCGCCGGTCTCTGTCAGCGCGCCGCGAACGGTGGAGTCATGGACACGGAGCAGCTCCATCGCCCTCGCGTCCCCCAGGCGTTGCGTGAGTGCGGTTGAGCCTTCGACGTCTGTGAAGAGCACGGCCCTGAACGCCGTATCTGGCGGCGGTGTTTGTCGCCGCGGCACCTCTTGTGTGGTACCTAGCAAGCCCTCAACGTCCTTGCCTTCCACCTCGATAATCTCCTCCGGCAGCAGCCCATGGGCCTCGCGATGGACGGCCATGGCGACGTCGGCGCTTGGCGCCTCCGCGAGGCAAAAGATCTTGCCGGCTGGCTCGTTGAACCAGTAGCGCAAATAACGGACGCCGTATTTATCCTGAACATCCAAGTCCTTGAGATGCGCGTTCGCCAGCGCCTCCGGCGTCACCCCCTGCAGTTTGTGTAGGTCCATGTACAGCGGCATGCTTAACCCTCTCCCTCCCGCCAGTTGACCGCGTAGACGTGCACCGGGTCTTCGAACCCGCGAAGCACCTGCTCGCCCCGGTCAGTGAAGCCAAAGCCCTTGCCAGCCATTAGCTCCCGCACCACGTTTGAAGCCAGGATCTCGCCTCCTTGGGCCTGGTCGGCGATCCGCGCCGCCATGTTAACCGCGGTGCCGAACAGGTCCCCGTCCTCGGCCACCGGCTCCCCGGCGTTGAGGCCGATTCGCACCTGCAACGGCACGCCATTTGGCGACCCACCGCTGGCTTTCCCTTCTTCGAACGATTTCTGGACCGCGATCGCACACTCCAACGCCTGTCGCGCCGACCCGAACGACGCCATGAAGCCGTCACCCGTCGCTTTTACCTCGCTGCCACCGTGGGCGGCGAGCGCCTCCCGCACAATGCGCTCGTGCCCCCGCAGCACGGCTCTGGCGCCTTCATCACCCAGGCGTCGAGTGAGTGCTGTCGAACCTACGATGTCGGTAAAGAGGATCGTGACCAGGCGTCCTCCGAGCCCCGTTGATTCCACGAGACCGGCATCTCCTTCCAACCCGAGAAATCGGTCAATCGCCCGTATGACCGAGGCGGAGTCGCCGAGGAACGGCGCGCCGGACGAGCCTTCGAGCAGGGTGAGGCTGGCACCCGGTATGCGAGCCGCCAGCTCTTTTGCCACGTCTACCCGGAGCCACTCCAGCCCACCGCGGTGGAGAACAAGCGTCGGCGCCTTAACCTCAGGTAGGAGGGCCGAAACGTCGAGGTCCTGGTATGCCTCGATCAGCGCCTGAAGCGCTTGTGGCGTGATGCTCTCGCGGATCAGTGCTGCGAACTGCTGCGCGGATGCGCCCTCCGACCAGCCGAGCCGCACATGTGCCAGCGTTTGGGTATACAGCTCCCAGTCCTTATCCATGAACCCGCGTGTCGCTTGCACCTGGGTTGATCGGGCGTAGTCACTGCTTCGTGCGTACGTGCACCACAACACGAGATGCGACACCCTCTCGGGGTGTCGCGCCGCGTATGCAATCGCCACGGGCCCCATGTGCAGGACGCCAAAGAGGACCACAGTCTCCAGCTTGAGGCGGTCAACCACCGCCTCAAGGTCAGCAACGAGCGCGTCCAGAGAGTACTCGCTTACGTCACGGTCGGACATGCCGATGCCCCGCCCGTCGTAGCGGATCAGGCACAGGTTCTTCGCCAGATTGTCGTACCAGCGACGATATTCCGGTATCTGCCATTCGCGCTGAATATGACTGCTCCGGAACCACGGCATGTGCACGAACGGCATCCCCTCGCCGATCGCCCAGAAGGCAATATTTACGCCGTCGGCAGTCGTGGCGTACTGAATACGCGGCTCCATGGCGCGTCCTATGCTACACGATTCGCGCCGCGCCCTTACACCAGTTCCAAAAGGTTTCCTGTATACGGAAATGTTACGCTTCGATGGATGCCCTGTCATGAGAATGTTACACATCCAGTGGCAGAATGGCTGAGTCCCCAGAACCAGGTCAAGCGCATGGTTGCATTTGGTGTGGCAGGCAGGAGGTTTTGATGACTCGCGATGACGCTGCTCTTAAGGACTGGTGCCGCAGTCGTATCCACGACAGGTACCGCGAGGCGTACCGGCTGACGTTGGAGGTAGGCCTTCAGGCCGAGGAGAAGGAAGACCTCAATGCGCTCGCCCAGACAATGGACAGTCTGGACTCAGCTATCGAAGTGCTCGAGCGTGCGCGCAGAGAGCTCGTAGCCGTCTGACGTCGATGCCAACGGTCCGCCGATAGCGGACCGTGATTGTAGAGTCGAGAAAACGCCAAGGTCCAGCTCGCTAGGGGGCGGGTTTGACGCCCGCCCGCTACGCGTTCAAATGACGGCGATCGCTTCGACCTCGACCAGCATCTGCGGCTCAGCCAACGCCGACACCTCGACCATCGAGGACGCGGGGCGGATTTCGCCGAACGCTTCGCCATGGGCCCTCGCAGCTTCTTCGAGACGCGAGATATCGATCAGGTAAATGCGCGTTCGTACGACGTCGTTGAGCGACGCGCCGGCCTCGATAAGCGCCTTCTCGATGTTCGCGATCGCCTGTTTCGCCTGAACATAGACATCTCCCTCGCCGACCAGCCTGCCATCCTCGCCCCAGGCCACCGTGCCCGAGACGTATACCGTATCGCCGGCGCGAACCGCACGCGAGAAGCCGATCTTCGGCTCGTAGGGAGACCCGGAAGAAATGCGACGACGGTCGGTCAAGCCTATCGCCTCTTGTACGTCCCTGTCAGGGTCGTCTCGCCGAGGATACGGCCTTCCATCGCTTTAAGCAGGCTCTCCTTCGAGGCGCCCGGATCAAGATCCAAGATCCCATCGAGTGCATAGAGTCGGAAGTTGTAATGGTGAGCATTGCCGCCCGGCGGGCAGGGCCCTCCGTAAGCGTTATCTCCGAAATCGTTGCTGCCCTGCACGGCGCCCTCGCCGTTAGCGGGTCGGTCGGTCTTTTCCACGCCCTCCGGGAGGGCGCGTGCTTGGCCGCGAACGTTATAAATCAGCCAATGCGTGTATGTTCCGCCGGGCGCATCCGGGTCGTCCATGATCAGGGCGAGGGACTGAGCTTCGTCGGGAACGCCCTGCCACTTCAGCGCCGGCGAGACGTCATCACCATCGCAGGTGAAGCGCGCGGGAATGGATTCGCCATCCGTAAATGCATCGCTTGTGAGCGTGAATTCCATGGCTCCCTCCTTTGGCGTCGCTGTTAGAGTAGCCGAGCTTCGCGCTGAGCTCGCTGCGGGCGTAGTCGCACGCGCAGCCCCGTCATCGCCCCCGCAGGCGGAGACAACTAACGCCAGAGCGACAACGAATGGCAGTAGCCGCAGCCACATCGGACTTCCGCTTACTCCAGCTCGAGCGCGACGAGGGTGCCCCGCTCGAGCCACTCGCGATGGGACTTGCGGATGCGGGACGGCGATGGCCACGTCCAATCGACGACAGGAACATCAAAATAGTCGTAGGGGACGATGGTCTCGACGTAGAGCTGTTCGGCC
>Ga0209376_1003284_pt1 | contig 14737 bp, 15 predicted proteins | sample GraSoiAngelo_134_FD_185891 | JGI IMG/M metagenome (GOLD analysis project Ga0209376, IMG submission 185891) | Grasslands soil microbial communities from the Angelo Coastal Reserve, California, USA - 14_0929_05_30cm (SPAdes) (version 2) | ecosystem: Environmental > Terrestrial > Soil > Grasslands ... | reverse complement strand
GTGGCGCGGCTGCCAACGCACCGATGCGGTCCGAGCCACCGATGTGGAGTCCCGCCGCGAGCAAATCCAGAGTGAAGATCGGGCCCAGTTCTGCGAGTGAGAAATGGGGTGCCGAAGTAATTCGTGGTCCGGCCGTTCCAAGAAATCCGAAGATGAACGAGGCCATGAAGCCTTCGATCATCAGCCGCGCATGCGCGATATTCGGATACGCGATACCCGCCCCAAAATAAAACAGCGGCCACAGCGACACACCGAAAACTCCGAGCAGCGCGCCGGCAGGAAAAAAAATCCGAAACGGCTCTTCGCAACAGACGCGCAGGAATTGCCGCCGCGAGCGATCGTCGATCTTATCCGACACTTAAGCCTTCGTATGTTTCCCCAATAATGTGATCCACAACTGCTTTGATCTCATGCGTCTGCTCCCAGACTGCTAATTGGCGATCCGCGCCCGTGCCTTCGCACATAATTTTCTCGACGTGCGCGATCTCGGCGTGATTGCCGAGTTCATCTACTTCCGGGGCAATGAACTCCAGCATCTCGTGCAGCAAATCACGTTCGTCCATTTCGCACCTGCGACCGAAGTCGATCAGTTTCCCATCAATGCCGTAGCGCGACGCGCGCCATCGGTTCTCATCAATCAAACGACGAGGATACATCCGAAAGGTGACGTTTTGTCGGCGCAGTTTTTCTAATTTGGCCACGATTGCCTGCATCAGTGAGGCGAGTGCGATGGTGTCATCTACCCGCGATTGCGCATCACAAATCCGGAATTCGATCGTGTTGAAAAAGGGGTGCAACCGGATGTCCTACCAAATCTTTTTTGCGTTATCAATACAGTTGGTCGTGACAAGGAGCGCTAGATAATCCTCGTATTCGGATAGACTTTCGAATGCATCGGGAATCCCGGTGCGCGGGAACCGCTCGAAAATCATCTGTCGATATGCCTTTAAGCCGGTGTTCTGTCCCAACCAGAAGGGCGAATTAACCGACAGTGCATAAAGGTGGGGGAGGAAATAGCGTGCTTGATTCATGATATCGATTACTTCCTCGCGGTCCGGAATTCCCACGTGCACGTGCAGACCAAAGATGAGATTGGCGCGCGCAATCTGCTGCATGTCTTTGACAATGGTGGCGTAGCGTTCATCGGCCGTAATCAATTGATCCATCCAGTGCGAAAAGGGGTGGGTGCCGGCCGAAGCGATCTTGAGCCCATCGCGTGCCGCCAGCGTGGCCAGCTCACTGCGCAATTCGATTACCTGCTGGCGCGCACACGATGCATCGTTACAAATTTCCGTGCCCAGCTCGACCACCGACTGGTGCATCTCCGGCTTGACCCGCTCTTTCAAAATGATTTTGCCGCCGGCAATGATTTCCTGAATGTGAGATCGCAGCTCACGTGTCTCCGGATCAATGATCTGGAATTCCTCCTCGATACCAAGAGTAAAGACGTGATCTTTCATCGGTCCCGGTAACGAGTACTGATTAGAGTCTCATCCACAAGAGCTGAAGCAATCACAAACGCCAGATTGACAATTGAAGGTTAATCTTTAGCAAAAATCGGCAGGCCAGAGGAGGACTGAACTCATACGCTCTGATGTGAAAGCAGATATGGATTTACGAGCTCCGGTTGGCGCGCATCCATTCCTAGCGGAGATGGAACCACATCATCTCGATCTTCTGGCCGGATGTGCATCGATCAAGCAGTTCGAGGGTGGCGAGATGATTTTCCGCGCCGGCCAACCAGCCAACGGCTTTTATTTGATCGAAAACGGCGCCGTTGCGATCGAAGGATCGGTTTTCGAGCACGGTACGATTACGACAGATACACTGGCTGCGGGCGAACCGCTCGGCTGGTCCTGGATGTTTCCGCCCTATGTCTGGCACTTCAGCGCACGGGCCACCGAGCCAACGACCGTTCTTTTCTTCGATGCCGAGCGTCTTCATAAATATTGCAACGAAGATCTCACCCTTGGTCATCAATTGTTTCGGCGAATGAGCCAGGTAATGGTGCGGCGACTGCAAAAATCGCGCAGCAAAATAATCGAGCTGAGTCGATCGCTTAACGTTCCAAACTAATAATCGAAAACAAATCTATATCCCACTTGTCTGCCGAGTCGTAGGTCGCTGCGAGCTTGTGGCGAGCTGAATTACGTCCCCCTTCGCCAAAACTTCGGCGCAACAGCTCGAAAACTTTAGCGGCCTGGAGCCTAGGGGATTCGAACCCCTGACCTCCTCAATGCCATTGAGGCGCTCTACCAACTGAGCTAAGACCCCGTTTCACCTATGAAAACCGGTGCGGTTGGAAACCGCAAAAATTCTGCTTGTCCACCGGTTTTGTACGCTGTAGCCTCAAGTCCACTTGAGGACGCTAAAGCGCCAAATCGGATCATTTCAGAAAGTCGGCGAGTGTCTGTACCGATATTCATCGAACGGCGTTTATTATGCCCGTATCAAGAGCGGCGGCAAGGAGATCCGCCGCAGCCTGGAAACGACCGATCGGGAGTTGGCAAAGCGCGAGCTCGCGCGCTTCAAAGATGAGCAACGACAGATCGATCGATCGCAAGGCAAACTCACACTGGCAGAACTGTGCGATCGTTTTCTCAAAACCATCCAGCATCAGAAGCCGAAGACCATCGAGCGTAAGACGCTCATTGTTCGACGCATCAAGCGTGATTGGCCCACTGGAGCGCAAACGCAGGTCGGGAAGATCAGACCGTCTGACGTGGATCTATGGCTTGCGCGATACCAATTCGGACCCGCCTCGCGCAATCTGCACGTCGCAACAGCGAAGGACCTTTTTGCGATGGCCACGCGCGACAATGCGATCTGTCGCTCGCCGGTTGATCATCTGCGTTCTATCAAGCTCGACAAACCGATCCGGAAAACTCCGACCTTTGAAGAGTTCAAGATGATCGTTGCCAGCATCCGCTCTCAACAGTTCAATGCGGATGCCGAGGAGAGCGCAGATTTTGTCGAGTTCATCGGGTTGGCGGGACTCGGGCAAGCGGAAGCGGCGGCCCTTCAGTACAGTGACATAGATTGGGAGCGCGAAACAATTACGACGTTCCGCCACAAAACAAAATCCGGCTTTGCTATGCCTCTTTATCCACAGCTGCGCGAACTGTTGTGCCGGCGCCGTGCGCTAGCTAACGCGCATCCTGATGCGCATGTGTTCAGGATCGGGAACGCCAAGAAGGCAATTGCTCACGCGTGTCAGCGACTAAACTTGCCTCGGTACAGCCATCGCTCATTCCGCCGAATGTTCGTGACGCGCGCAATCGAGCGCGGCGTGGACGTGAAGGTCATTGCCGAATGGCAAGGTCATAGAGACGGCGGGAAATTGATCCTCGACACTTACAGCCACGTTAATCGCATCCATTCGCAACGGATGGCGCAACTCATGACTGATACCGACGAATGTTGTGCAGATGGCGCTGAAAATGCCGGGGATAGTATGACCCTCGCTCACGTCGCACCGCCGGTTAAAGTCTGCGACGCATTAGGTTGGTTTCGTTATGTACGCCATTTGAAAGACAACTGGCAGTGCCCAGGCGGATTAGATTACGAGAAGTTCTGTAGTGAATTTGTGCTCGCCGCTGTCCCTGACGGTTGGATCAAACTTGGCTATGGCCCCACCGCACAAGGAAAGCAACGAAAAGACATCGGCAAGGGACACGTTGCTTTTTTGGACATGTATACCGCTGGAGTTTTCGATTCGTTAGCTGAAGCGCGGGCGGGAAAAGGTAAAAAGATTCAATTCGACCGTGCGGTCGTTGACCGCTTCTTCCGCGTTTCGATAGGTGCAATCGCGTCCAACGACTCAAGGTTCTTCCCGGACTTCCGGCAAGCTGTCGAACATTGGCGCAACTGCTTAGAAAATGGTGAGCCTTTGCTCATGGCAGCGAATCGAAGGAACGTATTTATGATCTTAACGACCTTGCTGGAAGATGGGTCGCCAACATTCACAGTTAGCCAATTACGGAAATTGGTTAACCTGAAGTTCAAAACAACTCTAACGGCCAAAGACGTCGGCAAAGTTGTTAGGCGGTTAGGAATTAGGAAACCGTCTTCCGGCACATAATCCCCTGCCAGGTACCCCCGAGGTTGAGAGCTCAGGGGTATTGCGCGGTGCGCAGCTAGAGAGCATTTCAGCAGCGCACAAATATGAATGAGAGAGTTAGACATAAATCCACCATGCCGCCGGGGATCACACCTGGCGCTCTTAAAATCAAAGAAGCGGCTGCTTATCTCGGGGGAATCAGTCAAATCACCGTTCGACGACTAATCGAGAGAGGGCTCATCAAACCGAATCGAGCGTTGCGCCACATCCTCATTTCGAAAGCTGAGTTGGATCGCTTTTTGAGTCTCTGAACAACGGTGTTTGCGAGGCGAAGTAACGCTTGCCGCTCATGACTGATCAACTTCCTCCATTCGTTCAAGACATGCTCAGTGCCCCGCCGCGAGCCGGTGAAGGTGTTCACCGTTGGCTCTTCCAAGTTGCACGCCAGCTTCACGCCCACCTACTCACTGGCGAAATTGTGAATTTGCTTGAAGGCCGTGTCGCAAACTGCGGGCGGTTCGTGCCGCGACAGGAAATTGTTTCAGCGGTTCAAAACGCACTTCCGTTCGCTTGGCAGCACGGCAGCCAATCACAGCCGATCCATTTCGCCCCCAAATGGCCAAGCGTGAATCAGAAACAGCGCGAAGCAATCATTCGCGGCAGCGGAGAACTTGCAGACTTGTGGGAATTTTCCAAACCACGAATCAAAGACGGCGAAGCCCACACAGAGCAAATTATTGATCGGCTTTTCCCGGACGGTCCGCTGCTGTGTTGCGGCAAATTGAACTCGGACTTCGACACTAGGCCGCGCGAAGATTGGCGCGGTGAGTTGTCGGGGCTGCAATTCATTGTTCCATCTGCCATGTCTGCAGTTACAGGCAAGACCAAGGACGGTCGAGAATCCAAACACGCACTTGATAACACCGCCCGGCGGCGATTCCTCGTGTGCGAATTTGATAACGGTGAGGTTGACGATCACGCTGCATTGCTAATTCACCTCGGCGGCTATGCGCCACTTGTGTGTGCCGTCCATAGTGGCGGCAAGAGTTTGCACGGGTGGTTTTACGTTCATGGCCAACTCGACGAAAAGATCCTGCGCTTCTTCCGATACGCCGTATCACTCGGTGCCGATCCGGCAACGTGGACCCGTAGCCAGTTCGTACGAATGCCGGACGGAGTCCGAGACGACGGCAAGCGGCAGACGGTCTTTTTTTTGAATTTCAGCTCGTTAGAGGCAATACGATGAACACCCTCGTTGAGTTGCCTGAAATTCGAGATGTGCCGGACGTGGGACCACCGACGGAGCAGAGCGCGGTTGCACAACCGGCGGTCGAGATCCCGCTGGCAACTATCCTTGATGAGATACATGCATTCCTACGACGGTTTATCTCGTTTACATCCGATACGCAGCCGGTCGTGATCGCCCTGTGGGTGGTGCACACGTGGTTCATTGAAGCGTTTGAGTTCACACCTTACCTGCACATTCTCTCGCCTACGAAGCAGTGCGGGAAGTCGCGCTTACTAGATTGTCTCGCCCTGTTAGTGCGCAACGTGTGGCGTGCGGTCTCAATGTCGGTCGCGGCCCTCTTCCGCACTATCGAAAAGGATCAGCCAACTCTTTTGATGGATGAAGTCGACGCTGTCTTCATAAAAGGCAACGACGACGGGAATGAAGACCTTCGTGCAATGCTTAACGCTGGCTTTGAACGTGGATCGAAAGTCAGGCGCTGTGTTGGACCAAATTTCGACGTGAAAGACTTTGCCGTCTTTTGCCCTAAGGCGCTGGCTGGCATCGGCAAAGTGCCCGACACGGTAAGCGACCGCTGCATCCCGATTCACCTGGTTCGCAAGAAAAAGGCCGAACGCGTCCAGCGCTTCAGGAAACGGGAAGTTAACGTTGAGTTGCTGGTCGCGAATCTGCGCTGGCATGCGCAAAAGGGCGAAGTAATCGAAACCTTGCGCAACGGCCGCGCGGAACTGAATGAAATAAGTGATCGGCAAAACGACATTGCTGAACCGCTGATCGTGATCGCTGACATAGCCGGCGGCGATTGGCCGGCCAAGGCCCGTCGCAGCGTGATCGAGTTGTGCACGGCAGAGGAAGAAGAGAATGTTAACATCCGCTTATTGGCCGACATCAGAATCGTTTTCGAAGAAAGAGCTGCTGACCGGATTTCGACTGATGATCTCTTGCACGCCCTTGTTGCGCTAGATACCGATGCGCCATGGCCGTCTTGGTGGGGCAGCGATCTTCAGCACGATAATTTGCGCGGACCGGCGCAGAAACTACGGCGTCGGCTAAAACAGTTCGATCTTTCTTCGAAGACCATCAGGATGCCCGACGAAGCGACTGCAAGGGGCTATATGCGCGCCGAGTTCGAGCCGGTCTGGGAACGTTATTTATGTGGTTAGCCTGCCTTTTCCCAAAAAAGGACGTAACATTGTAACATTGTATCGCAAGCCAAACACTACAAGGTATTTATAAATATTAAAAACAACGTAACAAGAAGTGTTCTTGTTACATCCTGGTGAAAGTCACAAACTGCATAACTACAACAACTTATAGCATTTTGTTACTATGTTACTTCGTCAAACCGGAAAATGCTAGGAAAAATCTGACGACTACATTGGCTGAAGCAGATCCCAGTCTCTATGTACGACTGAATGCTCAGGTCATCTTGCGTTAGTCACTCATAATGAACGGCTTTGCTGACCAGCTGTGGAGCAATGGGGTGTAATTTATCTAGTTTTTGACGACAGTCTCGCCGACCCACGCCATGGTTCGCTAGGAAGGACCCATTCAAATTAGTTATACGTTAGCCGCGAGCCTAAAGGAGGCGATAAGCTGATCTAGTAGACTGTGGGAAATTCGGTTAATGGCCCTTCGCAGCCTCGGCGTGATAAGAGCGTTCTTCACGAAAGAAAGGCAAAGGTGGAAAATTCGATTTTGGTTCTCCTCTGTTCGGCAGCGCAGGTCGCAGATTGGAAAAAGGGACGATCGCGCGCGTATTGAGCAGGTATTTTGGAACGTGTTAAAGAATGCTCAGAAGTTTACACCCGAAGGCGGGACAATTTCCGTGCGGTCCTTTAATGAGGGCAAAGAAAAGGTGTCGTTTGAGATCACAGACAGCGGGAAAGGAATTGAACCTGAGCTTCTGCCGAAAGCCTTTGAAATGTTTCAACAAGGGTGCGGGGGGCCACTGGGAGGTCTTGGTCTGGGATTGGCGATTTCTAAAGCAATCATCGAGAGCCATGGCGGCAAAAATTTATGCGTCGAGTAAAGGAAGCGAAACTGGCGCTATCTTTACGATCGAGCTTAAACTGCGCAAGACGAAGCACCGGAAACACCATTCCTTTCATTCGAATGCGGCGGCTTCTTCTTGGACCAGACGTACCAATTGCGATATTTGGAATTTGCATCGGAGCGCGCCTGCTTGAACCATGGGTGCTGGTCGGAGGTGTGGTTGACTACGAGATCGATCAAAACACGAATGCCGCGTTGTTTGGCGCCGTGCGTAAACTCGATGAAATCGCCGAGCGTACCATAGCGCGGATCGACATTATAATAGTCGGCGACGTCGTAACCATCGTCTCGACAAGGCGAAGTCTGACAAGGCATCAGCCAAATCGCAGTCACGCCCAGTCCATGCAGATAATCGAGGCGGCGCATCAGTCCCTGGAAATCACCAGTCCCATCGCCGCTAGCGTCCATGTAGGTCCCGACTGAGAGGCAGTAGATTACCGCGTCCTTGTACCAAAGATCGTTGATCATATGCGGCTGTGAGGAGACTCAGGCATGAGTGCCTTGACGGTAAGCGTCTGATCAGACCTGAACATGGGTCAAGGCCAGCGATCATGTTTCCTCGAGCACAGCTGAAACGTGAAAAGCTGAAACGCTCCATTTCTGGTTGCCTCGCCACACCAGGCGCTCGGCTCAACAATGCCCGCGCGTTTGAGAAATACTGAGCATCTTCTCCTTTAGCTTCCAAATCGCAGCCTCCGCTTGAGGTGTTGATTATGGCCCCACTTTCAATTCTAATAAAGGGAGAGTGTTAGGCACAAATCACGACTGCGTGGAGGACAAAGTTTTGGTGGCGCGGCTAAATTCCCTTGGCGCTGGACGCCGGCTCAGCACGGTTCACTCGGCTCTTGCCGCCAGGATTGTTTCCGTTCAGCTCTGCTTTTTTGCGAACTCGCTCGAACTGTTTCTCAAGATTGGCTAGATCCTCGTCGGCAAGCTTTTCTAAATCGATAAGTTCATTTCGAGCGCCTTTCAGCGCTCGAATTAATTCGTCGAGTTTTAAGTGAGCCGCTTTAGCATCGCGGTTCTGCGTATTCTGAATGAGAAAGACCATCAGGAAGGTAACAATTGTCGTTCCCGTATTAATAATGAGCTGCCACGTATCCGAATAACGAAACATGGGGCCGGTTAGTCCCCAAATGATGATAATGAGAATAGCGCTTGCAAAAGTCCAAGCGCTACCCAGCACCATCGACGCATGCCTTGCAAAAATCCGAAAGGCATCGCTGGCTATGCAAAGGAATTCTTGCGATTCTTCGTGGTGCTTAAGGGTTTCCTTCTGCGTTTCCATCGACATAATATTCTGGTCGGCCAGGCGCAGGTCGGAAGCAGCGCTTATACGTGCCGCGCGAGGGCTGCGCCGCACATCCGGCGCCCTGCGACCGAATGTCCCTAACGACGGAAAGTGAAACCGAGTAGGAAACCGGCGCCGAGCGCGGCAAAGACCGCTTTCGTCGGGTTCTCGCGGACGTATTGCTCGCTGTCGCCTTGAAAACTGCGGACGCGATCGCGCGCATCATCCCATATCCCTTCCGCGCGGCCCAGATATTCATCGGTCATTGCGCCCGCGGCCGCGCGTACATCTTCCGCCGCTTTGTGGGCGTGCGTCGCGTCACGCTCTGCTTTCTCTCCGGCCTCCGGCGGAGCCGCAGCGCCTTGGTCCATTTGGTTTTCGTCAGCCATATATTTCCGTTATTGATAATTTGTTTACACTTTCGGTGCCGATGCTTCACTGACGGTGCTGATATCCTCAGCGCCGGCAGTTTTGAAAATGTGCTTCGCCCGATCAACGTCTTCGTTTTCATCGGTGTGCACGGCGATCAGGTAATTCCCCTTTTTCAACTTCTCCTCGTAGCGCTTTGCCTCGATCTCCGGGATGCCGAGACCGATTAAACCGCCGACGACACCCCCCGTCGCCGCACCGACGGCCGCGCCACTTAGCGCCGCCATAATTGGACCGGCGGCGATAAACGGACCGACACCGGGAATTGCCAACGCGCCAATTCCTGCCAGCAATCCGATCACGCCGCCGGTGGCGCCGCCTGTAGTTGCACCCGTCGTTACGCCCTCCGGGGCCTTGGTCGCTTTAACGTGACCAACGTCCCGCGTGCCGCCTGTGTCAGGCATGAGCACTGAAATTTCCGAGGCTGCGAAACCTTCTGCTTGGAGCTGTCCGACAATTCGCTCAGCTTGGCCGTGTGTCGTTGCAATACCGAACACTGATTTAGACATAATAATTTTCTTTCGTTTGTGTGAGGTTGTTTGTTACTTTAATCCTTTAACGTCGAGTTGATCGTCGATCTGGGCACCGCCAGCCGCTGATCTTGCAATCTGATCGACTTTTGCTTTTTCTTGCGCAGTCTTAACGGGTCCGCGCAGTGTGACTTGGCCGTTGGCGGTAATGATTTTGATGTTCTTCGCAGTCGTTGAAAGCTCGCGGTCTTTCAATAGTGCCCGTCGGATAGCCTGCGTGACTTTTAAATCCGCAGAGCTGTTTGACTGGTCGCCAGATGTCTTGGTTTCACCGGAGCGATCGCGCTCGTTTGTTGCTGTATTATCGGGTTTCGCCTTCTCATTGTCGGTAGCAAACGCATCTAAACTAAGTGCGCCGAGACAAGCCAATGCTAATAAAGTTCGTTTCATGGGTCCTTTCGTTCGAGGTTGAAGGGGTGTCGGGATTGATCGCAACCGGTACCCCCAGAGGTTTTATTTTATTTAGCCGCGACGTTGATCACGGATTTTCCCAACCTCGTTAACTTTTTGTCTATATCTGATTCCTCCGTCAAAGTAGTCTGAAGTAGCTACGCCTTTATGTGCAACCTCGGAGTAAAAAGATTAGGAGCAAAATCGGAATCGGAATTCCGAGAAGCCAAAGTAAAATGTATCCAGTCGCTCCCGCTTGTTTGATTCTATTCGTTAAACGCATCTCAATATCCTTTCTTAACGTTATTGATTCGGAACGCTTCGTTGTGCGCAGGAACTTGCTTTGATTGATGACAACCACAATCGGAACGACGGATGATTGTCTAATCAGGAAAAATCCGATTCCACATCCGACGATTTTTTGGTTCGCGATTCAGGAATTGCTCGGGGCGCGCTAGTATCTCAAAAATTACGAGCGGGATCCTACAGGTTACATTCTTCCCTCGCTGCTTGATGTTCCAATTCCTATTCTGCTCGTGATTTTCCTATTGCGCGGGTGCACGTAGCTGTTCGCCTTACGATTTAAGGCGCAAACTACGGCGCATAGCGAATCACGCTTACTGGGTCTCAAGAGAGCAATTCCACTGGCGAGAAGGAGTGTCATCCTGGTCCGCCATTTGGTGAAAGATCGGGTTTGATAGAAGCGAAGATCGGTGGCAAGACCCAGCCACAGACGGAGTAGTTCCTGCGCGCACTTTTGGTTGTTGTATGAGGCGGAATACCCCGAGGCTTCGTAAAGCTAGGTCACGGGTTCCATGAGGGCGGAAATTCCGGTTCGATCTCCGGAAGCGTTCGGACTGTTAATTGCTAATCCTATGGAGAAGGCAGGGATGATTCTTAACCTTCCTAGACCTTAAATTGGGTTCGATTCCTGCCGGGGACGCTGATTCGCTACAGAGATGTGTAGGTGCGCGACCTAATTGTCCGATTCGTAGGTTCCAAACTTCCAAAAAATCGGACAATTATCGCGGAAACTTACACCAGAGCGCGTGCAAGCCAGAGAAGCGCACGCGGTCTCGGGCCAGGATGAGTTTCGACACGCAGAAAAGCATGTGCGTTAGCGGGATGGCAAAGACGAACGAAAAAAGGACGGTGATGTGTTGAAACATGTGCTTCGCGGACGGGGATCCGTTAAATCGTTAAGGCCTTAAATCGATGCAGCGCTTCGCAATTACATCAAACATGAAACATTGCGGCGTTAGCTGCACGGGTTGCCGTTGGTACTCCGCACTGTCGAAGTAATCTTTGAATTTGGGATGCCTCCCTCGTTGTCGATCCTAACTAAACACTGGTTTCGGCGGCGACGACGTGAGACCGTTGGGCAGGTTCGCAGTGAGATTGCAGCGTAGGGGAAGCTCATAGCGGGTCCCACGAGCGATTGCTGTTTGGTGATACTACTATGAGTGCAAAACCAATGCGGAAAATTCCTGCCTCAGCCAAGCGGCGGGATCTGCGATGCGCGAGCGGCGTTGAGGGGCTGGACGATATTCTCGCCGGGGGATTGCCGCGCAATTGTTTTTATTTGGTGCAAGGGGATCCCGGCTCCGGCAAGACCACGCTAGCCCTGCAATTTCTTCTCGAAGGAGTGCGCCGAGGTGAAAAGGTCTTCTATATCACTCTTTCGGAGACAAGGGAGGAATTGCTCCACGTGGCGCGCTCTCACGGCTGGTCGATTGATAAAATTCCGCTGTTAGATTTATCGGTTGTCGAGAATCTACTCCGGCCGGAAGCGCAGACGACGGTGTTTCATCCATCGGAAGTCGAGTTGACGAAAGTGAGCCAGCTTCTGCTGAACGAGGTGCGCAAAGTTCGGCCGAATCGAGTGGCTTTCGACTCGCTCTCCGAATTCCGATTAATGACTGACACCCCTCTGCGCTACCGGCGCCAACTTCTGATGCTTAAACAACAGTTCGCGAAAATGAAGAGTACGGTTCTCTTACTTGACGATCGGATGGGCAAACAAGCGGTGATCGATCCGCACGTGCTTAGCCTTACGCACGGTGTCCTCGAGATGGAGCAACTCTCGCCCGATTACGGCACATCACGCCGCCGGTTGCGCATTTCGAAATTGCGGGCGGTGAAATTCCGCGAGGGCTATCACGACTACATCATCGCCACTGGTGGTCTGCGCGTTTTTCCGCGCATGATCGCGGCCGAACATCACAGCAAGTTTCGGCACGAGCCTGTTTCCAGCGGGATCAAGCAGCTGGACCGTTTGTGCGGTGGAGGACTGGATCGAGGGACAACCACACTCATCCTCGGACCGGCGGGCACCGGCAAATCTATGCTGGTTTTGCAGTACGCTGTGCAAATGGCGAAGAAGGGTGAACGCTCTATGATATTCATGTTCGACGAAACGCGCAGCGTAATGTTGAGCCGGGCCAAAGCGCTGGGATTCAATTTAGAAAAAGCGATCGAACGGGGCGCGATTACAGTGCAGCAGGTTGATCCCGCTGAACTTTCCCCCGGTGAATTCGCCATTCGTATTTTGCGCGGGGTAGAGGCGGGCTGCAAACTGGTCGCGATTGACAGTCTCAATGGTTATCTCAACGCCATGCCTGGCGAGAAGTATCTCAGTAACCAACTGCACGAACTTAGTTCCTATCTTAATCAGCAGGGCGTCATCACTCTGCTTGTTCTGGCCCAGCACGGATTGGTCGCCGCCGCCGAAGCGCCGGTTGACCTTAGTTATCTTTCGGACACGGTCGTAAGCTTGCGCTACTTTGAAGCGTATGGGGAAGTGAAACAGGCGATAGCGATGTTTAAGAAGCGCAGTGGACATCACGAAAGAACCATTCGCGAATTCAAATTGACGCCGGGAAAAGGCATCGGCGTCGGTGAGCCGCTAAGAGCGTTTCAAGGTGTGCTCACCGGCGTGCCTGTCTTCCGTGGCAGCGAAAAGCAAATCATGAAGTCCCGCTGACACGTCACGCTCGCGACGAATTTGCACCATGTCGCAACTGCACAAAGACGAGCGCGTGATTATCATCGCGCCAGTCGGCCAGGATGCCGAGGCCATGGCGGCGGCGCTCAAGAGCGAAGATTTTGAAACGCAAATTTGCCAGCGGCTGGATGAGTGTACCCGACAAATGGCGGATAGCGCGGGCGCAGTTTTGCTTACTGAGGAAGCACTGGAGTCAGTGCAAGCTTCGCACTTTTTAGACGTCCTTAGCGCGCAATCGCCCTGGTCCGAACTGCCCCTCATCATTCTGACAAGCGGCGGCGAATCGCGCCGCGCAGGATTATTGGACTTGGCGGCAGCCGCCGCCGGAACCGTGACTTTGCTGGAGCGGCCCATCAGCACCCGGACGCTGATGCGTTCGGTGCAGGTGGCATTACGTTCTCGCCGGCGGCAATACCAGGTGCGGGATCTCGTTAGGCAGCTGGCGAGCCTAAACCAAACGCTCGAACAGCGAGTCGCCCAGCGCACGACCGAAGCGGTCGAACGCGCCCAAAAACTCCGTCTGCTCTCTGCTGAATTATCGCTCGCCGAGGAGCGGGAGCGTCGGCGTATCGCGCAAGTGTTACATGATGATCTTCAGCAAATGTTAATGGCGGCGCAGCTGCATCTTCGCAGCCTGGACAAGACTGAAAACGCGGCCAAGCGCGCCGAGATTATACGAAATATTCAGAACATGCTGGAGCGCTCATTCAATTTAACACGGTCGCTCAGCGTTGAGCTTTCTCCGCCCGTCCTGCACGACCACGGTCTCGCCGCAGCATTGGAATGGCTTGCCGCTCAAGCACGAAAAGACCACGGCGCCAAAGCTTCCGTCGATGCCGATTCTTCGGCAAACCCAAAGGCCATCGACGTCGGCGTTTTCCTCTTCCAGGCGGTGCGCGAGCTTTTGCTCAATGCCGTCAAGCACGCTCCTGGCAGTCCCGTGCACATTACGATGAAGGGCACCGGATTGGGCAAACTCCGCGTTGTCGTTTCCGATCGCGGTCCGGGGTTTGATCCCGCCAAGTTAGATCGACAGGGAATCCAACTCGGCGGGCTTGGTCTCTTCAACATTCGCGAACGTATGGCCAGTTTCGGAGGTACGTTGCGGATCGACAGTGCGCCCGGCCATGGCACCCGAATAACGCTGGTTGCTCCTCGCGGCTGATCTTCAGCGCCCAACCCGAAGCGAGCGGCGTCGCGCTATTCGTCGACCCCGAGCTTGAGCTGACGTTGGTGAAAGATCGGGTTTGACCGCGGCAAGGGCCAGCCGCAGAGGAGTAGCGCCGGGAATGCCCCGAAGATCCTAATTTACTTTCAACAGTCGCAGCTATTTATTTTCCTGGTGCCCACGAATCTGCTGAGCGCGTCTCGTGCGATTAGCTAGACCAGGTTAAAATGCTTGGGTAATCTTCCGGGCAAAAATTAGCGGCGACCTCATGAAGAACGAAATCTACGGCAAGCGATCGGCCCACGTCAGCCATCGGCGACGATTTCCCAATATTTCGTTGCGATAATGCATTAGGGCCAATCGTGGCGCTCAACGCACGGTCGGTGCGTGCCTCAATCTCATTTCATCGTCGGTAAGAATCGACTTTTCGGAGTCAAGGAAGCAACGGTGGGCGCGCTACGACGACATCGTCGCTTGCGCCCTAGGCAAATCTTCGCCCGGCGGGGCTAACGGCGAGCGAATAGATTGCGCGATCAGTGTTATCGATCAATTCGGTAGCAA
>Ga0209376_1003277_pt1 | contig 14754 bp, 12 predicted proteins | sample GraSoiAngelo_134_FD_185891 | JGI IMG/M metagenome (GOLD analysis project Ga0209376, IMG submission 185891) | Grasslands soil microbial communities from the Angelo Coastal Reserve, California, USA - 14_0929_05_30cm (SPAdes) (version 2) | ecosystem: Environmental > Terrestrial > Soil > Grasslands ... | reverse complement strand
CATCCGCAAAGGAGGTGAGGAAGATCACCCGAGTCCCGGGACAAGCCGTCCGAATGTCGCGGCATGCGTCAATGCCTGTGCCGTCCGGCAGGCGGACATCCATCAGCACGACGTCGGGCTTCAGACGGATGGTCTCTGCGACGGCTTCAGCCGCGGTGCCGGCCTCGCCGACGACCTGGATGATGCCGATCCGGTCGAGCAGCGTTCTCAGGCCGATTCGTACGACCTCGTGGTCGTCTACAAGCACGAGGCGGATCGTGTTAATCGCCTGCTGCGGCATGCACCTGCTCCTTGGGAATGTCGATGAGAATTCGAGTGCCACACCCATGCTCGGAGGTCACCTGGCACCGTGCGCCAAGCTTTTGGGCTCGTGCCGCGATATTGCGCAATCCTTGGCCACATGCCTTGAGGGCCTGGGGATCAAAGCCGACGCCACTATCTTCCACCATCAAGCGCAGAGCCCCGTGTTCCATCTGAAGCGACACAACGCCGGTTCTGGCCCCGGAGTGCCGCAGACTGTTGCTCATGGCCTCACGCGCAATGGACAGGACATGCTTCGTCTCTTCCGGGGTTAATTGGCTTGCAGCCAGAGGGTCGAGACTGATGCGGAAGCGAAGCGAATGGGCCCCATTCATCGCCCTTGCCAGCTTGGTCAGTTCCGTTCTCAACCGGACCGCGCTGATGCGGTCCGGTTCTTCAACAACAATGTAGTTCCGGACATCCCGAATCACGAGGTTCAACTGCGCGACGGCATGCCGCAGCTTCTTGATGGCGACCGTCTCATCTTCTGTCATGAGATGCTGGCATTCCTCGAGCTCCATGCCGATCGCATAGATCGTCTGGATAATATTATCGTGGAGGTCCTGCGAGAGCCGCTCCCGCTCTTCGAGCGCCAGGCGAAGTTGTTCTTCGCTCCTTCGCAACGCCTCCTCCGCTCGCTTGTGTTCTGTGATGTCACGAGAGATGGACAAGAGTCGATCAGGAGCACCACTCGCATCGAAGAGGGGCGTGATGAGCACGTCCCACCACCGGGGCTTGCCCGCCGCCGTCGGGCAGAACCCGACAAATCTGCCGACACTCCCGGTGCGAGCAACTTCAACAGCTGCACTCGCCCTCTGCTTGTCTTCGCCTTTCCAGAAATCAATCCACTGGCTATTCAGCAATGACGTGATGTCGCAGATTTCCATACGCTGCTGGCCACCCTTGTTCATGAACAGCAGTCGCCCCTCCATGTCTAGGACCTTGATGCAGTCCGGACTGTTTTCGAGGACCCGGTTCTTAAAAGCCTCGCTCTCCCGCAGCGCTTCTTCCGCCCGCTTGCGCTCGGTGACGTCGCGTACCGCCGCCTGGTAACGCCCGTGGGTCATGGGCGACAGACACACCTCAATCGGCACGATCGTCCCATCCTTCCGTACAGCGACCCGCTCGAAGCGCAATGGACTGCCTATCTTGAGCTGCTGCAGCCGCTCAAGAACGACTGAACGCTCCTCGGGGAGATAAGTGTTCGCCACCGACATTCCCACCAACTCCTGTTCGGTGTATCCCAATAACGTACATCCGGCTGGATTGGTCAAAGTAAAGATACCCTCATCATCCAAAGCGTAGATGGCGTCTTGGCAAACCTCAATGAGCTGGCGATAGCGCTCCTCGCTCTCCCGCAGTGCTTCTTCGCCCCTCTTGCGCTCGGTGATGTCCAGGGCCACGCCGCCAAGCAGCCGACGCTCGGACGGACCTCGAAGCACGAACTTGAACACGACCCAGGTGTGAGGGATGCCGTCCGGGGTCGGGAGAATTTCTTCCAACTCAACCGTGCGTCCTGCGGCGAAGACGGCCCGATCATTCTTACGGAGTTGCTCGGCTGTGTCGGATGGCCAGAGCTCCGTATCGGCCTTCCCGATCATCTCGCCATTGGTCTTGTGGAAGATCTGCTCCCACAGCCGGTTGGCATAGACGTAGCGGCCCTCCTCGTCTTTCACGAATGCGACCAAGGGACTGTTGTCCATGAAGGTCTGGAAGTATGCCAGGCTGGTACGGAAGGCGTTCTCGGCCCGCCGACGTTCAGCGTCCTCCCTTTTGAGGAGCTCAATAGTGCGCCGAAGCTCGCTGGTCCGCTCCTGGACTCGGAGTTCCAGCTCTTCCTGCGCCTTGTGGAGCGCCTCTTCCGCTCGTACGCAATCGGTGATATCCACTGCACAGACAATTACCCCGATAGTGGCCCCGCTCTGATCACGGTAGGGAATCTTGTCGGCCTGGACCCAGCGCTTTTCTCCCGATGCGACCAGATAGGGTTCGATCATGCCGAACTTGGGCTTCCCGGTATTGATGACCTCCAGGTCGTCGGCGTGAGATTGCGCTGCTTCGGCTGGGAACAGCTCCTCTGTGCGCTTGCCTTCGACCTCTTCGACCGATCGGCCGATTGATTTGGCTGCCGATTTATTCGCTCGCAGGATCCGATTGTCCTTGTCTCTGCACCAGATCATGGCCGGTATGGAATCCAAGAAGGTCTGCCTCTCGAGTTCTTGTCGGCGCAAGACTTCAGTCGCCCGGCCGTGCTGCCGGAGGAGGACTGTTGTGATCCAGAGTATCACCACACCCATGGATCGGTTGAAGGCCGCCACTTCCACCGGGATACCTGGAGAAGAGTGGATGAAACCGACCATGATCAGTGCCGTGCAGATTGTCGCGAGGGGAATCAGGTATTGCCGGTGTGAGAACCAGAAGGTGAGGAACAAGGGTAGCAAATACAGCAGCCAGACTTCCCAGCCCAACGGCGACACCAAGTCCAGGAGGAAGATTGCCGTCATCAGGACTCCCGCAAGCGGAAGAATGAGAGAATGGATGTTCGTGGGCTTCGCAGCGATGGGGCTCGGACGCAGGGTATTCACTGTTCAATCCGATTGAGGGATGGGATAGAGCCTGTATTGATACGTATGACGCTATGTCCTGATCCGTTTTTTGTCAAGAAAACTCGCTGATTCTGCATCCGGCATCTGAGATAGGGAATGGTCAATGGTTCATGGCGAAAGGGAGATGGGTCATGGTTAATGGCTGATGGTTAATGGTTGATGAAAGGGCAAGAGAGCGGCTTACTTCATTCCTCATTCGCCATGAACCATTGACCATCAACCATTCCGCGTCGGCAGTTGGCCATCAGCCATTATCCATTTGCCATCTACACCGGATGACGGATAACGGAGAACGAATGACAGGCTTTTCTATGGGAGAGTTACGAGGGGGCGTTTCGGATTTCGGCGGTGGCCTTGGCGATCTGCTCCAGGCTGTCGAACGGGGGGAGCACTCGGTTCCGTAGCGCTTTGATCGTACTTCTCGGCTTCGACTGGGTACAGGTCCTAGCTAGAGCGACCCTTTAAGGTCCCTCCTGCCGGAGGCAGTCATCATCTGCGCTCCTCGAGCAGGACAACCATACGTGACTGACTCAGATCACCGTGGTCAGGTAGACCGAAGCCCCGTATGAGCAACGATTGTGAGGGGGTGATGACTTTGCGCTTGATCTCAAACCGCCTCGGGTCCTCCATCTCGTTCCGGTCTCGGATGAGTTGAAAGACTTCGGTGCAGACCTCGAAAAGCGGGGCAGGCAGCAGGCCGTTGGCGGCAGTCTTTTTTCCCTGTCCCTGGTCAAGGGCCGTGAGCTCTCTCATCAGCTCTATTGCCCGTTGATTGATGTGCAATAATCGTCGGGGTGAGGCCAGCACTAAAAGGCCAGGGCCTTCGCGGTGGTTCTGGAGCACCACCCCACTTTGTTCTGGCTCCCAATCGGAAGCTCGAGCGATTTCATTCATGGCCGTTTCTTCCATCGATGGCCTCCTCCTCGTAGGACCGATTTATTGAGCGTCGCAGGAGACGGCCTCGACTGAGGCGGTTGCCGAGCTATTCGTGGGCATAGGGCCGCCATGCGTCACATACTCCATTGGAAACGCCGGCTGTTTGCCGATCTGCCGCAGCGTGTCCGCGACCCGATCGGGCTTGCTCCAGGTGCTCCACAGGACCCCGCTCAATTCCAGTACGGCGCTCTGATCAGGGACGCGTTGCAGCAAGCCTGCAGAGAAATCCCTTTTCGGCATGGTCCGATAGATCTCTTCGAGGACTCGTCCCTCCGCCGCCGTGCCGATCTGATCACCCAACCGTTCAAACAGCCCCATCATCTCCGGAAAACACCGCCAGCCTAGCTTCCAGAGAGTCTCCAACTTGACCGCCAAGACCGATGTATTCCACAGGGCCCCGGAAATCATAGCGGCCTGAGCCTGAGCCGCACTAGGCTTCTCCACAAAGGCATTGACCTCCCAGACATAGGGGCGGTCTGATCCAGCCAACGCACGCCCTGGTTGAATCCATCCGTAGTCCAAGTCCAGGCTATCGGGCCGAACTCCCAGCAAGGCCAGCCGATCAGTCAGCCATTCAGCGGTCCAGACCGCGCGCTGAACGATCTCGACAAACCGATCCTCTGGATAGACAAACTGGTCTGAAGGGTGCATCACCACCGTCGCGCGAGGATCGCGCGCCCGGATATAGGTCAGCGGTAAAAAGACCTCTGCTGCTGTCCCGCGGTTTGCTGGCTGCAAAATGACCATCCCGGCTCGGCCATCGAATTGAGTGCAGGCCTCTTCCTGATGCTCCCGCGCAATCACCGTCACAATGTGCTCCGGGGGGACGAGGTGTGCCGTCCGATCCAGGGTATGCTGAAACAGGGACCGGGTGCCGACGAAGGCACAGTACTGCTTGGGTTTTTGCCGCCCCAGCCACTGCTGAACCAAGGGCCCCATGGGCCCCCCCTCGCCGCCTGCCAGGACAATCGCCCACAGTTGTTCCTGCCTCGTCACTGTGCGCATGACCTCCTCCATATATCCGACGAACCGCGTCCACTCGACGGAACTGCTCGATTCGCTTCACAAGCTACTGCCGGCCTGTTCATGCGGTGCTGCCAGTTGCGGACTACCGGTCTTGGCTTGTGCGGCTGAGAGCAGATAGAGGTCAACCCTGGAGGAGTACTGGACCATGAGGGTTCCATCCCGACTGAGCCGGTCCACGGCTGTAAAGACTTGGTTCCAGCTATAATCAGGAAGGTTATGGATCAGCTCCTCCATGGTGCAGTGGCCCCGTTGTTTAAGCTCCTGAAGCACAACCTGCGCAATCTCACTCCGACACTCAGTGATGTGCTCACGCTCCGATGCCATGGCCTCCTCCCTCTTGTTCCTCACGACCGTCCCTCACTGATGGTGCTGACCCGGTGCTTCCCCCCTGCTCTCCCTTTGCCCTGACTTGATGATCTGCAAAGGAAATAGGTTGTCAATGGCCCGCAGCAACTCGGTATGCAAGGCGGATTTGGACACAAACCCATCTGCACCCGCTGCCTGAGCCTCCTCCCGATAGGCCGGGATATCGTACAGGGTCAGCATGACGATACGCGGCGCGCTCAGCTGTTGCTTTATTTTTCGCGTCGTTTCCAGACCGTTCATACCTCCCATGGCCACATCTATCAGCACCAGATCGGGCTGCAGTCGAGTGACGGCATCGAGCGCCCCCTGGCCGGAATAGGCGCGTCCCACGATGTCAATCCACGGGTGCACCGAGAGCCATTGTGTGGCCTGCTCGACAAACTCGTGGCTATCATCCACCAGGAGCAGACGAAGCTTTCTCCTTGACGGTGTATCCGCTATTTTGATGAAAAATTCGAAGCCTTCGGTGGTCTCATCCATACGCGGGACGCTCGGACGTGTCATCACTGTTCCGATTCAGAGCAGATGAAAGGGGTCACCTCCTGAGGCACGATTATTTTGCGGTCGCAAGGTGAAGGGTCTCACTGGGACCTCTGCCGGGTCGGCCTGTTAGCTGGACGGGACTGGGCCGACCTCCTTCATGATTTCAGATTTCACGGCACCCGGTTGTAGCGCTGGAGCAAAGCGCATGAGCGCCTGCCCGTCCTCTAGGCCAAGTCCATAGCGCTCGCGCAAAGTGGGGAGGGTGGTTGCTGTCCGATCTCTCCCAAGCAAGGCGTCAATGAGTCCCGCTTCCTCAGCATACCAGCCCTCTTCTTCGTCCCGTGTGACCGCCACTTTCCGCTGCAGCCAGCACCATTGCATGCGTGAGAGGATTGCATTTGTTGATTGTTCCATTCGCAGTTCTCTCGCTAGCGAGATAAGGTGGCACGTTGAAGGTAAGCCGACAATCAGGGCAAACCTGAATTTTGACAGGGTAAACCTGAATTTTGAGGGAAAACACCCCTGTGGCAGAACGCGAGAGACCCGAGGTTCTTGAGGGACGAGGAAGGCTCAGTCGTCCGGCGAGATCAATCCGACACGAATGGCGTAACGGACCAAGCCCGGAACATCGCGAATTTTCAGCCGTTCCATCAACTGCACCCGGTGGGACTCCACCGTCTTCACGCTCAGGTTGAGCACCTGGGCAATGCCCTTGGTGGTTCGGCCTTCCGCGATCAGTTGTAAGATCTCGCGCTGGCGGGAGGTCAATCCGGCGAGGCCGTCTGACTCGTGTTCCTGTGGCCGAATGAAGTCTTGAACCACGTGCTTCGTGACGGCCGGCGTGAGATAGGTTTCTCCTCGCGCCACCGATCGAATCGCGAACTCGAGTTCGGAAATATCCGCCCCTTTCAAGAGGTACCCAGCCACGCCGGCTCGCAGCGCCCGCCGCACATATTCTTCATTCGCATGCATGGACAGCATGACCAGGCGCGCGGTCGGACATTCCTTGGCCGTGCGCGCGGCCGCCTCCAGGCCGTTCAGGCCTGGCATGGCGATATCCATCAATACCACGTCTGGTTGATGCGTCTGGATCAACCGCAGCGCCTCCCGGCCATCGTTCGCTTCGGCGACGACGTCGATTCCCTCGAGGCTACGGAGCAGCGCGCGGATACCCTCGCGCACCAGGACGTGGTCTTCCACGAGCAGGACGCGAATTGGGTTCATCGTGACGTGCTCGTCTCGGGCTTCTCGCCGGTTCCTGTTGATAGACCGAGCGGGAAGGTTGCCCGAACCTCAGTGCCCCGTCCGGGCTGGGAGGTGATGGTGAACAGACCACCAAGATGCTTGACGCGTTCTTCCATTCCCAACAATCCCATGCTCTCTCCGCGGGCGGCGCGCGCCAAGACAGTGTTCACGTCAAATCCGGTTCCGTCATCGCGGATGAGCAAGTCCAGCGTCCCATCCTGCTTGCTCAGGATCACGTTGATGCGCCGGGCCTTGGCATACTTGGTCGCATTGTTGACGGCTTCTTCCACGATGCGAAAGCAGGCGGTTTCTAGATCCAGAGGCAGACGCGGCTCGATCGAATCAGCCGTCAACTCTATGCGCCCTCGCGTGTACGGCGCCTGGTGCTCAGTCCACCATTTCAACGTCGCGATCAACCCCAAATCATCGAGCAGAGAGGGCCGCAAATCCAGCGAAATGCCGCGGACCCGCTCAATCAGGCGGTCGATGATCTCGACGCTGCGCTCCAGAGGGGATTTCAGCTTGTCGGGGCTATCGCGTTGCACGACCTGTAAATTCAGCTTGAGCGCAGTGAGGGCCTGACCGATTTCATCGTGCAGATCGCGGGCGATGCGGGCGCGCTCTTCTTCACGGACGCTCTCCAGGCGCCTGGCTAAGGCACGCGCGACTGTCAATAAATCTTTGAGCCTCACTTCCACATTCTTTCGGTCGGTGATGTCGGTCGTGATGCCGCCCATGGCGTAGGCCTTCCCCTCAGCCGTGCGGAGCGGGAACTTGAAGACAATGCTCGTATGAGGACCGTCATCGTGGAGCGAGACTTCTTCAAACTCCAGCGGTACACCAGCTCGAAGGGCCTTGCGGTCGTTGGCCCGAAAGGCGCTTGCCTCCGCCGGCTGGAACAGTTCCTCGTCTGTCTTGCCTATGATCTCTTCGCGGGTTCTATGAAACACTTTCTGAAACTGTTGATTGACCAGCAGATAGCGGCCCTCAGTGTCTTTCAGAAATATCAATGACGGACTGTTGTCAAGAATTGCCTGGAGACGAGTCTGACTTTCGCGCAATGCCTCTTCCGCCCGCTTGCGCTCGATAAATTGGCCGATCTGGCTGCCGATGCTCGACAGCATCGAAAGCAAGTCTGGATCCGACGGGCGAATCTCGCGGCTGAGACCCATGAGCACGCCCAGGGCTCGATCACCGAGCAAGATTGGGAAACCCAAGGCTCCGTGCAATCCCACTTTGGCCGCCATGGCCGCACGCGAAAAGTTCTGGTCCACCGCCGCATCGGTAATCCACAGGGGCTGACTGCTTTGCCAGACTCGGCCGGGCAGCCCGGTGCCAGGGGCGAATGTGAGCTTGCCGGAAAGAGCGATGAACTCGGTGGCTTTGAACGAGGGCGCGTGCCAGGTTTCCACGCGGCGGAGGAGATTCCTGGTGGAGTCTACAGTCCAGAGTTCGCCAACTTCCCATCCAAGGGCTTCGCCGATGACCTTCAAGAGCTGTGGCGTCGCTTCGGTCAGCGTGGCGAACTCCGCCAGCACACGCGTGACGGCGTACTGAGTGACCGAACGCTGCTCGACCCACTTGCGCTGGGTGATGTCGCGAATGATCGCGCTGTAATAGGTATCTCCCCAGGTCTTCCAGCTTGCCAGGGAGAGCTCCAGCGGAAATTCGCTGCCGTCTTTTCGCAACCCATGCAACTCGACGGTCGTCCCGATCATTTGCGACTCGCCGCCGGCCTGCATCCGCTTCAACCCCTGGAGGTGCGCCTCTCGATATCGCTCAGGCATCAAGAGCGTCAGCGGCTTGCCCCACACTTCCACTTCTTCATAGCCAAAAATGGCCCGTGCGCCCTTGTTCCAGGACAGAATGTCGCCGCGACTATCGGCTGAAATAATGGCGTCATGGGCGGACTGAGTCACGGAGCGGAACCGCTCTTCACTGGCTCTGAGCGCCTCCTCCGCCCGCTTGCGCAAGGTGATATCCCGGAGCAGCCACCGCATTTGGACCGCGGTCCCGGGCGAGGCCTGCGTGATGGCAACCGTCAGGGCAACAAGGAGGGGAGCCCTCTCGCGTGGCTTGAGACGGACATCCCACTCCTTGGTTGTCGGCTCGCTCTGTACCTGGGAGAGGTAGGTCCGAAAGGCATCGCGGTCCACAGCAGCCACATACAACGCGAAGGGTTTCCCCAGCAGTCCGTGCGGCGGAGCATTGAGCATGGCCGATGCCATACGGTTAGCCTCGCGGATAATTCCCGCCGCATCGGTGACCAGGTAGCCGTCCGGAGCACATTCAAACAACTCGTGGTAGCGTGCGCGTTCCGCTTCAACGGCTTGGCGCGCCGTGGCCAACTCTTCGTTCTGGACGCGGAGTTCCTCTTCGACAACCCGCAGTTCCTCTATCATGACCGCCATTTTCTCGACATCTTCAGCCGGCCCTGCCGTTTCCGCCGCCAGCATTCCAGCACGAGGTTCCCGCGCATGGGGGCGCTTGAGCCTGCCCCTTCTCGAATTGGCGTGCGTCTTCTTGTTCACGGCTTAGTCTCCTCCATCACGACGATCACCCCTTGGATCTCTCGCTCCGGGCCGAGCAGCGGTGAACAGGTGACCTGGCAGCTCATGCGTTTTCCCCGGCGGTTGGTTGCATCGAGCAGCACCTCCTGGGACTGAGACTCTCCTGACAAGCAGGCGCGGATGGCGCCTTTCAGCTTCTCGACCGGCAGGCCGATGTCCAGCTCCATGAAGGGCTCCCCACGGGCCTCATCCGCACGTAACCCCCAGAGTAGTTCGGCTTGCCGGCTCCATTCCTGCACGTTGAGGCTGCGGTCCACCAGGACCACTCCGACGCGTAGATTGCCAAGAATAGAATTCAAAGAAATATTCACCTTGTTGAGTTCCTCAGTCCGACTGCTCAACTCCGTGTTGACGGTTTGCATTTCGGCATTCGTGGATTGCAGTTCCTCATTCATGGTCTCCATTTCCTCATTGGTCGACTGCAATTCTTCATTGGTGGTCTCCAGTTCTTCGTTGGTGGACTGGAGCTCTTCGTTGGTCGTTTCCAGTTCTTCATTCGTGGATTGGAGTTCTTCGTAGGCCGTTTGCAGCTCTTGCATGAGCCGATTCTGCGCGACCTTAAGCTGCTGAAAGCTCGTCACATCGTTAAACGCAATGCTCACCCCGACCACGATCCCCGTTTCATCCCGAATGGGCATGATGGTGACATCCAGGTATTGGGTCTCGCCATTCGACAGGAGGCGTTCCGCACCAGTGACAATGAGAGGACCCTGCTCTGCCACGACTTGTGCGATACGGGCGCGAAGTTCGACTGGTCGGTAGGCCAGCTCCATTTCCAGAAATGAACGGCCCATGTCGCTGGGACTCAGCCCGAACGTGGTTTTCGCCCGCTCATTGGCCAGCATGAGGATTCCTGTGGCATCCACAAGAATTTGGGCCACCGGCTCACGTTCAAATACAAGGGCTCCCAGGCGCTCAACCCGAGTCGGACGGGAACCCGTCTCCGCTTGGTCAGACTTCGGCTGCGCAGGAACTAGGTTAGGTTTCGCATCGATTGACACTTTGGAAAATACGCGATGCTTCAGGTCTATTGGGAAGAATAGATTGTCATGAGTCAGCAGCATCTCTGCCTTGCCCAGGAACAGAAATCCCTTGTCATGAAGGGCAAAGTGGAAGTGGGACAGCATGCGCTCTTGAATTTCGGCATTGAAGTACATGAGAGTATTTCGACAGACGAGAAGGTCCAATCGAGAAATCGGAGCGTCCTGCATCTGGTCGTTCCGGCCGAATATGACGCACCGACGCAAGTCAGTGTTAAACGTGTACCGGCTTCCCGTTCGGGCGAAATATTTTTTCAGAAGCGCTTCCGGAATGTCTTGAATAGTTTTTGCGTCGTAGCACCCTTGGCGGGCAATAGCCAGAGCATCCTGGTCCAAGTCGGTGGCGTAAATCTTTGCGCGCTGGCGGAAACCCGATGTGCCCAGGTGTTCCGCCAGCAGCATGGCAAGCGTATAGGCTTCTTCACCAGAGGCGCAGCCGGCGCTCCAGACCCGGACCGAATCTGTCGGTTTCTTGTCGGCCAGGATCTGGGGAATGATCTCCTTACTCAGGTATTCCCAGGCATTCGGATCCCGGAAGAAGCCGGTCACGTTGATCAGGATCGTGTTGAAGAGGCGAGCGAACTCGTCCGTATGCACCTCGAGATAGTCGCGGTAGTCGTCGAAGGCTTGAATCCCAACCTCCTGCATTCGCTTTTCCACCCGCCGCAGGAGACTCGGCCTCTTGTACCCAGTGAAGTCAAAGCCGCGGACACGCTTGAGATATTCCAACAGGTTTTCAAAGGTGGAGTCGGGCTCATCCTGCTTCATCGGACTTCACTCGCCCCCTTCTCCGACCAAGGTCGCCAGTGCGCCGGAGATTTCATCCAGCGGCAGGATAAAATCAGACTGTCCCGTGTGAATGGCGGCAGAGGGCATCCCGGAAAACTCTGAGGATTTTTCATTCTGCACGATGACCGTCCCACCCATCTTTTTGATAGCCTTCACCCCCATCGCGCCGTCGCTACCGGTTCCGGTCAGGACCACGGCAATTGCGCGCTCCTTATAACTGGCCGCCACTGATTCGAAGAGCAGATCAGCAGACGGGCGCACAAAATGGACCAGTTCAGTTTGAGACAGGGACAGGCTCCCATCAGAATTGACCAGCAAGTGTCGGTTCGGTGGAGCCACGTAGACAATCCCGGGAGCTAAGCGGTCTCCCTCTGCAGCCTGCTTGACTTTCAACTTGGTGCGGCGGCTCAGAATATCGGCCATCAGGCTGCGATGTCGCGGGTCCAGGTGTTGCACGATGACCAGCGCGGCCGGGAAGTCGTCGGGGAGGCCGGATAATACCGCTCCTAAGGCAGCAAGCCCACCAGCTGAGGCCGCAAGGGCCACGACGTCAAAGGCGGCTCCTCGGAATTGCCTCAAGATGACGTCTTGCTTGCTCTTATCCATCTGCTGTCACTCCGCCGGTGCCCTTGATTGCGTTGACCTCAGTCCTTCGGTGACTCCAGGCTTCGTCAGATATCCTGAGGCTTTCTGGCTTCGAGCAAGAGGACTTGCGTGGCAGAAAATGAAGTCTCGGCACGTTGCCGACGTGATGAATGGCCGACTGGCTGCGGTGGAATAGTGCATCCGTTATGGCCAGCGTCATCTCGATTAGGGAAGTGTTATTCTACGCTTAGGGGAAGAAGCACTGCAAGAACTCCTTCTGCGGTTGGGCATACCATCATTGGCGAATGACGGTTGACGAGTGGTTTCTGTGGAGGATGGCGAGAGGGCGTTCCGGATCTCGGCGGCGGTCTTGACGTTCACCCGGGCCTCTCGCGCCTGTTCGTCCAAGGCCTTGGCGATCTGTCCCAAACTGCCGAACATCCGGAGCCATCGGGTCCGCCTCAGCTTGCCGACCCGATAGTGGTGTCCAGGCGCGCGCCGATCAGGCCATCTTATTTGGCAGCGGCGCCTGGTCCTGCCCCGGGCTCCGTGAGCTGGACCTTGACCCACTCGGCGACCTGTTTGCGCTCACCCTGCTCCAATTTCACCTCGATCTTGCGGCCCTTCTGCAGATCTGCAGAGGTCCCCAACTGATTGGGTGCCTTGAGCAGAGACCGGTCCAACCAGATCTTGGTCCGGTTCGTGAGCCCAACCGTCTGAGCGCCAGACTGTGCCGAGACGGTCACGGTCCGATTCTTCTCGTCCATCGAATCGATCGTTCCGATGAGGCTGGATTTGTCGGATACCCCGGGGGACTGGCCAACTGGGATAAACATCTCGGTCATTTGCTGGCCGTGTGCGTAGGTCATCCCGCCCAGCCCTGCCACGATCACGCCAATCTGCATCAGCACCTTCAACATGGGCTCACCCCTCCTGTCTCCCGGGCAATCCTCCCGCTCATGACCGAGCGGGGGATGATTCGACCAACTCGTTCCGTGCGTTCTTCTGTTCTTCGATCGCTTGTTCGGTGAGGCGATGCCTGGAAAAGATACTGCAGGCCGCGTCTTCTGCCAGTTCCTTCGCCTTCTTCAGGTGGGCCACGGCCTGGGGATGCAATCCACCCCCTTTGAGCACCCTGATGCTGTCTCCCGTTTCGGTGATGGCGCGCTTGAGCAGTTCCTTGGCTTGTTGTCGTTCCATGAACCGCTTCTGGGCACTGGCCTCGAGCAGCTCAATGCTCTGCCGAATGTTTTCCAGGGCATTCATCACCCTCAGAAAGGCGGCGATGGCGACGATTTGGGTCCCGTCCAGTTCTATTCCCACTCCTTCTGGATCAGCGGCGGCCAAGGTACGACCAGCCGGGGAGTTGTTGAACGACTCGCCGTCGTAAAAGGCCACGGCTCCCTCGATCGTCTCGATGGCGTTGTTGTGAAAAAATGGACCTGTGTCCGCGGCTTCCACCAGAGGGGGCGTGTTGAAGGTGCCGTCACCTGGTTTCCCAAACCCATCGTCTGGGGGAACCAGTTCGCCCGTAAGGTCAGCTGGCTGGTCGGGCAGAGTCTCGACGCCGGTATTGAAATTGGCGTTTCCGATGTTCCCTCCTCCGAGATTCGCCGTGGCACCGGCGTTCGAATGGCAGAGGTTGCACTTGCCGAGCGAGTTATCCAGGAAGATCTCCTGCCCGCGCTTGGGGACGATGCCTTTGAGCGGCAGGGGCAACGTCACGTCCTGCTGTCGTCCCAGAGAAAGCTGGAAGGCTTCCAGGGCGTCCAGTTCCTCAGCGGTCGGTAGTCGAAAGTCCACCCCGGCGACGCGGTTCAAGGTCTTGGGAAAGTGCTGAATCACCGCGCCGGTGGCAAAGGCGCGCAGTGAGCCGTCGCCCGGTGCGCCGTCGCCGGACCATCCGGTCCGCGGTCCCTGGGGACTATTGACTGAGGTCCTTAATGAGAGCACGTGTGGGACACCCCTCATGACGAATTGCTTCTCGAGGTCCTCAAACCCGTCGAGGTTTTCCAGAATCAGCGCGAACTGCCGCATCAGTTTGGGATTTTCAAAGTTCTTCTTCAGGTCCGGGTTGAATTCGGCGACGAACAGGGGATCGTTCGGCGGCAGCGTCGCGATGAACGCCGGATTGATGCTCAAGTTCGCCTCGGCTCGATGACAGGTCCCGCAGGTTCTGCCATTGCCTTTGAAGGTTTCGTTGAAGAAAAGATTCTTCCCCTTGGCGATCAGATCGCTCGGGGGACGGGGCGGGGTCTGGCATGCCGAAAACGTGGCCATCGCCACGACAATGGTCACGCCGACCGCAACAGCCACCGGCTGGGGACTGCGATCACACTGGACTACCTTTCGCATCGGCTCCTCCTGGGGCATGGGCTCGAGACCCTTCCATGAGCGGACAAGGTGACGCCCTGATCATGCCCTATCGCGATGACGATTGCCACGCCTCACACGACGCCGAGGCCCCGCCGGTTGACTCACAGCTCTCCTGAGGACGGCCACCTGTTCGCAGGTGCGTCTGTGGTTCATCCGGAAGAATAAGAGTCTTAGAGAATGATTGCAAGCCGTCATTCGCGCATCTCTGCAACAGGGTGCCATGAACTCTGACGGGATGCCGCTTCGCCTGTGGCTCCACCGGCCAATGTCATGGTCGCCGCACCGCAGGGGTCTTCCACCACGCCACCGCAATCATTTGAACAGGTTCGGCCGTGGGTGGACGGCTGCTCTGCTAGACGCCTCTGTTCATTGGCACGAGTCGAGCTCTCCGGCTTCTCAGCGTCAACGGCCAAGATGATGGCTCGGTATAGG
>Ga0209376_1003273_pt1 | contig 14766 bp, 9 predicted proteins | sample GraSoiAngelo_134_FD_185891 | JGI IMG/M metagenome (GOLD analysis project Ga0209376, IMG submission 185891) | Grasslands soil microbial communities from the Angelo Coastal Reserve, California, USA - 14_0929_05_30cm (SPAdes) (version 2) | ecosystem: Environmental > Terrestrial > Soil > Grasslands ... | reverse complement strand
AGAACCCCGCGATCGACAGCGTCGCGGTCGGCAGCACGGTCACGTGGACCTGGACCGCCACGGGATCGGTCGCGCACAGCGTCCAGTCGCAAGGGACGCCCAATTTCGCAAGCAGCCCCATCGAGACCGGTGATGGGAAGACCTACTCAGTCACGTTCACCACGCCGGGGACCTATCAGTACGATTGCGCGGTGCACGGCGCGGCGATGAGCGGCAGGATCGTGGTTCGCTAGAAATGTGTTGGGGTCCCCGGATCCCGAGCGGGATTCGGGGGCCGCAGTCTTCGAAATGGAGGGGCCATGGGCATCGTCTCAGCTGCAAACCCGGTGGGCGAGGTACTCGGCGGGCGGTATCGCGTGCTGCGCCGCCTCGGAACCGGCGGCATGGGGACCGTTTACCTCGCGGAGCACGTCCTGTTAGGCCGCCTCTCCGCCGTGAAGGTGCTGTGTCCTCCCCAGTGTGAGGACGACCCGCGCGCCGAGCAGCGATTTCGACAGGAAGCGCTGCTGGTCGCCAGCGTGCGCCACCCGGGCATTGCCCAGGTGTACGACTTCGACCGCGGGCCCGACGGGCGGTTCCTGCTCGCCATGGAATACGTCGAGGGTGAGACTGTGGCGCAGCGCCTGCGGCGCGACGGCCCGTTCCCGCTCCCCGAGGCCATCGGTGTGCTGCGCATCGTCGCGGACGCGTTGAACCACGTGCACTGGATGGGCATTCTCCACCGCGACTTGAAACCGCAGAACATCATGCTGGGGTCAGGGGGCGTCGTGAAGCTGCTCGACTTCGGCGTAGCGCACGAGATGGCCCAGCTCCCGGCTCCCGATGCATGCCAGGCCGGCACGCTCGCCTACATGAGCCCCGACCAGCTGCTGGGCGACGCTCTCGGTCCCGCGACCGACATCTTTTCATTGGGCGTCGTGTTCTACGAGATGCTCACGAACCGGCTGCCCCACGCGGGGACGACGGTTGCTCAGCTTCGAACCCAGCGCCTGCTGCGACCGCCCACGCCCGTGCACTGGCTCCGCCCGATCGTCCCTCGCGCATTGGGGGAGGTGGTCGCGCGAGCCCTCCATCCCGACCCGGCCGAGCGCTGGCCGTCGGCGCTGGCGTTCGCCCAGGCGGCGGCGCGGGCGGTCGGAGCCGAAGGCGGTGCGATTGTTTCGTGAATGCGGGTTAAGCCTTCACGCGACTCAGTGCGCGCCAGTCATGTTCACGGCGACGGTGAAGCCCCACGAGGTATGGGCGCCTCGCACGTTGAACGGAATGGAGACGGCCGGTATCAGGCTCACCTGCCGGCTGAACTCCACACCCATGCCGAGACCGAGGATCCCGAACGACGCCGAGTAGCTGGTGCCGACTCCGAACGCGTTCTCCAGATTGCCGCTGGCGTGCGCGTACGCGATCGACGCCGTGGGCACGAGCTGCAGCTGTTTGGCGCGCAGGACGACCACTCCAGCAGCGAGCCCGAGCTGGACATCGGTCTCGCTGTAACCGTTGCCGCTCCCCTGGATGTTCTTGGGACCGCTCACGAATCCCACCCCCGCCATCGGGCACACCTGCGCCCTCGCTTGCTTGTCGAGCGTAAGCTGATAGCCCACCCCGGCTCCGAAATCGAACGATGAGCCGTCCAGGGCATCGTGATACGTCGTCCCGAGCTGGCCCTCCCCGAACACACCGTGACTCCCCACGGCGAGCCCGGCGACCAGGGATTTGGCTTCAGAGTTGAAGAGAGCGCCGACAGAGACCTGGACCGGCCGTCTGAAGGAGGGGGCACCGGTGCACAGCTGCGCGCCGGCGCGTGTGCTTCCAAGCAACACACCGAGAGTCGCGAACCAAATGACACGGGACATGGTGTCTCGCTCCGGAGAATGTAAGCCCGGGGATCAGGTCGCCGTCGCCTGCACCCCCGCCGCTACCCGAAGCATCGCCTCCAAGCTGCGCTCGACATCGTCTTCCGTCGTCGCCCAGGAGGAGACGCTGATGCGCATGGCGGTGCGCCCCTGCCAGACGGTCGCGCCGGCCCAACACGTGCCGTCCGCCTGAATCCCCGCGATGACGCGGCGGGTCAACTCGGCGTCGCCAAACGAGACCAGGACCTGATTGATCACCACCTCGTTCAAGATCTCGTACCCCGCCTCCCGCAAGCCTTCCGCGAAGCGCGTCGCGTGACGGCAGGTGCGCTCGATCAGGTCGGCTAAGCCCTGCCGTCCGAGCGAGCGCAGCGCGGCCCACACCTCGATGCCTCGCGCCCGCCGCGAGAACTCGGGCGTGTAGTGCTCGGGCTCGCGGGCTTCGCCGATCACCAGGTAAGGCGCGTTCACCGCCATCGCCGCATGGAGGTGGCGTGGGTCGCGCACCACCACCATGCCGCTGTCGTACGGCACGTTGAGCCACTTGTGCGCGTCGATCGCCCAGGAGTCCGCGGCGGCGTAGCCCTTTACGAGCTGCGCGCGGGCGGGGGCCGCAGCCGCCCAGAGCCCGAACGCCCCGTCCACGTGCACCCAGGCGCCCGCCGCCTTCGCCTGTGGAATGATCTTGTCGGCGGGATCGAATGCGCCCGTGTTGACGTTGCCCGCCTGCAAGCAGACGAGCGTGTTGTCGTGCAGCGGTGGCAGCGCGTCGGCGCGCATCCTGCCCTGGCCATCCACCGGCACGCGGATCACCCGCTCGTCTCCCAGGCCCACCAGCATCAGCGCCTTGAGCACGCTCACGTGGACTTCTTCGCCCACCACAACGGTGATGGGCGGCGCGCCGAACAGGCCTTGCGCCTCGACGTTCCAGCCGCGCCGCGCGAGCAGCGCATGGCGCGCGGCTGCCAGACCTGAAAAATTCGCCTGCGTGGCACAGGTCACGAACCCCACGCCGCACGCCGGTGGCAGCGCCAGCAGGTCGAGCAGCCAGCGCATGGCGACTTGTTCCAGACGCGCGGCAATGGGCGAAAGGACGACGATCCCCGCGTTCTGATCCCAGGCGGCGGCCAAGCTGCTAGCCGCCACCGTGACTGGGAGCGAGCCACCGACGACGAACCCGAAGAAGCGGCCGCCCGCCGATGCCATCGTCGCGGGCGATCCGATGTCGTCGAGCAGCCGAATCACCGTCGACGGGTCGGTCGGATGCTCCGGGAGCGGTTCATCGAGCCGTCGCAGATTGGCCAGGGCCTCGGGAGTGGGGGCCACCGCGCGGTCTTGCAAGCCGGCTAGATAACGTGCCGCCCGCTCGGCGGTCGTTCGCAGCAGATCTTCCATCTGTGATTCCTTACGATGAACCGCTCCGGTCAGCAGCTCGTGTCGCTGGTCCAGGTCGCGTAAACGACCCCGTTCCCCGACAGGGTGCCCGACATGGTCGTGCCGGAAATTGTGCCACTGGCGGTGGCGCCGGGGCTAGCGCTGATATCGGTGATGGTCACGCTGCTCCCGTTCACGGTACCCGTGAAGTAACCATCTGAGCCGTCGACGTTGTCGTACACGCCGGAGAGGGAGGTGCCCCGAAGGAGGGTGTTCCAGATGCCGTCGGCGCCGCCGGTGTAGGTGCCGCAGAACACCGTGACCGGATTGGCAGTCGTGTGCTGGTACGCCACGACGCTGCCCTCCACCGAGGAGTGCGTGTAGGTACCGAGCAGCTTGCCGGTGTCGTCGATCGTCCCGGCGATCGTAAAGCCTCCGCCGGAGACCGCGACGGCCTTGGTCGAGGCGACGTAGGTCCCAGTCACGGTTATCGGCGCCGCGCCCACGGGCGTGATCGTGCCCGTCGTGCTGGCGGCAACGGTCAGATCGAGCGACGCGCTCAAACTAGGGGACGACTCGCCGGCCATTGTCCCCTTGTATTGGCCCGCCAGGGTCGTCGGGCCGGTCACACCCGAGTCATTCTTGCACGCAGCGCCGGATGCCACCAGCACAAGGGCAGTTGCGCTGAGCAGTTGACGAACGGGTCGCATGGGCATGCCACCTTTCGTTGAGAGTGAGATTCGTAATCCCAAAAAGAAAATGAGACCGGCCGTGTGGATCCCTCCCACTCAGCCGGTCTCGCGATCCGCACGACAGCGCGCCTCGAGGCTCATGGCATCTGAGGTGCGTTGCAATATGCACCCGGGCCGGCCAGGCGCAAGCTCGCGGACAAGATCGATGGCTACCGGGCGCAATCGCCGCGCCGTTAGCGCGCCACCCGCAACTGGTCGAACCAGTTCAAGACGACCACGAAATCTCCCATCGGTTTCGGGGATCGCACCATCACGAAGGCCTGCCCATCACGCGTCACGTCGTAGCTGCGAAAGACGGGATCGTTCACGTAGTTCCCTTGGAACAGTTCGCGCCGGGCGCCCATGGTGAACGTGGGGTGTAGGGTGATCGCGGCGACCATCATCTTGGCGCCGTTCCGGTAGAAGAGCTCGCGGCCGCTCGCCGCCCACACCGGCTCGGTGCCGCCGTCGAGCGACACTTGCCAGCGGCCGCCCGGTCCCGGGAACGGCCGCACGTACACCTCGAGCCGCCCCGACTCGTTCGAGACGTAGGCGATCCAGTGTCCATCCGGTGACAAGGACGGCGAATGGTTGTCGAACTGGTTCACGACGAACGGCCGCGCTGTCCGCGGCTCCTGCAGCGACAACGTGTGGATCGAGCGCACCGGCCCGGCGCCTCCGGATCGGAAGATCAGCGTGCGGCCGTCGGGCGTGATGTCACCAGCCCACTGGTCCTCCGGCGCCACGAGCAGGGACTCGGCCGGGCCCGTGCCGTCGGCGGGAATCCAATAGAGGTCACCCTGGCTGAACTGGCCGCGCGAGTACACGATGCGCCTCCCCTCCGGGGTCCAGATGGGCCGGTGGCCCGCTTGGTCGAAGGTAAGGCGGGTGCGGGTGTGCTGCGCCATGTCGTACAGCCACACGTCCGAGTTCACGAGGTCCGGCTCATCCACTTCGACCGCGATCCGTCGGCCGTCGGGCGACAGCCGCGGCGCGATGTAGCCTTGCGGCTCGGCGGGCAACACGCGCACACTGCCTGCGCGGTCCACCATCACGAGGTCGCGAAGCGCCAACGGCCCGGTCACGTAGGCGAACGCGCCGTCCCGGGACATACCCATCCTCGCCCCGCCGCCCGGTCCGACCACCACCCCATCGGCCACAGGCAGCGGCGACCCGGTGATCTCGAGGCGCGACGCGTCGAACGGCACCGCCAGGAGCGTTCCGCTCCGCGTGGCCACGACCACGTAGCCGGACGATACGTACCGCGGGTTGCTGCCCGCCTGCTCGAAGCGCGTGAGCTTCCCGGTCGCGAGGGTCAGCGCCCCCAGCCGGTCGACTCCCTTGGTGCGGATCTGCAGCAGCAGCACCTTGGCGTCCGGCATATAGTGGGGGAACAAGTACGATTCGCCGCGGCTGGTGTCCGCCGGGAACAGGAGTCGCGGCTCTCCCCCCGCGGCGGGCACCGCCATCAGGCCCCTGTCCGCGACAAACACGATCGTGTCGGTCGCCCCCCACGTCGCTCCAAAAGCGAGCCCGGGCACGGTCGCGACCACGGCCGCCGGACCGCCAGCAAGCGGCAGCTTGTACAGCCTGGGGCCCGAGAAGTACGCCACCCACCGTCCGTCCGGGGAGATGAAGGGGTTTCGCGCGTTCTGCGTGCCGGTCAGGGACGTGGGCTCGAGCTGGTCGAGCGTACGGCTGAACAGCTGGTTGCCGGTGGACGCGGCGCTCAGATAGATGATCCGTGACCCGTCCGGGGACATCGCTACGGTCGTACCCGCCGGTACATCTGACATTGGTGCGCTCGGCGGCAGGACCAGCGTGAACCGAGCCACCGGCCGCGCGGGCGGCTCGGGTCGCGGACGGACCGAGACCCACAGCGCGAGGCTGGTCGCAATAGCGGCGACCGCCAAGGGTGCGACATCGCGCACGGCGCGCCGACCGAGGCGCTCCGGCGCCGCCGCAGACGAGTCCGGCGCGGCGGCCGCGGATACGCCGCTCCAGCCGGGTCGCGCCAAGGCGTCGACGAACTGCGCCGCCGTCTGGAACCGGTCCGCCGGCAGCTTGGCCAGTGCCTTGAGGACCGCGGCCTCGACGTGCGGGGGGACGGACTCCCGCAGCTGTCGCAGCGGCCGCGGTCGGTCGGTCACGACCTTGGCGATCACGGACTGCACCGTCGGTCCGGTGTGCGGCGGCTCGCCGGCGAGCATCTCATACAGGACCGCGCCGAGGGAGTAGATATCGCTGCGGGCGTCGATGACGCGGTCGCCCGTTGCCTGCTCGGGGCTCATGTACTGCGGCGTGCCGAGGGACAGCCCCGTTTCCGTGAGCCGCGAGCCCGCGGCGGCGGTGAGCGCGAGTGCGATGCCGAAGTCCGCCACTACCGCCTGGCCGTCCTGGAACAGGATGTTCTCCGGCTTGATGTCGCGGTGGATCACCCCGTGGCGATGCGCGTAGTCGAGCGCACTGGCGACGCTACTGGCCAGTCCGACCGCCTCCTCGATCGGCAAGTGCTTCTCTCGCTCGAGGCGGTGCCGCAGCGATTTGCCCTCCACGTGCGGCATCACATAGTAGATCAGGCCGCCTGCCTGGCCGGAATCGAACAATGGCAGGATGTGCGGGTGCTGCAGATGGGCGGTAACGCGGATCTCACTCAGGAAGCGCTCGATCCCGAGCACCGCGGCGAGCTCGGGGCGCAGCACCTTCAGGGCGACTTTGCGATCGTGCTTCAAGTCCCTGGCGAGATACACGGTCGCCATGCCACCGGCACCGATTTCACGCTCGATTGTGTAGTGCTCGGCGAGGGCCGCCCCGAGACGTTCGAGCGCATCGGACATGGCGTCCCAAGCTATCGCGCGGCGAAACGAGCGGCCAGAGTGGCGCCGCGCAACCCTTTCTACGCTTCGCGCGTCCCACTCATCGGGCTCCGCGTGTGTGCACGCCCGTCCAGGGAGGTCCTACGCGCTCGAAGCAGAGAATGCTCGCGCTGTGCGCCGTGACGGTGTGCGTCGCCCCGCTCGCCGCCGCCGAGGCGCAGGCCGGCGACACGAGTCTTGTGGGGCTGTGGGCGGCGAAAAAACGCTTCGGCCCCGACCTCCGCGGGCAGCTCGTCATCGATCGAAGGGGCGGGGGCGGGGAATGGCACGCCGCGATCGCGGGGCGGCCGAGCACGATCGTGCGTGCCGCGGGCGACAGCATGTCATTCGCGCTGCCGGGCGGATCCTTCACCGGCCGGTTGGACGCGCGGCGCCGCGCGATCGCCGGACAGTGGATTCAACCGGCCACGGTGACGAGCGGAAGCAGGTTCGCCACGCCCATCGTTCTCACCGCGTGTGGTCGTGACTGCTTCGCCGGTACGGTCGTCCCGGTAGACGACGAGTTCACGTTCTATCTGCGGGTGACCGCGCGGCCCGACGGCAGGCTCGCCGCCTTCCTTCGCAATCCCGAGCGCAACCTGGGCCGCTTCATTCGCGCCGACCGCATCGAGCGATCCGGGAGCGCCGTACGCGTACTCGACGCCACGGGCGAGGAACTGCTGCCCGGTGTGATGCGGGGCGACGTCATGACCCTCTTCTTCGACGGTCGGGGCGGCTCGTACGATTTCCGGCGCGTCCCTCCCGACAGCTTCAGCGATTTCTATGCGCGCGGCCGGCCCAGCGTGCCGTACACGTACACGCCGCCCCGCGCGCGCGACGACGGCTGGACGGTCGGCAGCGTGGAAGAGGTCGGCATGTCCCGCACCAAGATCAGCGAAATGGTCCAGGCCTTGAGTGACGCGTCCAGCGACTCGATGAACGCGCATCGCCTGCATGCCATCGCGATCGCGCGCCACGGGAAGCTCGTGGTGGAGGAGTACTTCTTCGGGGAGTACGCGGACAAGCCGCACGATACGCGCTCGGGCGCGAAGACGGTGCTCAACCTGCTGATCGGCGCGGCCATGCAGGCGGGGCTGCCGGTGAGCCCTTCGCTGCCGGTGTACGCCACCATGGGGGATTCGGGGCTGGCTGATCCGCGGAAACGCGCCCTCACGCTCGAGCACCTGATCAACATGACGTCAGGTCTGGACTGCGACGACAACGCTCCCGAGCCGCAACCGCCAGGCAGCGAAGACGTGCTCACCCAGCAGGATTCCAATCCCGACTGGTACCGCATGATCCTCGACTTGAAGATGGTGCGGGACCCGGGCGCCCAGGCGGTCTACTGCAGCATCAACCCGCATCTCGCCGGCGGCGTGGTCGCGCGCGCCACGCATCGCTCCCTTCCCGATCTCACCTGGCAGCTCCTCGGCCGACCACTCGACATGCAGCACTACTACCTGCCGCTCGCGCCGCTCGGCGAGGCGTACATGGGTGGTGGGATGCGGTTTCGGCTACGCGACTACATGAAGCTCGCGCAGCTGTATCTCAACGGGGGCACCTGGAACGGCCGGCCCATCGTGAGCGCGGAATGGGTACAACGCTCCACCCAGCCGCGCTACGCGATGGGTCGGGTGTGGAAATACGGCTATCTCTGGTGGATGGGTGAATACCAGTACGGGGGGCGCACGCTGCCCTACTATTTCGCGGCGGGCAACGGCGGCCAGATCTCGCTGGGCATTCCCGATTTGGACCTGGTGGTGGCGGCGTTCGGTGGCAACTACTCCGATGCTTCCGGGCAGAGGACCAGCCGGGACCTCATTCCACAGTACGTGCTGCCGGCGATCCTACCGGCTCCGTGAAGTCACGCCCTGAGCGGGCGAGCGCAGGGTCGTCGCTGGCGTAGTGATGCGGGACCGCAACACCCACCCTACCTCCGATAACTGACGTTGCAACTCGAAGCGCGTTTTTAGCGATTGACACGTGTCGTGCGGCGCGCTCTTTTTTTGACGCCGTCTCACGCTTGTGCTCGCTCCTCCGGCCGTCGAGCGTCACGTGCGTAAGGTTTTTTTGCTCGAACAGTGTGAAGGGTTATCAGGTCCGGTGCCGCAACTGGCAGCGGGCCCGTCTTCGTTCGCATCCGCTTCCCAGGAGGACTCATGAGGGTGCCGTTCAGGCTCTGCGTCCGCGCCGCCGTCCTGGCGTTGGCGCTCGTCGCGCCGTTACCAGGGATGGCGCTCGCACAAGAGCCCACACACGTGGTCGGTCAGGTGCAGGATTCGAGCACCCAGAAGCCGCTCGCAAGCGTCCGGGTGACCGTCGTCGGTACCTCCGTCGAGACCGTGACGGACGCGAACGGTCGCTACGCGCTCGATGTGCCGGCCGGGCGCGACAGCCTTTCCTTCCGGCGCATCGGGTACCGGCCCGTGGTGCGGAGGGTCGAGCCCGTCGTCGACGTCGCCATGCGGTTCCAGGCGGTGGAGCTCGAGGCGGTATCCGTGACCACGGCGCTCGGCATCGAGCGCGAGCAGCGGACGCTGCCATACGCCGCGCAGACCATCTCCGGGGCCCGCTTGACGCAGGTGCCTTCGACGAATGTGCTGTCAACGCTGCAGGGCAACGTGGCTGGCCTGTACGTGACGAATTCGAGCAATCCGTTCGGTTCCGCGCGTGTCGTCGCGCGCGGCGGGGGCTCGATCCTGGGCCAGAACCAGCCGTTGATCGTCGTGGACGGGATCCCGATCGACAACTCGGCGGCCACGAACCGCGGCTACGGGCCGGGCGCGGGGTCCTCCATGGGTGGCTACGATGTCGGCAACGCGGCCGCGGACATCGACGCCAACAACATCCAATCGGTGACCGTGCTGAAGGGTCCGAACGCCGCGGCGCTGTACGGGTCGCGCGCGTCGAACGGGGCGATCGTCATCGTGACGAAGAACGGTCGCGGCGGGCCGAGCGATGCGTTCGGCGTCACGGCCACGTTCGGCACGACGCTCGAGACGCCGCTGCGGCTGCCGGACTACCAGAACCAGTACGGCCAGGGCTTCTACGGCGAGTTCGACTTCGTGGACGGCAACTTCGGCGGGCAGAATGACGGGGCGGACGAGAGCTGGGGCCCGAAGCTCGACGGCCGGACCACGGGGTGTGTCTACCCGAAGGACGCTTCGGGTAAATCCATCGTCGGCGCTTACGACACGACCAAGCCGTGCCGGCAGTTCTTCGGAGTCGGGCCGTGGTCCGCGCACCCCAACAACGTGCGCGACTTCTGGGACAACGGTCTGGTCACCAACGTGAACGTGGCCGTCGCTCGCAGTGGCGAGCGCAACAACGTGCGGCTGTCGGTGGGCCGTACCGGCGAGGCCGGGATGTACCCGAGCAACTCGAACACCCGCACGGACCTGGCGATCACCGGTGGGACGCAGATCTCCAACCGCTGGAGCGCCGAGGCGTCGATCAACTACATCAACGACGGCATGCAGAACCAGCCGGCCCAGGCCTACGAAGAGATCGACCCGATGCAGAACTTCATCTGGTTCGGCCGGCAGGTGGACACGCGGTTGCTGAAGGACAACCTGTACCGCAACCTGAGCGACCCGCTCACGCAGCAAATTCTGGGGGGCAACGACCTGCGCGCGGACGCGCCCATCCAGTACAGCTGGAACTACAGCTACCACGCCAATCCGTACTGGGAGGCGCAGGTCAAGACGACCGACTACTCGCGCGACCGCGGGCTGGGCCACGCGTCCGTCACATACAAGGTCAACGACTGGCTGAGCGTCACCGGCCGCACGGGCCGTGACTGGTACCAGAACCGCTTCCGCGCCAACTACCCCGTGAACAACATCTCGCCGTTTAACGGGGGCGGGCTCCTGGACGTGGGCGAGACCCACAGCGAAACCAATAGCGACTTCCTCGTCACCGGCAGCCGGCCGCTGTTCAAGGACCTCACCATCACGGTGAACGCCGGGGGCAACGCTCGCGTGAACGACCTACACTCGAGCACCGGCATTGTCAGTAAGCTGGCGAGTCCTGGCGTCTATACGCTACAGAATTCGGATGGAGGGATCACCGACACGCTCCACCAGGAGCAGAAGAAGGTCAACTCGCTTTACGGCTTGGCCAGCTTCAACTACAAAAACTGGCTCAACGTCGACGTGACGGGCCGCAATGACTGGTCCTCGACGTTGCCGAAGGGTAACAACTCCATCTTCTACCCTTCGATCGGCGCTGCTTTCATCTTCACGGACGCGCTCCGCGTCCAGAGCCGTTTCCTGTCCTACGGCAAGCTGCGCGCCAGCTGGACCCGCGTCGGCAACGACACCGATCCCTACCAGCTTCGGGCCGTGTACGCCGCCGGCCTGACGCCGTGGGCCGGCCAACCCAGCTACACCGCGCCCGACCGGCTGGCGAACCCCGACCTCAAACCGGAGCAGACGACGGGTCAGGAGATCGGCGTCGATCTCGGGCTGCTCGACAACCGCGTGTCCCTGAACGCCACGCTGTACCAGAAGTCCACCACGAACCAGATCCTGCCGGTCTCGATCTCGCAGGCCACGGGCGACAGCCAGGCCGTTGTGAACTCCGGTGAGGTGCGCAACCGCGGCATCGAGCTGGCGGCGACCCTGACGCCGATCGAGCGGCCCGACTTCCGCTGGAACGTGGTCGTAAACTGGTCGAAGAATACCAACAAGGTGCTGTCGCTCTACAACGGTGTGCAGCGCATCGTCGTGGGCTCGTACTGGGGCGTGAGCGTGACGGCCGATTCGGGCCAGCCGTACGGCAATCTGGTGGGGACGAAGTGGATGCGGGACGGCCAGGGCCACATCGTCGTGGACTCCACGAGCGGGCTGCCGATCCGCGACTCGCGGCAGGTCGTGCTCGGCAACTACAACCCCGACTGGGTGGGCGGCATTACCAACACGCTCTCCTACAAGAACCTGAGCCTGTCGTTCTCGTTCGACGGGCAGCTAGGCGGCCATGTGTATTCGGTGACGAAGTGGTTCGGACAGTACTCAGGGGTGCTGCAGGCGACCTTGCAGGGACGCGAGAACCAATGGAACGACAGCCTGGTGGTGCCAAACGCCGTGTACGAGGACGGCAACCCCAACACGAAGAAGGTGCTGGCCCAGGACTACTGGCACAACACGTTCTACGCAAATGAGATGGGCATCTTCGACGCGAGCTACCTGAAGCTCCGAGAGCTGCGCCTGGCCTACGAACTGCCGCCGTCGGTGGCGCGGTCGATCGGCTTCTCGCAGGCGACCATCGCGCTGGTGGGCCGCAACCTGCTGCTCTGGGCCAAGCAACCTACGATCGACCCGGAGACGGCGTTCGACACCGGCAACCGGCAGGGCGTCGAAAACGGGCAGTTGCCCACCGCGCGCAGCCTCGGCCTCACTCTGTCCGTGCGGCCGTGAGCCGCTTGGGAAAAGGAGAGCGATCATGAGATACCAGATCCTGAGCGTCTTCGCCGCGCTGACCGCGAGTGCTGCGTGCGGCGATCTGACGTCCATCAACGACAACCCGAACGGGCCTACGGACGTGCAGCCACCGTCCATGCTGTCGAACGCGATCCAGACCGTGGTCGACCGCGTCGACGGTCCCAATAACAACGTGGACATCCGTGGGGGCGGACTGTGGGTGCAGTATTACGCGGAGATCCAGTACCGCGACGAGGACAAGTACATCGTCCGGCCGGGAGTGGATGGAGAATGGGGGATGTACAGCGGTCCCCTGGAGGACTTCCAGCGGATGATCAACAAGGGTGTGGCCGCGGGCGTGCCCAACTGGGAGGCCGTGGGGCGGATCATGAAGTCCTACGCCTTCAGCGTCATGACGGACGCCATGGGCGACATTCCGTATTCGGAGGCGTTCCAGGAGCGCGCGCTCCTGACCCCGAAATACGACACCCAGCAGGCGATCTATACGGCGTTGTTCGCCGATCTGGCGAAGGCCAGCCAGCAGATCGATCCGGCGGGCATCGGCTTCTCGAGCGGCGACATCATGTACGGCGGCGACATGACCTTGTGGCGGAAGTTCGCCAACTCGCTGCGGCTACGGCTGGCGATGCATCTCACGAATGTCGCCCCGGCTACGGCGCAGAGCGAAGCGCTGGCAGCCGTCACCGCTGGCGTGTTCGCGAGCAACGACGACAACGCGCAGCTCATGTACCTGGCCTCCGCGCCGGACCAGAACCCGATCTACAAGAACGTTCACGTCGACAAGCGTGATGACTACGGCATGAGCAAGACATTCGTGGACTCGCTGTTGAGCTGGAACGACCCGCGCTTGCCGGTGTTCGCGCAGCTGAACAAAGACACCATAATCGCCAACCGGACCTACCAGGGTCTGCCCAACGGGCTGAACGACGGTGCGGGCCCAGCGCTCTTCTATATCTCGCGCATCGGCGCCTACTGGCGCGAGACGCCCGCCGCGCCTCTCGCCCTGCTGACGTACTCCGAGGTGCTGTTCCTCGAGGCCGAGGCGGCGGAACGCGGCTGGATCACTGGGACGCCGCCAGCGGCCACGCTGTACGCCGACGCGATTCGCGCGTCTATGGAGCAATACGGCATCGCCACGACGGCGATCGATGCATACCTGGCCCAGCCCCGGGTGGCGTATGCGGGGGGGGCCGCGGGCCTGACGCAGATCGCATACCAGAAGTGGGTGTCGCTATTCACGCAGGGCATGGAGGGGTGGACTGAAGTGCGCCGCACCGGCGTCCCGACGCTGGTTCCGGGTCCGAACGCGGTGCTCACCAAGATTCCGGAACGCCTGCCGTACTCGGATAACGAGGCGGTGCTGAACAAGGCGAACCTGGACGCGGCCGTCGCGGCGCAGCACTTCACCAGTAGCACCGACCTGACGACGCCGTTGTGGTTCACGGGGCGGTAGCCCCGGGTCGAGCGTCGAATCAGCCGTGGCCGGGCGTGTCCGCGCGCTGGAGAAAGATGAGAATCAGGCCGTGGCCGCGGCTCGGATACCCGGGTCGCGACGTGACACCGAGCGGATAGATCTCGATGCGGCTCGCGTCGATCGCCTGGAGGGTCACGAGCGGGCAGGTGTCGACGGTGCGCGTGCCGTCCACGTAGACGTCGGGATCGGAGCTGCCGGTCACGCTGTCCCTGCCCCGCAGCTCGATCAGGGGGCAGGGATTCAGGCCGCGCCCGGTGGAGATTTTCACCTGTGGCATGGCTCGCCTGATGGCGTCGAGCACGGTCCAGCCGGGGTTGGCCGAGAGGTCCTCCCCGGTGAGAATCACGGAGCCGGCGGTCGTGTGGGATATGGGCCGACCGCCGGGCTCCGTGGTCCGGTCAAACGGTTTCGAAGTCGCGCAGCCCAGGACGAGAGTGGAGGGGGCGAGCAGACGTAAGAAAGCCCGGGTACGCAGCATGGTGAACCTCCGCGCGAGCGCACGGCGTGACGTCACTACAATCGCACGATCGGCGCCGCGCCGCCAGAACCCCTCTGGTTGCCGACCCCGCTGAAACAACCCTTTTCGAGGTCCCGTCATCTAATCGGGAAACCTCCACCCCAGGCCGTTCATGCTTCTCGGGTTGCCGCTTCTCGCCGCCGTCACGCTCTCCAGTCAGAGTCAAGATCCGCTCGCGCCCCCGGCCCCCGCGAGCAGGGTCCTCGCCACCCGTGCCGCTCAACCGCCGGTCATTGACGGGCGCGACGACGATGCCGTGTGGCGGGAGGCCCAACCGATTACCGGATTTCAAGAGTGGCGGCCCAGCGAGGGCGACCCGCCCAAGCTCCCGACCGAGGCGAAAATCGCCTACGACGCGGCCAACCTGTACGTCTTCGTCCGCGCCTTCGATCCGCACCCCGACAGCATCATCACGGTGCTCGCCCGGCGCGACTACTTCACGCCCTCCGACATGATCTGGCTGTTCCTGGATTCGTATCATGATCGCCGAACCGGCTATGAATTCGGCGTCAATCCCTCGGGGG
>Ga0209376_1003271_pt1 | contig 14771 bp, 13 predicted proteins | sample GraSoiAngelo_134_FD_185891 | JGI IMG/M metagenome (GOLD analysis project Ga0209376, IMG submission 185891) | Grasslands soil microbial communities from the Angelo Coastal Reserve, California, USA - 14_0929_05_30cm (SPAdes) (version 2) | ecosystem: Environmental > Terrestrial > Soil > Grasslands ... | reverse complement strand
GAGTTTCAGCATTCTGGGCGAGTAATCTATGGCTACGATTTTCTTATCCGGTGACGCATGATTGATCGTCGATCCGCATGTTCCCGCTCCAAGCTCTAGCGACAATCTGGAATTTTCGAGAAGATCGCTGATGTACAGGTCGGCTTCGTAGTAGTAGAAATAGTGTGGAAAGCTCGTGTTTGTGACCGTCTCGTCCCACTTGTCAGCTCCAGAATCCCAATACTTCCGAGGAAAGTAGGCCAACGACGCCGACCGACCCGTCGAAGCTACAGAACTTCCGAGTGGTAGATTTGGCGTGGCTCGCTGGAAATGTTCGGGAGAGAATCCCAGAAAATCATTCTCTAAACCAGCTCGTCTTTCGTAGAGGTTTCAGCCGGATTATTACGGTGTTTTCGTCGTTCTGCCAGCCTTTGACTCTCCTCATGTATTTTCTCATCGCACTAGCGCTCTGGTCGTAAAGAAATTTCGAGGAGCATTCAATCATAAGACCATGTTCTCTGTGTTCTCCCTCATCGATCAGAAGAGTTGCCTTAGGATCGCGCTCGAGATTCCTGACCTTCCTTGAGCCTTTGTTTGCTGGAATATGGAACAGCCCGAACAGGAAAACGTAACCCATTGGTACGATGTGAGGCCAACCATTCGTGTTATTTGTGGCTAGACGACAGAGATCGTTTGACCGGACTAAATCGCCTTCTCCACGTGTTAGCTTGAACAACTCTAGCGGTCAACATAGTCTCTAACAGGATATTTGCTATTCGAGCATCCTCGACTTACGACGGTTCTGCAGAAAATTAGCCAGATGGTCGGCCTAGACCTCTGCAGCAACGTCCCATTCGTCCCGGAGGATCCCGTAGACGAAGCAGTCATGCCAGTTCCCTTGAACCATCACACTCTTTCGAAAATGTGCTTCTCGCCTCAATCCCAGTTTCTCAAGGACGCGAACAGATGCCGAATTCTCAGTGTCGCACCAAGCCCAGATTCTGAGGAGCTTTAGTTGCTCAAAGCCGAATGAGAGGAGGGCTCTGCCAACCTCAGTAGCGTACCCCTTGCCCCAAGACGCTTTACTAAGAAAGTATCCGATGTATGCCTGCCCAATAATCCTCGCAAGATCCTCTCTACTCTCCGGGTCCGTGACACGACATACACAGTCTCCCACGAGCGCTCCGCTTTCTTTCAGAGTTACCGCGAACCGAAAATACCTGCGCGGCTTGGAGCCTCGCCCCGCGAGAGCCCTCTGCACCAGATCCCTAATGCCCTTCTCACTCACTACTCCATTCGGCATGTACCGCGTAACCTCAGGGTCGGACCAGTAACTGCGGAGTGAACCTGTATCTGACTCCTCGATCTCTCTCAAGACAAGACGCGGTGTCGTGAGTCGGACGCTGTCGAAAGTGGGTTCTGTAATCATAGGTTATGAAGGGAGGGGCTGGACCCGAAGAACTTCCCGTATATACTCGGGCTTTTCTCGGTTCTACAGAAAAGTCAGAAACGGTTCTATCTCCCTTTCTGAGAACCGTCGTACTCGTTCTTGAGGAGACCCAGGACCACCGTGTCGTGGAACGAGTTGTCGAAGAAGACGTTCTCTCGCAATCTCCCTTCCTCCTTGAATCCCATCTTCTCTGCGAGGGCTAGGCTGGCCTTGTTCTCAGCATAGGTCCACCAGCCTACCCGATGAAGGTTCAACTGCTCGAAGGCCTCTTTCAAGAGGAGACTGACTATTTCAGTCCCGTATCCCTTTCGCCAACGATCCTTCTCTCCTATAGCTAGTCCAATGTCAGCGCTCGTATACCTTTTCACCCAACTGCTGTAGGATATCGAACACCATCCGATCAGTTTCTCACTCGATTTTTCCTCAATGCCAAACCTCCGCGTTGTCGCGTCCTCGCCCCTCAGGTTCTTCTCAAGCTCAGCGGCCAATGCTTCCATAGAGATCGCATGATCAGGCTGAGACCTTGCCAGCCGCATGACCTCCTCATCATTCTGCCACTTATGAATCAATTTGAGATCGTCTCTCTCAAGAGCTCGGAGGACAACCCATTTCCCAGTGAGCATCTCGTCAGCCTTCGAGGTAGAAAGTGAACATCAGCTGATAGTCGTCTCTCACAAAGATTTGAGACAGTTCTATTCTCATTTGGTTCATCGTCTCTGAAGATACTTCGCTACAGTCTTCCATGTAAAAGAGTCGAGATTCCGGTTGAACGCCGCGCCGGGATACACCCAGACGTAGTCTTGTAGTTCGTCATTGTCGAGTTTGACCTCTTGGTCGCCGACCTTGCAGAGGAAGTCGAAGAAGATGAAATGCTTCTTCTTCCAGAACTCCTCAGCGAAGACCGCCTCCTGCATAAGGAGGAACTCGACAACCTCCACATCGAGCCCGACCTCCTCCTTGACCTCGCGCATCACGGCCTCCTTCATAGTCTCCCCGACTTCAATGTGTCCGCCTGGGAGTGTGTACTTGTTGAACCATTTGTGCGACTTGGCCAGTAGTATCTTCCCTTCTGGGTTCACAATCAATGCACCAACTGTTGGTTCAGGATAGACCTGTTCCTGAGAAGCACGCTGCTCGACTGCTGACGACATCGCCTCCAACGCCTGCAATCAGACACAGTTAGAGCTTTTCCGCGGACGGCCATCCGACGGACGGTCTAAGACTCGGGAGAGAATTTCGCAATCATAATAAACTGGGCTTTTCGCCCGCTTGCTCCGCGACACATGTCGAGCCAAACGCCCAGCCCTTTCATAGTTGAGGTGGAGAATGCCTGGAAGGTCTACCAGACAGGCTCCGTCAGAGTTGAGGCGCTGAGGGGCGTCAACATGGGAGTAAAGCGGGGCGAGATGATAGCAGTCATGGGTCCCTCAGGCTGCGGCAAGACAACCCTGCTCAACTGTTTCTCAGGGCTCGACGACCTCTCAAAAGGCAAGGTGACGGTCGAGGGCGTGGACCTGGCCAAGATGTCTGATGATCAGAAATCCGAGTTTCGGGCTAAGAGGATGGGTTTCATCTTTCAAGCCTACAACCTGCTCCCGGTTCTCACTGCGCAAGAGAACGTTGAACTCCCATTACTCTTGGCAGGGGTCTCCGAGTCGGAGGCTCACGCTACTAGCTTGGACGTGCTGAAGATGGTTGGCCTGGGCGAATGGAGGTCGCATAAGCCGATGGAGCTCAGCGGCGGACAGCAGCAACGGGTTACTATCGCGCGGGCGTTGGTGAACAAGCCGGCTATTGTATGGGCTGATGAGCCGACCGGCAATTTGGATTCGGAGAATTCGCAGGAGATCATCAAGCTTCTACGCAGCCTGAACCAGCAGTATGGGTTGACCCTGGTCTTGGTCAGTCATGATACTCAGATCGCTCAGCAGACAGACAGAATTATTCGCATGCGGAACGGCCAGATCGAAAGCGAAGTCAAACCGACGATAACCGCTAGTTAGCTTGGAGAGGCTGTGCGTCTGAGCGCGTCTCGTTCGAGATCCATCCTCGTGGGTCTGACGGTTCTTGTTCTGATCATCGCGCTCGGAGAACTTCTAGCCCTCTTTCTAGATTATCAGAACAACATCTACCTGCGACAATACGTCTCGAACAACGTCTCACTACTGTACGAACAGATAATTGGCCTTGTCCTTGTCGCCACAGGCTGCGCCTTCTTTGCCTACAAGGCATCAACTGCAAAACCGAGAGGAAGGCTGGGACGTTTATCTCTTCGATTGAGGTCACTCTCGCCGCTGATTGCGGGATTCGTTGCACTAATCCTCTGGGTCACGCTCTTCGGCCCGCTCTCCGGCGGCTCATTGACAAGTCTCGAGGCCTACGGTGTCGGAGTCCTCCTCCTCATCACGCTCGGAATGATGGCGAGAGACAGAATCACGCTCAAGATGAGCCTCAGAAACTTCACTCGCAGAAAGATCAACATGGCGATTGTTATCGCAGGACTCATGATCGGCACAGCAATGATATCAGGCTCCCTCGTGACGGGAGACACTCTTAGCAACCTGTTCACCCGTGGCGCCTACAATGGTTACGGCTACGCCGACGAGGTCGTCTACACGCAGAGCGCCACGGGAGCCTACCAGTTCTTCAATCTCAGCCTTGCTCATGGCCTCTACCAGAGCCTCTCCTCAAGCTCGACCGCGGGCCCCTACATGCGAGGAGTAACTCCGGAAATACTCAGCGCCGTCACCGTGAATGATACCACCAAAGGCATCATCCAATCAGGAGTCACGCTAATCGGAACATATGGCAATGCCTCGCAAGCTCTAGGCGACTTTCATGCCAGCGACGGGTCCATAATCCCATCTAGTCTAAATGACAACCAAGCAATCGTCAACGACAGGGCTGCAAGAGACCTAAACGCGACCATCGGCGATCGACTAACAATATTCTCACCTACTAGCCAGAATCTGACTGTGTCGGTTAGCGTCTATGGTATCGCAGTCTCAGATGCGAGAGGAGACTTCTCTCAAGGAGACAACCTCTTCGTGACAATCAATACAGCACAGGTACTCACCTCTCATCTCGGGTCCGCGAACTACATCGCGATAACGAACACTGGCGGACTCCGAGGCTCTATCCAATACACATCGACGGTTGGACTGGTTGCTAACCAGACCCTCAACATCCTTCAACAAACCCCGCAGGAGTTCGCATGCAAGACCAGCGCAGATGTGCCAGGAAATTCGACCACATTCCTCTGTGCCTACGGGGCGAAGATGGTTGCGGTCAACAACGCGACAACAGGGGCTCAGAGTCTGTCGAACCTGTTCTCCGTTCTCAGCACCATCACAATACTGGCTGGTGTGGTGTTGATCATTAACATGTTCATCATGCTTGCTGAAGAACGGAAATCGGAGATGGGAATGGCCCGCGCCGTGGGCATGAAGAGAGGCCAATTGACAAAATTGTTTCTCTTCGAAGGAACGCTCTATGCGGCCGGAGCGTCTCTGGTCGGAGTCCTTGTCGGGATCGGCATAGCATATGGAATACTATACGCGTTTGGAAAGATCATCAGCGGCTTCTTCCCGGTGAGCCTGGCCCAGGTTCTCGACAGCTTCACATTCACTCCAGCAAGTCTCTTCACTGCTTTCGCAGAGGGTCTCTTCATCACCTACCTTACCATCCTCCTGACGTCTTGGCGTGTGAGCAAACTCAACATTATCAGAGCAGTCAGAGACATCCCAGAACCTCCTAGAGGGGTCAGAACCTACACAAGGCTGCTATTCCTCGGTATCTCTCTGGCGATAATTGGCGTCGCCCTCTTCGAAGCCTCCTATGCGGCCAAGTCAGCGATCGAGGCACTCGTAGGACCCAGTCTAGTGATCTTCGGCGCTGGCCTAATACTGGCCAGGTTCCTCTTGAACCGTTACGCTTTCACGCTGACAGGTATAGCATTACTTGTCCAGTGGGGTGTTCCCAGCTTCTCATTCAACAGCAGTATCATCCAGAACTACACTTTCGGGCCGGAGATCCTTATCGTCGGCGGGATGTTCATGGTCGCGGGCGCCATCCTCCTAGCCCTATACAACACCGATGTAATCCTCAGAATGCTCCGGGTCTTCTACCGGGGAAGGAAGAGGCTCACGGTCATCTTCAAGACCGCACTCTCCTACCCTGGAAACAAGCGGTTCAGAACTGGCGCCACGGTGGCCATGTTCGCCCTGGTCCTGCTCTCTGTCACGACCATCGCATTCCTCACCGCAGAACAGGGAGCAGCACTCAACGACTTGATCAAACAGGACTCCGGCGGATACGATGTCGTAACCCAGACGACACTGCCAGTGGCCAACCTAGCGGCGCAGATTGCGGCTGATACAAGCCTCAAGGGAAAGGTCGCCGCGGTGATTCCGTTCAACAGCACGGGAGTTACTGTAGTGCGCGACCTCACCTCTAGAATAGACCTTGGGCCCCAGCTGGCTGTCGGGGGTGACCCGAACGCTCTTGGAGAGAGCAACTTCTTCACGGGCAACACGTTCAGCATGGTGCAGATGGCGGAAGGCTACCAGACCCCCGCAGAGGTGTGGAACGCGGTTACCGCGGACAATTCAACCAACGTTGTCTGGTCATTATCTCTGGTAAACAATAGAGGACCGCCAACCGCGGCTCCGACCCCAGAAGCGGGCGATCTCCTCCAACTCTTCTGGGTACCAGACAATGGAAAGACAACAGTCACCAAGGAGGTCACGGTTGCGGGTGTTCTCAACGGCGTCTTCTTCGGCGGGATAGTTGGGACCAGCCAGTTCCTCCAGCAGAGCTTCGGAATAGTAGCTGGACAATTCGGATTCGTCAAGGTGACACCCGGAACGGACCCGACCGCTGTCTCGAATACTCTGAAGAGAGACTTTGCCCGGGTGGGCATGCAAACTATCGCGATAGCGCCCCTCATCAGCGACTTCATACAGATCGGCCAATCGTTTCTCGGAATCTTCGAAGCCTTCCTCGCACTCGGACTGGTCGTCGGAATTGCGGGGCTGGGAATAATCTCGATAAGATCTGTGGTCGAGAGGCGAAAGGAGATCGGAGTACTGCGAGCGATAGGATTCAGGAAGAGAATGATACTCGCAGCCTTCCTCCTCGAAAACAGCTACGTAGCGCTCTTAGGGATAATAATCGGAATTATCCTCGGAATAGATCTAGGCTATGCTATTGCGACGAGCCCGGGGTCCGGCGTCAGCTTTGTCATCCCTTGGGTATCTCTTCTCGAAATCATCGGATTCAGCTACGGGCTAGCAGTCCTCACTACAGTGAGTTCTAGCAGACGTGCTGCCAGGATTCCACCAGCCGAAGCACTAAGGTACACGGAATAATCGCATCAACTTCAACCTCTCCAGCATTGCATCATTCTCAGCTCGAAGACTGGATCCTCGTCCGTGAAAACCTGATTAGCTAGAGGTGCAAAGTTGGGGCCGATGAAATCATCAGGTCTGGACTGGCTCTTGGAGAAAGAAGACCCTCCCATTCGATTCTTTGCTCTTCGGGACATTCTTGGACGATCTCCTACTAGCAAGGAACTCTTGGAGGCCAAAGCACGAATCCGAAACTATTCCCCGGTACGAAAGGTTCTGAGGGCTCGGACAAAGGATGGATACTGGCCACCAAAGGAGACTTTCTACACTCCCAAATGGACATCCACGGTTTGGCCCTTGATGCTTCTGGGCGAGATGGGGTTCACTCCGGACGAGGGCGTTAAGCGCGCCTGCGAGAGCTTTCTAGACCTCCACCAGCTGGACAACGGCGCCTTCACATGTCCCAGCCCTATAGAGGTGGAGCGCTGGAAAAGGCGGCACCCTAAGAAGAAGGCCACACGCTGGGAGGAGCCCTGCCTCACTGGCAACATGATCCGGACCCTGCTCGTGTTCGGCTACGGAGAAGACAGTAGGGTGAAGAAGGCGATCGATTGGATGCCCGAGCATCAGCTCGACGATGGAGGCTGGAATTGCAACTATCCCGAGAAGAAGGTGAAGCACAGCAGCTTCATGTCTACCGTAGAGCCGCTCTGGGCCTACTCAGAGATTCCAGGTGCAAAATGGACTCGGAAGATGAAACGGTCCGTTGAGCAGGGTGCAGAGTTCTTGCTGATGCACCGAGTCTACAAGAGTGACCATCATCACTGGAAGCACAGCCTACCATTCGCCACGGCGTTCCACTTTCCAATGTACTACTATTACGATGCCCTCCACGGTCTGAGGGTCCTCGCAAAGTTGGGATACGGGGACGACGAGCGTGTTAGGGACGCGGTCCACCTTATCCTGTCCAAGCGTTCTCCAGATGGGAAGTGGCTGTTAGAGGGAGACTGGTCTCGCGAGCCGGAGGCCCAAGAGAACAAGAGAAGGACTCTGGTGGATGTTGAAGAGCTCTGGAAGCCAAGCAAATGGGTCACTTTGAACTGTTACAGGGCCCTCACCGCGACCGGAGACCTAGACATCCAAACAAAGTAGTGAGGCCCTTCTCAAGTGGGAGACGATGTATCGGCCGAACTCGCTTCTGTTCATTCGGAGATCATGGGCTGCACCAAGTGCGAGCTTCACAAGAGCAGAAAGAATGCTGTCCCAGGCGAGGGTCCCATAGACGCGGAGATAATGTTCGTGGGCGAGGGACCTGGCTTGAATGAGGACGAGCAGGGCAGACCCTTCGTCGGGGCCGCTGGGAAATTCCTGACGGAACTATTGGGATCCATCGGGCTCAGCAGGTCTGACGTATTCATCACGAACATTGTCAAATGCAGGCCACCGAATAATCGCGCTCCGAGAAAACCTGAGATTGAAGCATGCAACCAATATCTAATGTCGCAGATCCGTCTTGTCAAGCCTCGGATTGTCTGTGCCCTAGGGAGCCCCGCAATAACGACACTCTTAGGCCAAGAATATTCTGCCACCAAGGTACATGGGAAACCTACGTCAAAGGGCGACGTTACGATTCTGCCGATGTATCATCCCGCGGCCGCACTATACGACGCGAGCCTGAAAGAGGTTCTGGCATTAGACTTCAAGACTCTCAAGGAGCTGCTGGAAGTCAAGGCGACGCTGGACAAACCTGCCGAGGATGATAACCATTCGGAGGAACGAGCGACCTTGGAAAAATGGGTGTGACCGGCTAATCCGAAGTCCTCGTTTTCCGGCATCTAGTGGCGAGAACTTATATAGTTATTACGTAATAACGGACTCATGTCTCGTGTACTCACCGGGAAGATCAGAAGAGTAGGAAACTCCATGGCAGTGATAATACCGAAGGAGCTGTTAGAAGAGTCAGGCGCGAGCGAAGGTGACACCATTAAGCTATCACTATCAATTCCCAAGGCTAGGCGCGGGAACGCGCTGGAGAGTATCGCGGGCCTCGATAGGAAAGCCTTACCCTTTGCCAGAGAGAAACGGGACAGATTCTAGTTGCTCGTCGACACCAGTGCCATCATCGAGGTTCTGAGGCATCCTAAGACCTCGAAGGAGTTTAGAGCGATCCAGAAACAGATAGGAGAGGAGGAACTTTACGTGCTGATAGTCCAACTAGCTGAGCTATCGGACTGGTGTATTGCAAACAAAGCACCTGTGAAGGAGAGGATTGAAGAATTGAAGAAGCTTGCAAACATAATCCCCCTCGACGAAGACATCTGCCTGGAAGGATCAAGGATCAAGAATGAGCAACGCAAGAAAGGCTTTGGAAGCTTCGGTCTACTAGACGGGCTACTCCTCGCGGCGGCTAGGTCAGTAGGCGAAAGAGTCCTCACTTTCGACCGGGACTTTGCCGGAGAAGAAGACTGCCTCGTTCTCCCTCAATAGGTTGAAGACTAATCCCTCACGACGTGAGATGCTCAGAGAGCCGCTTTCAGGGTGGGAACTGGAACATTTTTGGAGAATCGTTCTCGAGCGTCTGTTGACAGATACGGTTGCACACTTTAGGCCTGTCGTAAAAGATGAGCTGGAGATAGAGCGAGAGACTCGAGAAATGGATCTAGCGAGCCGGGAGGAAGCTGTCCAGTGACTGTTGAAGGAGCAACCTCCGTGGGCAAGAGGCTCCAAAAAAAGGGCTCTGGAGTCTCGCGGCGGGTCAAGTTACGTTCATGTTCTTATGGCGGCTGTGAAGGCGTCTTGGTCGGTGCAGCCGTAGGGTTGCACCATATGGTCGCAGGCGTCTCTATTGTCGGCCCATATTGCATGGGCCATTCCTGGACTGGCTGCGACTTGTATGTAGTCGCCCATGAAAATCTCAGTGTCTCCAAAATCTGCCCGTTCGACAATATTCGGGTTGAAGCTGGTTGAGGTGACGCGGAGGTTGGTTGAGAAGCTGGCTCCGACGTTCGTGGACTTCGCGTAATAGACGTCGAGGCCTGTTATGGTCCCGTTCGGTTGTTGGCCATTACGGCTGTCATACCAGATGATACTGATTACTCCATCGCTCGCGGCGATGCTGGAGAAGAAGTGTTGACCTGTGATGACATCGTTAACTCTAATGGGCGTGGTCAAAGTCCTTCCGCCGTCTGTAGACTTGGCGAACATGACGTTGCTGTTCCCTAGCCCATAATCGTCCCAGACAACGTAGACACCGTTACCGTCCGAGGCAAGTTGGGGAACTGTGAAGGTTCGGAAAGAGTTGCCGGGCAGAGTCGGAGGCAGCTCGGTCACCTTGACCGTTTTATGTGTTGTAAATGTTTGGCCTCCGTCGGTCGACACACTGATGAACATTGATGCACGGGAAGAACCACCGCTGAGGCTGGAGACGAACACTCTCCCCTGAGGGTCCACAGTGATACCCGTGAAGAAAGCCCCGGAATTAACCATCAGCGGGAGCGACCAGGTCTGACCCCCGTCCATCGAGCTCACCAAAAAAGTGCTCTGAAAGCCTACAGCATCGTAGGTTATGTACACACTTCCGTCGTTTGGCCCGCCGGACGTGTCGACTGCAATCCAAGGCTTATCCGCTTGGTGATAGGTTGATACAGGGAAAATAGTGGCGCTCGAATAGGTGGCACCGTCGTCCGTGTACTTGACTACGAACAAGGTGAAGCCTGGGGAGGTGCAAGTTATGCCCGTGTAGTAGACGTTCCCGTTCCGGTCAAAGGTCAGAACGGGATCTGAAGTGCATTGGAAAGCATGCAGGGAAGAAGAGAGGCCCTGTGGCGAGCTGTCTCCGGGAAAGCCCGGAACCAGGCTTACGTTCCAGGTCTTGCCTCCGTCGGTTGACCTGTAGAACCCGTGCCATCTATGGCCTCCAACACTGAGGAGCCTGTAATCCTGGGCACCCGCGACAATGATACTGGCATTGTGCGGGTCGACTGCTATTGTCGGTTCTACCTGCTGCCGCTCTGCCGTATCATTGCTGATCGTTACGTCAACATTTGGCCCAACAGGCCGAGCGTGAACGGACACCGTCAGGAGAGAGATGGTTACTAGAAGAAGTGCAGTTATAATCCTAGCTCTCAAGTTTTTCTTGAGAAATCGACGAGTGTTGGATTGAAAAGCTTTGGGGTTTTACTTTTCAGAATCTCCAAGTTTTCCTCCGCGGGCGACATCGTTTGCTAAGGCACCTTTGGAGATGATAGTTATTTCTTCAATCGGCGAACCCAGTGTTTCCGATACGACCCTAGGTGAGGGATTCAGCTAATTGTCGCTTCTGTTTCAGGGGACTTTCTTGTTGAGCAAGTCGACGTTAACAGTAGGCGAGTCTCAGCCTCGCTCGGTGAAAGGGATGCCGGCTCTCCTCACGTTCTCAGCCTTCCGCTCCTGGATACTCACGAGCACTTTTTCTGGAGCGCAACCGAGGATCTTGACTATAGTTTCCGTTGCTCTCTTCATGAATTCCGATTTTTGAGCTGCAGAGTACTTGCCTTCGATGGGGTGAATCTCGACAGAGACCCTGTTCATCAGGTCTAGTCCACCTAATACCGCTCTGTCGAATCTATATTTCTACCAGCATGCGAAACTTGGAACCCGGTGGGATAGGCACGTCATCCCCCAAATCAAGGCGCGAGACAAGGTGCGGCCACTTTGAACAGGTGAAGGTCGGCAGGAATTGGAAGTGTGTCGCCTGTGGACGAATCCTGACCGTTGCCGAGAGTATCCAGAACTCTATCGAATTGTCCGATGTGATGAGATCAGCAATTGACAGTAGAAGACCCCTAAGCGAGAGCTTGGATGATTTGTTGGGTCGTAAGGAGTGGGAAGAATTACGCGCAAAGATTCGGACCAAGAGGACATCGAAAAGAGTACGCAAGTAGCTGATTGAAATTATAATTGGAGCTTCTAAATCCCCGGACATGGTGCAAGGTCAGAACGTCGAATGACGAGTAGTGCCCCATACAACTAAAGCTGCTTGGGTCTTACTCCGATTCCCAACCCTAACACTGTTAGTATCAACCCCGCTACGACGGAGGCTGCTCCTCCCAGCTCCTCACTTTGACCTATGCGAAGAGTTTCTCCCTCGCCCGAGGGACAAGGACCCCCGAGCACTCTGCAGTCTCTTGACACATCAGCAGTCGTCATCGCTCCAGTCAGATACGCGATAATTCCCCCGCCTAGAAGACCTACTCCAACAGCCAAGAGAACAAGGCCAAGTCTCAAGACCAACTAGTGTCACCAAGTCTTCATCTACTTGAGTATGTATTTATCCCCTGTTGGATCCCTTGCAATGATCCACAACCAAGCCAAGACCGTCTTAGAGAGGAGGATCCTTGTTGTCAGAGCGAAAGCAATAGGGCCATGACTTTGTAACGCCGTCGGTCAGTATCAAGAGCCCGCAGTCATTCATGGGATAGACATACCTGCAAAACCGTGACAGTATAGTAGGGCTGGGCCCCTCCACTTCTCTGCGTGCTCAAAACCAGTCAAGAAATGGCTGATTTTGCTGGGTCTGAAAGGACTCTAGTCCAAAGCGGGAACGAATTTGGCCGGGGTTGCCTCCCAGTCAACGTACTTGATACGTCTTGGACGCCTAAGTGTTGTCGTCAGCCAGATCCTAGATCTCAACGTTCTTTTCATCCCCACTTCTTTGACCATCCTTTGCATCCGTGCGACTAATTCCTGAGGAAGACGTATCGTCCTCCCTTGAAGCTCATCCAAGTCCAAAGGCGACGGCCCCATTCGGACGAAAATCCCTTCCGGCTTACTCACATATTCAGAACTTTTCAACGAACCTTCTACCAATGGTTTGTATGCCCTCCAAACCATGCAAGCCAGACTGGGGTGGAGGGAATACCAACCCAGCGCCCTCTGGGAAGCGGATAATGCTCGCTATCTCCCCCATATCCTATCCCGCGACGTGAAGCGTATACTCCTCGTTCAACGTAACCGTGAGCGTAAAATGCCTTGAGACGTTCTGCTAGCTCAGCGAAGAGCCTTACGATTTTGTCACACCAGTCCGGAATTGCGTCCAATACCCTTCCGTCACAATTAAGAGAAACATGGACCACATCTAGAAACGGACTTGTCTCGGTTATTTTCTTATGCGGAGTAAAAATATGTCCTCCGAAGCATGGCGGCCCCGAGCTAAAAAATAGCCCTCCGCCCACTTCTCTCAAGCATTCCTCCGAAAATGCGTTCAAGAAAGGGTCTTCCTCGTCGGGTTCCATACGGCCCTGGAGAGGCTCGTAGCTTCCAAAGCGACGCGGGACCGCTTCAGGGCAGAGCTCTCTTAGGATAAGCAGAAAATTCCTGGCCGTAGAGAGAGAAGCTTGACTTCTCGGAAGATACCAGTCGAGATTGATGAGTCGAATCTTCTCTTTTTGACGAGGAATAGGCCGACTTTTTGCTATCGGCTTTGGCCATACGACGGCTCCAGCCTGCGGGTCGTAAATCACTCCCTTGCAACGCTGAGCGATGTAACGAGCCAAGGCCTCTGCATCGGGTACGTCATCCCCTTCTCCTCCCGCAGGTACCGAGATCTCAACCATCCAACGGGGAGCCGCGACAAGTGAAACTACCGATTCTTCCAGGTCTTCAGGTTCAACTTTAGACGGCCCCCACACCTCAAAGGAGGCAACAAGCTCGGTTTTTCCTCCCCTCCGGTAGACGATGACGTTACCGGTTTCGCTCCCCAGCTGGCCAGAAATGCTGAGGCTGTTGTGCAAGGCTATGAATTCTTCCAAGAGAAAATGTTGAGGCCTGATGCTGACGACTATCTCCAGATCATGGCTCAATCCGCTTGTCCCTCTTCTCTAGACCATAGGAAGGCAAGTAATGTTCGACTGGCGTCTGGGTCGATTTGAACGCCGATCCAGTGGATTCGCCGCTTGTAGTTCCCATCCTTAGATAGTGTATGAGAAGATTAGTCCGAGCCCTCAAGTCGAGTGATTCTCATGTTGAGAAATGGAGTAAAATGACCGCGGTATCGTGCTTGCTGGTCCTTTCGCATCCAGTCTCTACCTGTAATGATTCTTCTGCAGTGCTGTGAACCGCAATTGCAAGTGTTCTTCATCGTCCAGGTGGGATCAGCGAAGTGCGTTGCGTAATCCATGGTCACCTCTTCTCCGGGATCGATATTCTTCCGAGCCGTCAACGTCACATCGCCCGTAATCCACAGGTTAGGGTCGCATGAGTGGTTGAGGAAATAGTCCTCGCCGAGAGGCTGATTAGCCCGATCTCCGAGCCAAAGGTCCTCGTCTACTTGCATCAGGGTACGATTGTTCGCCTTTCCTGCAGCAATATCTTCTTTGGAGAAGAGGGTCCCACCGAACACTACGACAACCTCGTCGACTCCGAACGATTGGGTGGCAACGAGCCCTTTACCGTGAATCAAGGATTTTCGTAGTGCAAGTCGAGGGTCCAGCCAGGACCTGTCTCGATAAGGAGCTGCCAAGCGTGGCGCGTCCGTCGATAAATGGTCATGAAACCCTGTGACTTCTTCTTGTCGGTAGGCAGGAGAACTGTGATGTGCTGAAGGATAGTCAGGACGCGTATGGGCATCAGCTGTACGACCTCTACAAAGGGCATCACGTAGTCGAGGTGGTGGAGAGGGACGACGGCCTCATAGACCCGAGTGAGACGTAAGCCTCATCGAGTCTCAAAGAGGTCCTCGCCTCAGACTTCAGGATTCTCAAGCGTCTGTTAGCCGACTTAGCCGCGCATAATGGGCCAGTAGTGAGAGCCGAGCAGGAGACAGGGCGAGAGACTCTGGAGAAATGGGTCTAGAACCCCGAGTAGCTACTCTCCATAGGGTGATGCAAATAGGGAGGATTGGGGTGAACCTTGCTATCGAGGCAAAGGAGTTTTCTGAGGAGCTTATGCTGTGCTGTCCGACTGGGATGCGACAGGGACCTTGACCTCGACTTCTTTCCAGATGCTTATGCCTCTGG
>Ga0209376_1003269_pt1 | contig 14776 bp, 13 predicted proteins | sample GraSoiAngelo_134_FD_185891 | JGI IMG/M metagenome (GOLD analysis project Ga0209376, IMG submission 185891) | Grasslands soil microbial communities from the Angelo Coastal Reserve, California, USA - 14_0929_05_30cm (SPAdes) (version 2) | ecosystem: Environmental > Terrestrial > Soil > Grasslands ... | reverse complement strand
CCTTAAGACAGCGGGTTTCCACCTTAGCTCCCTGTCCAGTTTTTGGGGTCCACTTCAGAGCACATTTGTGAGTGCCCTCCCGCGCAACACCAACAAATGCGAACAAGTTCGCCTGGCAAGAAAGCTGCGCTTTCGGGGATATGACCGAGGTACAAATGCCGATACAGGACATCGCCTCAACGGTGCGGCGAACTCTGGATACAGATGTGGTGGCTGTATGGGTCCTTAACGCTGAGGAAACGCATCTGCAGATGTACGCGGTCGACTTCCGGGCTAGCCGGGGTATCGCACGTGAGGGGCCGATTGATGCCGGTTGAGGGAACAATCCTAGGACATTTTGAATCGGGGGGTGCCCGAGGTTTCTGACTTCGGCGACCCGGCTTTGAAACTTCCTGAAGGCGATGCCGCGATCATTCGCGCGGAAGAACTTCGTTTCGGCTACGTCGGCCCAATGTACGTGCGCGATCGCAAGCTTGGTGTTTTCTCCCTGGGACGCAAGACGAACAAGCCATTCACCGGGGACGATGTGGAAATGGCGGACATGGTCGCCCAACAGGTTGCGATCGCGCTGAGCAATGCCATCGCGTACAAAGACGTTGCCGATCTCAAAGACCGTCTCGCCAAGGAAAACTACCTTGGGCCGAACGTGAGCTCAGTACTTCAGCTCGAAGACGAAATCGTCGGAGTCGAACGGTTCGGAACGGCGGGAGAGCCTGGACGGGGCGAAGGTTTCGAGGCAAAAGAGACCTTCGTCTGAGTATAGAATCACGGAAGGGCGCCTCGGTATCAATCGCCTCGCAGAGCCTTGACGATTGCTGTTATCGTAGTCCAATTGCGCGTCGTACAAGGGATGCCGAGCAGTTTTTCCACCTGGCCGAGATAACCGATTGCCTTCAAGTGCCGTTTGTAAAGACCGAACAGGAATGGACCTCGGCAGCCGTTGATTCTCAAGACCCATTCGCCGTTCGCAGGAAATTTCCTAGGAATCGAAGGCAGCCCGGCGAGAGTTTTCGATAAAACGCTGACAAAACGCACAACGTCCGGACGTGAAGGCTCGCCCGCAAAAGGATCATCAGCCGCAAAGCTGGCTACGACCCGGCCTTCGCACATCATCACTTCTGTTGAAAACGCCAGCCGATTCAGCAATTCGCGGCGGAACTTCTCCTGAGACACTGCCTTACGCACAACAAACGTTCCCGCCGCGCCAATATTGACGACATTGTACTCGCTGAGTTGTTTGGCGAGAATACTAGGCCGAAATGTGTTATGACCGCCGACGTTACAAGCTCTAAGAAAGACTACCAATGCCATGCAGACTCGCAGCAAAACTGCTGTAGGCTGGCATTGTCTCACAGCGATCGACATTCGTGACCAACTTGCTTCCCTTCCCGCCCTGGAGCCACCGCGTCTTCCCTTGAAGGCTTTCTTGAGCCGCCGCACCTTTTACGAGGAAAGCCGTGCCATTGTTGCAATTTAACAACACCGTGATCAACGTCGATCTTCCTTGGAATCCAGCCGTGCTGGAACAGCGTATCGCCCGCGCCTATCGAATGGGCCAGGAACAGCCCGTTCAGGTTTTCGTCCTGATCACGGGAGACACGATCGAAGAAAAACTCCTCAGCACGCTTTCCGCGAAGCGCGATCTAGCCCTTGCGGCCCTGGATCCCGAAAGCGACGTGGATCAGGTGGATCTCGCCGGGGGTATCGAAGAACTTCGCCGGCGTCTCGAGGTTCTTCTGCTTGGCGCCCGCGCCGAAGCCCCATCCGACGAAAGTCTCCGCCACGAAAGTGAACTCGCTGTAGCCCGAGTTGCTCTGGAATACAGAGCCCGCCGCGAACGGCTCGCCATCAGCGGCGGAAACCTGCTCAGCGCCGCGTTTCAATTCCTTGGCGAACTGTTTCCGGCACCGGCGGATTCGCCGGAATCCCATGCGGCTGCGAATACATTGGCTGCAACACTGAAGCAAAGCCTTACCGATCTTGTGGAACAAGACGATCTTGACCGTCCGCGGTTGACCTTTGCGCTACCCGACGCAACAGCTCTCGATGGGCTGACGAACGTCCTTGCGCGCCTGTTGGTCCGGACTCAGTCGGCGTAAGTGTGATTCAACTCCGCGTTAGTTCCAGTTCCATGAAAATCGCATCAGAAATCGGCGAATTTCGGTACGGTGCAACCTCTTTGAAGCCGATGGACCTATATAACGACAGTGCTCTCTCCAAACGCGGCAACGTGTCCAAACGCATACGGGAATATCCAAGACGACGGGCGTGCTGAATGACACAATCAATGAGTGTCTTGCCAATCTTCAAACCTCGAAATTGCGGTCTAACATACAACCTTTTCATCTCGCATATGCCGTCGCCGAATTTTCTCAGGGCAACGCATCCTGCCACTTGACCAGTGTAAAGAGCGATCAGGAGACATCCGTCAGGCGGTGCATAGTTTCCAGGAAGTGCAGCTAATTCCCCGTCGAAATCCTGGAAGTTCAGGCTGACGCCGAATGACGACCGGTATTCCTGAAAAACTTTCCGTACTTGGCGGAAGTCGGCGCTTGTGTTGGCTTCGACAATCTGAATCACAGGCGACAAGACCTTGTCATTGAGCTTTTCCGGTGAAGTCATCCTGTGCGTATCGTTCCTTCCCCAACAAGCACTGCCTTGCCGCCGACACGGACTTGGCGGATCTGACCATCGACCACAGCAATGGAGATATGGATTTCGCTCGGCCTTCCCATCGTCACACCTTGGCGGCTGAGGATGTGCGCTCGACCGGCGTCTGGATGGACTGCGCCGTACTCGATCAAGTAAGCACCCAGCGGGCCACTCGCAGACCCAGTCGCCGGATCTTCAGGAACGCCAAATCCTGGCGCGAACATTCGACTGAATATTGTCGCATCGTCCTCTTCTCCAGGTTGGAGTGTGAAGACGAAGACGCCGATCTCGTCTATGCCGGCCACCTGACAAATGCCGAGCAATGCCCTTCGGTCAAGCTCTGCTGCGTTTACCGCCTCGCGGGACACGAGTGGCACATACAAGAACGGAACGCCGGAAGAAACGACCTGGACCGGCAATTTGGTGCCGCGAATGTCTGCATCAAGCAGTCCGAGCGCCGACGCAATACCGCGCACATCGTCAAGGCTGGGGCCAAATTTCGGGACTGCTTGCGTCACCCAGGCAAAATCGAGTTGCTCGCCTCGCCATTCCAGGCCAACGGGAGTGGGACCGATACTCAAGCCAAGCATGATGGAAGCCGACGCTTTCGTAATCCGACCTGCATGTGCGAGCGCGAAAGTCGTGCCAACCGTGGGATGACCCGCCATTGGTAATTCAGCGCGGGGCGTAAAAATTCTCACCCGGTAATCCGTCGTAGGATGTTCTGCCGGAAAGACGAAGGTGGTTTCCGAGAATGCCATTTCCAGCGCGATGCGCTGCATGACGTCAGCGTCGAGGCCCTGCGCATCCAAGAACACCGCGAGTTGATTGCCGGCCAGCGGACGATCAGTGAATACATCAAGGTGGAGGTAGTGGTACTTGCCATTCCGCAACATTCGCACAGTTTAACTTTTTAAACGCGGAAGAGAAGGTACAGTTCCGGCCAAAAACGAGCATCTCAGCCAATCCCGGCAAACCAAGCGGGCATTCGCCCCTCGTACGAGGAGGGATTTCACGACAAAATTACTAGCGAGGATAGCCTGGACAATGTCTCCGGAAACAGTGCCACGACAGTGCCCACAATAACGAATGCAGCGCCGATAGTTTTCGGAATCCACTTGCTGGACGTCATGAGTTTTTCGATCAGAATGAGAGCGCCCACCGCGGCCATCCAACCCAGATGCATGAGGCCCATCACGAAGAGGATGACCATTAATCCCCAGCAACAGCCGAAGCAATAGATCCCGTGGGCCGCCCCCATCCGCATGGCGCCAATTCGTCCGTCATGCCAGTGCTCCATAATGAAGTGCAACGGATTCTGACAATGTCTTAAACACGCGCGTTTAAGCCAACTCCATTGATACAGGCCAGACAACATCAGAGCTACACCCGCTGCCCTCAAAATTGTTGCTTCCGAATCGGGGATGCGGCTACGCAAATTGCCGATGAAAACATAGGCGAAATAGAAGAACGTCCCACTCGCTGTCCATACCAGAAAATAACTGAGCGCAAAAAGAAAGGTGCCGCCGTGGGCGCGTGGAGTTCTCTTCCGGTAGACGGTCCGATGCAGCAACAAAGTTGGAGCAGTCGAAGGCAGCATCATGGCCACCATCATCACGAGCCACATGCTTGTGAATGCCAAGAAACTCAAGGCCCCGGCCGAGCCTTCCATGCCGAGCGACATGGGAACTCCGACTTGCATCAGGAGACCCATATTTTGAGAAGTAGAAAAAGTCAGCAGCCATGCTGCAGAAGTAAGAATAGCGATGACAATCAGAAAGGCGGCCTTCACAGATTACGCCTGGAGTTCCTTGTGCGTCTGGTCGACGTCAGCAAGACTGCTGTGCGTGTTCTTGTATTTCGATTTCACCTGACCCGTTCCCTTCAAAACAACGCTCTGCGCGAAGTGAAATTCGCCATCCCCTCGCAGCCCTTCCCCGGATATGGAAAGCCAGTCGTGTCGCATGGGCACGTAGCGATGCAGCTACAACTCTTCAGGTACTGACCTCTCATCCGCCACTTCGTCTCCGCCATGCGCCTCCTCGGTCGCGTTGGCGCAGCCATTAATAGCACGATGGGCCGGGTAAATGTATACCACACATGTTTGGCGGATGAGGCTAGGCGACCAGGCCGGGATTACTGGGAGGAAGATGATCGAGAATAGCAATGAATTCGTTCAGGAGCGTCTGGCACTCCATACACATGAGCAGGTGTCCGAAGTCGTTATCGTTGAGATGGCCGGTCCCGCTGCTGTAGCACCAAAGCTGCATCGCGGGCACGTGCAGGTTTTCTTCTCCCATAAAATGTTGGACTGTTCACACGCTAAATGCGCACGCCTCCCTTCTGGAAAAAATGTGGCCTGCCTGTGATCCGGATCGAACTGAGTCGTCTAAGAAATAGAGAGGAGCTTACCTATGCCGATCGAAATTCGCCGTAAAGACGTGAAAACACTTGTGGCTCAAGGGCGTGCGCAGCTTGTGGAGGTCCTTCCGGCATCGGAATTCAAAAGAGAACACCTGCCGCAGGCTGTCAACATTCCGTTGGAAACCATGACTGCCGCGACGACGAAGTCACTGCGAAAAGATCAGGCCGTGATTGTTTATTGCTTCGATTATCAATGCGACTTGAGTGCTCGTGCGGCATGGCGTTTGGAGACCATGGGATTTCAGGAAGTGTATCGCTATACACCAGGCAAGGCGGACTGGCTTGCGGCGGGCTGGGAGACCGAAGGAACCGACGCAAAGAAAGTGCGGATCCGGCAGATGATTCACAAAGACGTTCCGACCTGCTCTCTACGCGAGCGTCTCGAGGATGTCAAAAGCCGGCGCCGGCCGAATGAGGACATGTGTATTGTCGTGAATGATAGAAACATCGTCCTCGGCATCATTCAAGGTGAGATCTGGGACGCGAATCCTCAATCGCGAATTGCCGACGTGATGCAACCAGGTCCACGGACCATTCGGCCGGATTTGGAACCGAAAGACGCACAAAAAGTACTCAAGAACTACGATGCATCGAGCGCGATCGTCACGACGTCGGACGGCGAATTGCTCGGAATAGTAAAGGTAGCGCAGAAAAAAGCGCAGAAAGCACGTAAGGCTGCATAGTCCTTATCGCTTAGTGGAGGTAATTATGAAAGTACGGGAAATCATGACGAGCAATGTCGAGTGTGTTGCGCCGGGTACCGGCGTGCGCGAATTGGCGAGCAAGATGAAGACATTGGACGTCGGATTTATACCGGTCTGCGAGAACGATCGTCTTTCCGGGACAGTGACCGATCGCGACATCGTCATTCGAGCCATTGCTGAAGGGAAAGACATTGACAGCTGTCCGGCACGAGACATCATGACCCAAAACGTCTTCTGGTGCTTCGAAGATCAGGACGTCAAGGATGTCGCAAAACTGATGCGCGAGAAGGATGTCCGTCGCATGCTGATCCTCAATGCCGACAAACGCCTTGTCGGAGTCGTCTCCATTGGAGATATTTCAAAGGTCGAAGAAACGGAATCCGGCAAAACACTGAAGGATATCTCGGAAGCAGCGTAAGAACACATAGGAGATTTGAAATCAGACGAATCCTGCATCTCAAATCCGAAATCGCAAAATCTCAAATTGGACTCGACAGTCCAATCTAACATTTCAAAATTTCGGATCTGAGATGCTTCATTTCGTCACCTTCAGCAGCTCGACCTCAAAATCCAATGTCGAATTGGCGGGAATAACTCCCCCGACGGCCCGGGGGCCGTATGCCAGGTCCGGAGGAATGATCAGTTCGCGTTTACCGCCGACTTTCATTCCCTCGACGCCTTCGTCCCAGCCGGCGATGACTTGCCGCGCGCCGAGCGTGAACGGGAACGGCGTGTTCCGATCAAGGGAGCTATCGAACTTGCTGCCTCTTTTGCCGTTCACATATAGCCATCCGGTGTAGTTCACCTCAACTTTAGCGCCTTTGACGGCCGCTTCACCTGTGCCGACCTTTTGATCGATATATTTCAGTCCCGACTTGGTGGTCACCATATTGCCCTGCCCCTGGGCGAATAACGCGATTGCGAGTACCATTAAGAACCCGATTCTGAGCGTGTATTTCATCCCGCCAGTGTAAACCATCTAAACAACTTTCTCGGTAGGTAAATCTTCGAGAAACTCTTGTCCGAGTCGTGACGCGTCATACATTTTGCCCACCATGTGGTGATAGGGTACGCCGGAGAAGAAATGATGACTCTTTGTCGGATAGTCCTTTCCTGCAGCCCACTCTTCGCGCTGAAGCGCAATATAGCCCTGCTCTTCGTTCTGGGCCATTGCTTGAAGCAGTCGGCTGAGTCCGAAACCCGCAGCGTGCTGGCCGCCGAGCGTGATGAAAACAAATTTCACGCCCATCTGTGACAGCTCTGAAAAGCACAGCGGATTCGGATCGTTGTACCACTTGAATGACGAAGACCAGTTGAATGCGAACCGCGCCTTCGGAAAACGCTTCCTGATCTGGGTCGTGAATGCCTCGAGCGGTCCCCGGTCGGAGGTCGGAAATTCGCACCACAACAGATCCGGAATCCCCGTCTCGAGGTATCGCAGACCCCGTTCGACGGCCAGATCCATGTGGCGCAAGGATTCCGGCGCGTCGCAAGCGCTAAGCCCGTCGGTCCGCGCAATGAGGACGAAATCCGGATTACCACAATCATCGGCGACATTCCGTGCCATGCGAAGCTTCCCCGTCATCTCTTTGACCGGGATGAGAGCCTTGCCACCAATGTGGCCACACCGTTTCGGAAGAACTTGATCCTCGATGTGCGCGGCTGCGACACCGGCATTCACGTACAGTTCTGTCGTTCGCTGGACATTGAAAATGTTTCCATATCCGCCATCCATGTCGACGATCACCGGAGGGATGTGCAGGTGCTTCGGTGGAATTGCTTTTTCAGGGTCACCAACAGCCATCGTCAACTGGAACTTTCGAAGGGCGCTAACGGTCCGGCGCGCCGCATCGGCAATTTCGACATTGGCGTACATGTCCATGTCGGTGGTTCCGAGATGTCCGATGGCGAAGGAGTAGCCGCTGAAATAGACTGCCTTGAATCCGTAATACATCGCCAGTTGTGCGCCAAAGGGGTCATAGACACCGGGGCCGAAAAGGTAGGGCTCGGTTTCGATAATCTGGCGCATTCTAGCGCTGGGATGAAGGTAACGTGTGGTGGGAATTTTGTAGCCGGGGGGGAGGAGTGGGCTTTCACTAAGCTCTGTAACAATCATTCAAACCTCTCGAATATTTGAGGACTATAGTCAGCCACAGAAAATTCCCCTCCTCTGCGAGGAGGGGAATACGACTCGCGCCGAGAATCTTGCCAACCTGTGATCCGCGCGCCGTCCATCCGGAATGCGCCGGCGAGCAAATGGGTCCGCCGTGTTCCACGCTCCCATGTGCGCGAGGCATGCCACAGAGCGGGCTTCCACTTCTGCCACAGTGGAATCGGGTTGCTTCATTCCGCCCGCTTGAGGCGGTTCCCAAAGCCGTCTTAGCAATGCAGCAGCCAGACTCCATGCCGGCCGTTATTGACAGGGGCAGCGCCCGCCCGATATGCTGCCGCCGTGCAAATACAAAAAGGAGAATCGACATGAAGCGCGTGATCGCACTGCTGTTGGGCGCTGGACTCGGCTTAACCGTGCTCGTTCAAGGCCAGACGGTGAGCCCGTTCAAACTCGGCACCTTCCAAATCCAGAATCGAATTTTCGTGGGAATCGTTCTGCGGGATTCGGTGGTCGTGGACTTCGCCGCCGCAAGCCGTGCCATAACGCCGGCGTCCAAGGTGATGCTTCCGGCCGACATGAAGGATCTCATTGCCCGCTACGAGTCGGGCCTCCGCGATCGTATTGTTCAGGTAGTCCAGAGCGTGAACGCTCGGACCGGCGGGCGTCCCGGTTATGTATACGATCTCGCGGCGGTCAAAACCATGCCGCCGATCATGTATCCGACGACGATGCTCAACGTGGCCGTGAATTACACCGAACACGGCGCGGAAATGGCCGCGCGCGATGCCAGCCGCGCCACGCCCGCAGCGCCGCAGGGCAGCGCCTTGCCCGGCACGAAGAGCGCACCAGGCATCTGGGAGCGCAAGCCGGGCGATAATCGCTGGAATCCCTATATGTTTCTCAAATCGCCGACGGCTGTGATTGCCAACGGCGAATCGATTCAGCTGCCGGTTGGACGGAGCGAGATCGACTGGGAATGTGAACTGGGCGTCGTCATTGGCCGGAGAGCATCGCGCGTACCCGCCGCCGGCGCCAAAGATTACATCTTTGGTTACACCCTCGAGAACGATGTCTCGGATCGCGGCGGACGCGGCGACACGCGGTTCGCCGGCTCCGACTGGCTGATCGGAAAATCGCATGACACGTTTGCGCCCTTGGGGCCGTTCATCGTGCCCCGTGAATTCGTGCCGAATCCGCAGGCGCTGCCAATAAAGGTGCTGTTGAACGGGAAACCGTTCCAGGAAGGCTCCTCAGCAGACATGATTCACGACGTCTACGAGCAAGTCGAGTATGGGTCGAACATCATGACTCTGCGGCCGGGCGATGTCATCTCCACCGGTACGCCCCCCGGTGTCGGTTCGGCCAAGAAGCCGCCGGTATATTTCAAAGCCGGCGATTCATTGTCATGTACCTACGAAGGTATCGGTACGCTGGTGAATCCGGTGGTCGGACCGGTGTCGTCGGCTTCATCGCGCTGAAGGTAGGGAGGTTGTCACGCCGTCATGATTCGTGAAGACATCCTGCAGAAATTTCCGGAACTGTTCGGGACCAAGACCATTAACGGCCGGACGATCAGTGTCGAAGAAGCGATTTCCGTGCTCACACGAGAGTTGGGACCCGAGATCGCGGGCGCTCTCACGGCGCGCCGGAAGCTGCTCGAGGCTGCCGTGGCGGTCCGCGAGAAGTATGCCTGGCCGAAGTGGGACGACTCCTTCGAAGATCCCGTAACGGGCCGGCAACGAACGTTTCGCCAGATCGTTCAAGGCTTGATTGACAACTTTCTCGGCCGGGACAGCGAGCTCGGTTGGCGGCTCAATGACGAAGTGCCGATCCCCGACGACGCGCATCCCACGGCTAATCCCGGCCTCGAGTTGACCGGGCCGTGGCACCCGCTGGATATGGCTTTCAACGCGTTGAATAGCCAGGCGCCACAGAACATGCCGGACTTCGAAGATGCATCGCCGGCGCACTTCCAACCCGACGGTACACCGAAGTCCGAGCCGATCGGAATTTTCCATGCCCTACAGAATGCGAAGGATATTTTCGAAGGGCTTTGGACCGGCCGTCCCTATGAAATCGTGAAGAAGGGGCAGGCGCGGACTTATAAGATCAATCGCCCTCCATCCCAGTGGCCGACGCGCTTTGTGCGGCCCCCTTCGATTCACATACGATTCGACTACATTACAATCAATGGCGAATCCGTGCCCGGTGTAATCGCCATCGCGCTGCTCTGGACGCTCAACAATTACGAAGCTCTCCGGCGTCTGGGCACCGGGGTTTACTACTACATCCCAAAGATACAGACGCCGCAAGAGGCGCTCATTATCGAAAAGCTGCTGGCACGGATCGAAACCCTCATCGGAGTTCAGGCCGGCACCTTCAAGATCAAGGTTCTCTACGAGGAGGGAAATGCAGGCCGCTCTCTGCCTGCAATCGCCTGGGTTTTGCGGCGCCGCTTGCTGGGGACAAATGTAGGCCGCTGGGATTATCTGGGTAGCCTGATCGAAATGTGGAAAGACGATCCGAAGGGCCTGTACCCGGATCCGCAGTCGATCGGCATGGCCTATCCGAACATGATTGCCTATCAGCGGTATAACGCGCTGATGATGCTGATGGCCGGCATGAAGAGGGGCGAGCTCAGCCAGGCTGCCCCCATTGGCGGTATGGCAGCGGTCATGATCTATCCTCCGGCCGATCCCTATGGACGATCCAAATACAATCCATTGGCGCTGCGCGCAATGGTCATCGACAAGTTGCGGGAGCGCCTGCTCGGTCTGATCTTTGTGCCCGAGAGCACGCCGGCCGCCGGCGAACAGCCGACGCTGGACGATATTCTCGCCGGCCGTGTGAAAGGACGTCTCTACGACGCTTACCGGCAAAGCTGGGTCGCCAGCCCGGAGCCGGCTTATGTTGCGGCGGGTAACGGCCCCTTGCAAGCTCCGCTAAGCGAACTCCAGTCCATTATAGATGCCCGGCAACAGACCGTGTCTGTGAAGGGAAAACCTGTGCCGGCCGCGACCAGCGGTCTGATTGACGCGGAGCGGTCTCTGCTCCAGTCTCGCGGCCTGTTGAACTCGCAGGGTAAGATCACGCCGTGGGTTATCGCCAGGGATACCGTTAACACACCCGAGAAGCTTTTCACGCCGGAGCTTTGGAACAGCATCTATGGTGTGCCCCAGGGCGACATCACCATTGAGCATATCCAGCATGCGTTCTATATGGCAGCCAATTATGGGTTTCAAATACTCAACGGCAACTTCGCAGCTGCCATCGACGATTACGAGCTTTCGCTGCGCTTCATGAACGATCTGGCTACTTACCGGATCGATGTCTCCTGGTTGTGGACGCTCCTGCACCATCAGGCGGCCATCACCAAAGACGGCAATTTGAAGGCCCCCGCGCTCACCGAGGACGGCGTCGTGCCCGCAGAGGACCGTTTTGCGGTCAAGGCCGGAACACGCTTCACCAAAGATTTATTCGACAAGTTGTGGGATTACCACAATCAGTGGACCTCCGCGTTCTTCGCCGAATTGGACCGGCGCGGCGACCCCGGCCGATTCGATCGCTCGAAGGCGCCCGTCATCATGGAGATATTAAAACGCCAGCTGCTTTCACCACGCTACATTCAACACAGCGCTCGCGTACTCTTCGTCCTGGCCGAAGCAACCAAAGAAGAGCGCGCCCAGATTCTCGATGCGATCTTCGATCTCTCCCGCGATGAAATCCTCAATCGCGTCAGGTCCGGAACTCTGAGCAAAACCGCCCTGCACGCCCACGACTATATCTTTGACGTTTTTGCGGGAGGCCAACAGGCATCGAGCCAAAACTGACCGACATCCCAATTTGTTATATACGGCTTCTGTTGCTGTCGAAGCCTTCCTTCAATGGATATATGTGCCGTTGACTCCCTCATTCGCCCGGTGCTACGTTCCAGAAGTTCGGTTCCTCGCGAAAGTGGCGGAATTGGCAGACGCGCTAGACTTAGGATCTAGTGGCTCACGCCGTGGGGGTTCGAGTCCCCCCTTTCGCATCAGTTGATTACAGGCTCGATCGAGAGACTCGCTAGGTCTCGTTGCCTATTTGTTGCCTGTTTTTCCTCGGCAGTTTTCAGGCGAGCAAGCTTCCTCTTTTCAGCCTTCCTTACTGCGTCCTTTGGCATGTTCCGCAACGTAATGAACATAGATCAAATGTGCTGCAGCACATTTTCGGACATGTGGAACGCAAATCGAATTTGGTTGACACTTTTCGTTCTGGTGGTGAAGTGGGCTTCGGCAGGGGGATGTTGTAATGCACGTCTACCTTCCAGTCGTTGACGACGATCTTGTCCAAGACCATCCGCAGCAGTTTCTGCTTGTTCTCAAACGAGATTCGTTTGAGGCTGCTGGAAACCAGGGCTGCAAATTCCTCCAGACTGGCCTTGATGTCTGTCTCTTTCTTTTTCTCGGCGGTCATTTTCCTCAATAATTCCTGCTCCCGGTTTAGCATTTCGAGCTTCGAGTTCACCAATTGCCGCCGCTTCTGTAGCTCCGGCAGTTCGAGCGCACCGCACTGATAGGCGTCCAGAAGCCGCGATAGTTCTTTATTCGCAAACTTGATCTGTCCCAGCAGCCTTTCATCTTTTTCGGTCGACGACCCCTCCTCCATTGAGGAATCCCTGCGCGGGGCCTTGTGGTCCTGATAGGCTTCCAGAACCAGAGCGGGATCCTGCAGCCGGGAGTTCACTTCCTCCCATACGAGTTCGTCCAGTACATCGGCGCGGACACGCCGTTGCGCGCATCGCTCCTGCTTAAGAAAGCCGCTGGTGGTGCGCAGGCAACTATAGTAGTGGCTGGCATGAACCTTCCCACCATAGGTTTGTTTGCTCGTCAGTGCCGAGCAACTCGATCCGCAACGCCCGCAGCGTACCAGCTGGCGCAGCAAATAACCGCCTTCTTGCAGGTTTCGCGGAGAAAATGCCTCGTTCTCTCGGGCCCGGCCGGCCGCCGCATGGAAGGTGGCGAGATCGATAATGGGCGGCACGGAAATGGGAATCCATTCCTCCTTGGGTCGCATCGTGCATTTGAAACGCTGTCGTTTCTTGCCGTAGACACCGTCGATGGGCACACACTGCTTGCGGTTGTAGTAATAGGTTCCGATGTAGGCCTCCTCACGCAGAATCCGATCCACTGCGGACCAACTCCATTGTCCGCGGTTTTTCGACGTCGGTGTCCGATCCAAAGTGAGCTCCTTGGCAATCTGACGAACCGTCAGGTCCCGGCCCACATAGGCGTCGAAGATCCTCCGCACGACAACGGCCTCGGCTTCCTGTATTTCGGCATGCGCCGGCACACCATCACGGCGTGGAATTTTCACATAACCGAAAGGGACGTCCGGAGAAACAATCTCTCCACAACGTGCGCGGTAGAGTTTGCCACGCCGGTATCTTTCGGTAATCTTCGCGCGCTCGAACTCGGCCACGGCTCCTGTGATTTGGTGCATCAGCTTCGAAAGAGGATCGTCGGCTGCGCCGCCCTCCAGGAAAATCGTCTTCACGCTGAACCGTTCCAACTCATCCAGAATGAGAGCCTGTAACACAAACTTGCGCGCCAGTCGATCTGTACAGTAGGTCAGTAGTACCTCAAAACCGTGGCGTTCCGCCAGGTCCCTCATGCGGTCCAAGGCAGGGCGATCCAAACGCGCGCCGCTGTAGCCTTCGTCGGTAAACTCCTCGACGACTTCCATTCCGTTCTTGGCCGCGTAGACCCGCAAGGCCTCCAGCTGCGATCCAATGGTGTGCTCCTTCTCCTGCCTCTCACTAGAAACCCGGGCATAAATAGCTACTCGCATTTTTCATTCACCTCCTGTAGAAGAACGAAAATTCTCTCGCCCGCTCGCGGGCGACATCGCATCAGTGGAAAGTTCGTCTCGTGTCTGAGAAACAGCCCACCCACGGTTGCCTGCACCTGTTGCAAAACTCAGTTGCGCAGGTAATCTCGTGCTACTTCGAGAGCGGATCGTCAGCGGTGTTCGGAAAGATGGTACGGACTCCGTACTGTTCCAACTCTTCGATGAGGAGGACTAGCGACGCAGGATTCCGTGCCAACCGATCCGGGCCACAGCTCAACAACACGTCAAAGCCGCGATGCCCCGCCAGATCGCGCATCCGTTCCAGGCCGGGGCGCTCCAGCCGCAATCCGCTAGCGGGAGTTTACTGAGAGTAGAGAATTCGAACGGCCAAAGCTAGCCGGATGGGGGATTTAGCGTAATGGGTCTGTCTTACCTACGTTTTTGGTCTTGCCAGGTCATCCAAACCGAGCATTTTGGCCAGGAGTTGTTGCGGGAGAGTTTGTTTGGAGCGCACCACTGCGGCCCGCTGGGGTCCTTTTTCTCCTTGTGGTGGATAGAGGAGAACGAACTGCTGAATCTGGCGCAATTCATCTAACATTTGTTCCATAGTGAGTCCGGGCCAAGCCGACTGAGATTGTTTGTGGATGTACTTGAGCAGAGAGATACCGAGCATGCAATAGAAAGCGTGAATACGGATCTTGCTGTCGGTCCAGTGATACATGGGACCCCATCCGAGCCAGTCCCCATCTTTCAAGCCGCGGAAAACCTGCTCGACTTGCTGCTGACCGGAATATGCGTTGACGACTTGTTCAGCAGTCCAGTCCATGCGATTGGTGAGTAACACCGTACGTCCTAAGCGATGGGTCAGCAGTTTCTGGAAAGCGGCATGATTGAAATCGAATTGCAGATGCCAACGTTCATTTTCCGAATGGAGCTTCCAGGAAATGAGATCTTCCAGAAACTGCGACGAGGACAGCCAGCGTTGAATCTTGTTGCGAATCTGGGTCTCTTTGAGACGGCTGCCAGGCTTGGCCAGATCCATGGACAACCGCCGCAG
>Ga0209376_1003268_pt1 | contig 14776 bp, 9 predicted proteins | sample GraSoiAngelo_134_FD_185891 | JGI IMG/M metagenome (GOLD analysis project Ga0209376, IMG submission 185891) | Grasslands soil microbial communities from the Angelo Coastal Reserve, California, USA - 14_0929_05_30cm (SPAdes) (version 2) | ecosystem: Environmental > Terrestrial > Soil > Grasslands ... | reverse complement strand
CCGAAGCAGGACGACTGGCCGACGCCCTCGACCTCTACCGGGGTGATCTGCTCGAGGGGTTCTTCATCCGCGGTGCGCCGGCGTTCGAGCAGTGGCTCGAGGACGAGCGTGTCCGGCTGAAGGTCCTGGCGCTGCGCAGCGCGACCTTGCTGGCCGAGCGCGGCGGCCTCGCCGAATCGGTGCAGTGGGGGCGGCGAGCGCTGCGGATTGCGCCGCTCGACGAGCCGACGTTGCGGCGGCTGATGCAGGCGCTCGACCGGCTCGGCGACCGGGCGGGAGCGCTGGAAGCGTACGAAGCGTTCGCGAAACGCCTCACGGCGGAGCTCGAGGCCGACCCCGCACCGGAGACGCGGGCGCTCGCAGGCGCCGTCCGCGAGCGTGTGGCGACTCTCTCCTCAAACGCCACGGAGCTGCCGCCGCTCGAGACGGCGGCGGAGCTCCCCGAAGCCGCCGGCGTCCCCCGCCTTCGCCGCCGCTGGCTCGGCGTCGCGGCGGCGCTGCTCGGTCTGGCCGTCGTGATCGCGGCAGTCAGCCTGCGCTCCCGCGAACCCGCACCGCTGAATGCGAAGCGCGTGCTGGTCGTCCCCTTCGCGAACCGCACCGACGACAGTACGCTCGATCCCCTCGGGAATCTGGCCGCCGACTGGATCACGCGCGGATTGGCGCTGACCGGGAGGGTCGAGATCGCCGACCCCGGCCCGATGGTGTTGGGGGGCACGACCGGCAGCGCCAATCGGCCCAGAGAGGCGGGCCACGAGGCGGCGGCTGTGCGGGCGCTGTCCCTTGCGAGCGGCTCGGGCCTCGCGGTGTGGGGCTCCATGTACCGGCGCGGCGATTCCATCGAGTTCGACGCGCAGATCACCGACGAGGTGCGCGGGAGAATCCTGCACCCCCTCGAGCCGGTCCTAGGGCGTCCGCAGGAGCCGCGCCCGGCGCTCACGATCCTGCGGGAACGCATCATGGCCGTGCTCGCCGAAGCGCTGGACTCGCGGCTCGGCGCTTTGGCGTCGGCCGGCGGCCAGCCCCCGCGCTACGACGCGTACCTCGCATTCAGCGCCGGCGTCGAGATCTTTTACGGCGGACGGAGGGCGCGCGACGCATTGCCGTACTTCCAACGCGCCGCCGCCCTGGACTCGACGTACGCGCTGCCCTTGATCTGGGCGGCCTGGGCCCACGGGGGGACCGCGCTCGATCAGTGCGACTCGACCGCGGTTATCGCCGGGCGCCTGACCGGCATGCGTCTCACGGGTCTCGAGCAGATGCAAATCGACCGCGTGATGGCTCGATGCCGCGGAGACCTGCCGGCCGCCTACGCGCTAGGACGCGCGCTCACCGAGGCGCTTCCCCGCTCGGAGCTGATGTGGGAGCAGCTCGCTCGCGACGCGCTCGACTTCGATCGTCCGCGCGAAGCGGTCACGATTCTCGAGCGGCTGCACCCTGACAGCGGCGCCCTTGACGGGCGCGCGGGTTATTACAACTGGCTGACCAACGCCTACCACTTGCTCGGCCAGCACGACCGCGAGCTGGAGGCTGCCCGGCGTGCCCGGCGGCGGTTTCCGAGGAACCTCGCCACCCTCCGCATGGAGCTTTTGGCGCTGGCGGCCCTCGGGCGCGCGCGGGAAGTGAGCCAGCGCTTCGACGAGATAAATGCGCTCCCGCCCGACCCGATCCGCCTGCCGGCCCCGGTGATGCGCGAAATCGCGCTGGATCTCGCCGCCCACGGCGACAGCGCTGCCGCTCGCATGGCGCTGGGCCGCACGCTCGCGTGGCATGCGAGCCGCCCTGCGGCGGAGCAAGCGGAGGAGTCCCTGCGGTTCGAGCGGGCTCAGACGCACTACGCGGCCGGCCACGCCGATTCCGCGCGCGCGATCGCCGCAGAGTTGGCCCGCGCGCACCCGCAGAACGAGCAGTACGCGGGGCTGCTCGGGGTGCTGGCCGCGCAGCGCGGCGATCGCGCGGAGGCCACCCGCGTCGACCGGCTGCTGGTCGCGCTCGAGCGACCCCTCGGCCGCGGACAGGCCACCTACTGGCGCGCGTGCATCGCGGCGCTGTTGGGCCAGCGCGACACCGCAGTGGACCTGCTCGCGCGGGCCCTCGACGCGGGATACGTCTACCAGGTGCGCTTCCTCAATGCGCACATGGAGCCCAGCTTCGCGGCGCTGCGCGAATACCCGCGGTTCCAAGCGTTGCTGCGCCCCAAGGGATGAGCCCACGCCCGCGACCGCTCGCGATGGGCGTGCTGGCGCTCAGCCTGACCACGCGGCCACTCGGCTCGCAGGGGATCACATCCGCGGCGCTTCAGGGAAGCGTCGTCCAGGGCGACGGGACGCCGATCGACGGCGCCGTTGTCACGGCGACCCTGGCAGCCAGCGGCGCGCATTGGCATGACGCGACCGACGCGACGGGTCGATACTTTCTGGAGAATGTCGAGGCCGGCGGTCCCTACCTCATCGACGCGCGGGCCCTGGGGTTCAGACCGGTCCGTCGGACGGGCATCGTCCTCGTCCTCGGCCAACGCCACCGCGCCGATTTCGTGCTCGAGCCCGCGGTCATCGAGCTCGAGGCACTGACCGTCAGCGCGGGTCTGGACCCGCAGCTGAACACTGGACGCAGCGGGCCCGCGCACATCGTCTCCCAGGCGCAGGTCACCGGTCTGCCGAACTCGGCTCGGGACCTGAGCGTCTTGGCGGCGCTCGGTCCCTTGGCCACGCTGAGACCGCTCGGGGGCATCTCGATCGGCGGACAGAACCAGGGGTTCAACAGCCTTCAGATCGACGGCGGCGTGAACGCCGACCTGTACCTGGGTCGAACGCCCGGTGGCGCGAGTCCGAGCGCGGCGCTCCCCGAGGTGCTGCCCCACACGATCTCCTTGGAGACGGTCAGGGAGTTTCAGGTGCTCGCCGCGCCGTTCGACGTCCGGCTCGGGAGTTTCGCGGGGGGGCTCCTCAATGCGGTGACGAAGTCGGGGACCAACGCGTTCCACGGCTCGGCGTTCGGCTTCCTCCAAGACGGAAGTCTGACGGCGCAGGACGCGGCCGGGAACCGGTCCGACTTCACGACCTGGCAATTCGGTGGTACCCTGTCCGGCCCGATCGTGCGCGACCGGGTTCACTTCTTCCTGAACGCCGATCTGCAGCAACGCGTCGTGCCGGACGCCAGATTCCTGGTCACGGCGGACACGGTTGGCGGCGCCGATCTGCGCAAGACCGGGATCTCCTACGCCAGCGCCGTGCGGTTCCAGCAGATCCTCAGGGACAGTTTCGGCCTGCAGCCCGGGTCGGTCGGGCCGTCGGACGGGCATCTGCCCGCTCAAGACATCTTCGCAAAGATCACCGTGCAGCTCGGCGCGAGCGGCCACCTGGAGCTGTCTCAGCACTACGCCCACGGCGACCGCCGGGAGTTCGTCGATACCGGTCGGACGTACGGCAGTTACGCCCTCTCTTCGGTCGCCGGTCGCAGCTCGTCGACCGCAGAGACGTCGCGCTTGATCTGGAGCGCGCTCGTGGGCGGCCGGGCGCAGAACGAGCTCATCCTGAGCTACGAGCACCTGCGGGACTCCTGCCGGCCCAACGCGGCGTTTCCGCTGGTCCAGGTCGCCGCCGACTCCGGCACGTTGATCGCAGGGCCCAACAGCGTGTGCCCGACCACGGCAGTGGACCAGAACGCCCTCGAGATCACGGAGAACCTGACCATCGGCGCCGGACGGCACCTCCTGACCATCGGCTCGCACGGCGAGCTGTTTCACTTCCGCGACCCCCTGGTGCAAGTGTCGGCCGGAAGATGGCTCTTTAGCAGTCTCGACTTGCTCGCGCGGGGAGTCGCGAACCACTACGACCGGGGGCTTGGGAGCTCGGCGCGACCGCCTGGAGCCGACTTCCGCGTGTTCGGGCTCGGCCTCTACGCACAGGACCGGTGGGCGCCGACCTCGCGCCTCACGCTCACCGGCGGGCTGCGCCTCGACGTCCCCTTCTTGCTCGACGCGGCCATGACGAACCAGAGGCTGGTGGCCTCCGCCCTCGGCACCGACACCGGGCGGCTGCCCAGCGGCAACGTGCTGTGGTCGCCTCGCCTCGGCGTCAATTACGACCTCAGCGGCGACGGCGACGCGTTTCTCCGCGGCGGGATCGGACTGTTCGGCGGCCCTCCGCCCTACCGCTGGCTGGGGAACGGGTACCGGGAGACCGGCGACGAAACCGTCGTGTTCTGTAATCGGCCTGACGTGCCGCCGTTTGATCCGCTCAACCAACCCGAGACCTGCCCCTCCGGAGGTGGCACGAGTCCGCGAATCAGCTTCTTCGACCCCGGTCTCAAGCTGCCGCAGAATCTGAAGCTGGCGCTGGGCGTGGACCGGCGTTTCCCATCGGGTGTGGTGGCTACGATCGACTTTCTATACACGCGGGCGGTCCACCAGATCTATGAGAGCGACGCGAACCTCGGTGCCCCGACCAGCGCGGCCGCCGGCGAGGGCGGACGCCCTCTGTACGGCACGATAAGCGGTACCACAAGCGCGACTCTGGTAACGAACCCAGCCTGGCGCGACACGTCTTTCGGAGAAAACGAGATCTACCGGGTGTCGAATCGGGGTGGGGACAACAGCTTCTCCCTCTCGCTGCAGCTGCGAAAGCGATTCGGCGAGACGCTCGCGCTGTACGCGTCGTACGCCTACTCGCACGTGCGGGATCGGATGTCCTGGGTCAACTTCCCGGCCCGGGCGAACTTCAGCAACACGCCCCTCGACGGCACCCTGGACGACCGCCGGCTCGGCCCGTCCTTCTTCGAGACGCCCCACAAGGTCTCGGTCGCCGCGACGCTCGACCTCCCCTACCGGGTGCAGCTCTCCCTGCTCTACCTGGGCGCGTCGCAGCCGCCCTACACATACGTCATCGACGGCGATGCGAACGCGGACGGCATCGGCGGCGCGGGGTCGCTTAAGAACGACATTGTGTACGTTCCCAGGAACGCGGCCGATATCACCCTGGTGCCCGCGTCGGCCTATGCGCGGCTGGACACGTTCATCGAGCAGCAGCCGTGCTTGCGCGAACAACGGGGACGGATCATGGCTCGCAACAGCTGTCGGAACGGTTGGCTCGGCGTCCTGAACGCCCGGCTCACGAAAGCCGTGCCGATGGCTGGAGGTCGGCACATCGAGGTCACTGCCGACGTCTTCAACGTGCCGAACCTGATCAGCTCACGGTGGGGCCGCTATTTCGACACCACCACCGGCCCTTCTGTGACGCTGCTGAACCTCGTCGGGTGGGACGTCGTGAACACGCGTGGGGTGTACCGGCTCTCCAACAACACGTTGCCGGCGCGCGGAGTCGTGGACGACGTCGCGTCGCGCTGGCGAATCCAACTCGGGGCGAGATACGTCTTCTAGAAACCCGCGAGGGCGGCCGAAGCGCATGCCTCGACCGCCCCCGACTGCCCTCGACCACCCCAACTACTCATTTCATGATGATCATCTTCTTCGTAAACCGCCTACCGTCCACCACCAACTGATAGATGTACACCCCCGACGCGGCCTGCTCTCCCGTACGCGGGATATTCCCGTCCCAATAGGCGCTGTACGCGCACCCGGACGGGCTGCTGCAGGTCAGCTCGAGATTGTCCAAGGACTCGCCCGTGCCCTGGAGGATCGGCACGGCCACGAGCTGCGCGAGCACGTTGTAGATCTTCAGCGTGACCCTCGGCCGGTGACCATTCGCGAACAAGTCCCCGCTCAGGACGAACGGGATCGTGGTCGCCGGGTTAAACGGGTTCGGGTAGTTCTGCTTGAGCTCCACGACGGGTGGCGGGGTTTGGCCCCACGCGCCGCTCACCGCCGCCCCAGCCGCCCAAAGCCCGAGCCCCAGCACTGCCCAGGCGTACTTCATCACCGCTCCTCTGCGAACGAGACAGATGCCTTAACCGCTCTCCTTGTTACGGGTCAACCGTGGTGCTGCAGGGCGCTCGAGAAAAATTATGCGCCACCGCTCCCGGCTGTCAACCGCGCGAGCGTCCGCGCGTCGCCGGAGCGGCGGGTGATGCCGCGCCGATCGGCCCATTCGAGCAAGGGAATCAAATACTTGCGCGTGAGCCCGAGGCGGTCACGCAACACCGCCGGCGTGGCGGCACCGACCTCCGTGAGCGCCGTTTCCAGAGCCACTCGGAATTGCTCCAGCGCCGCCTTGGTAGCGTAGCGCTCCTGGTCCACTTGCTCGATCCCCCCCTCCCGGATCAGATGGGCGAGCAGCGCCCGCATCGGTGTGTCAGGAAATTCCCTGACAAGCTCGGCGACCGTGGGAATCTGCCAGCGGGCTGCCTCCAGGCGACGGACCAGCAGGGCCCGGGCGTCCGTGGCCCGGGCGTCGAGTGCCGGTTGCCACCCCGGGACACGGGCCACGCTGCCGGCCAGCTCCCACGCCTGCTTTCGGGTACCGAGGTCCAGGATCTGGTCAATGACGGCGGGTGGAGGAGGCGGCGCCACCACCGCTGCTCGGAGGGCTTGCAGCGACATCCCCGGATCGAGCGGATGCTCCTCGTGGTGACGCCGGAGTACCTCCGCGAGGCGAGTCACTTCGGCCGTGATCGCGGTGCGGGCGGCCAGCACGTCGCCGCACGTTAGCAGCCCGGCACCCGCCTCCGCGATGACGGCCGTCACACGGGCGGGCTGGACGCCCAGCCGCACGGCGAGCGTCGAAAGGGGGATCCCCTGGAGGCCGGCGTCAGCGGCCATGCACTGCAGCCGCTCGGCAGGGGTCTGGTCCGCTGTCAGCCGGGGCTGGCGGCGCCGCCCGGCCCCCCCGGCCCCCCGTGGCCCCCCCGCCTGGCGAGGAAACGGGTCGAGCACGACGCCCCCGCCGATCGTGGTGACAGGTGAGAAGGAGCGGAGCACGAAGCGGTCGCCACCGCGGGCCACGAGGGGGGTCTCCAACATCAGGCGAACAGGGCCCCGCTCCCCGGGGGCGATGGGCCGAGCCGGCACCGCGCGGGCGAGTACGACGGCGGTGCCGTGGTGCACCCGAAGGCGGGTGCGGGCGGCGATCGGCCGCGGTGCCCCCGGCAGGAGCTCGACCGCCGCCTCGAGTACGCTGGTCGCCGCCCACCCGGTCCCCGTGACCGCTACGTGGCCGCGCTCGAGCTCGTCCTTGTCCACCCCCACGAGCGCGAGCGCCGTGCGCCGGCCGGGGGCGGCGCGCTGCGTGGGCTCGCCGTGGACCTCGATCGAGCGCACCCGTGCCTCGCGATCGAGGGGAAGCAGCCGCACTGACTCGCCCACGCCCACCGAGCCGCTCCAGGTGGACCCGGTCACGACCGTCCCCGCGCCCGCCACGGCGAAGACACGGTCGATCGGGAGGCGGAAGAGGTCCTCCGCCGGCCGCTCGACGAGCCCGGCCGCGAGGCCTGCGAGCGCAGCGCGCAGCTCCGCGAGCCCCGCTCCGCTGACCGCCGAGGTTGTGACCGGGGGCTCCCAGCGGACCCGGCTCTGCGCGAGCCGCTCCACCAGCTCGGCACGCACCAGCTCGAGCCACTCGCGGTCCACGAGGTCGGCCTTGGCGATCACGGGGATGCCACGCTGCACCCCCAGCAGCTCGAGGATCGCGAGGTGCTCCTCGGTCTGCGGCATCGTGCCTTCGTCGGCGGCGACGACCAGCAGGGCGACGTCGATCCCGGTCGCTCCGGCCAGCATGTTCTTGACGAACGCCTCGTGGCCCGGGACGTCCACGATGCTCGCCTGCACGGCGTCGGCGAGCGGCAGGGGCGCGAACCCCAAGTCGATCGTGATGCCGCGCCGCTTCTCCTCCTCCCAGCGGTCGGTGTCGACCCCGGTCAGCGCCTTGACGAGCGCTGTCTTGCCGTGGTCGATGTGCCCGGCCGTGCCGACTACGAAGCGGCGGACGGAGCCGGAGCCGGGGCGGGGGCGGGGGCCGGGATCGCGCTTGGGGGAGGGAGAGGAGGGGACCACGCGTGGCGCTCCCAGAAGTCGAGGGCGGGGAGGGTGCTCGCCTCCCCAAAGTGGTGGCGGACGAAGCGGGCGAGAAGGCGGCGGTGCGCGGCGGCGTGCGGCGGGGCGAGCGCCGGCAGCGGGGCGTCCGGATCGTTCAGGGCGACGAGATCGCGGTGGGCCTGCGCCGGCAGGCGGGTGGCCTGGTTAGAGGTGGGGGGCGGGGGGGGCGCGCACCGGGCACATAGCACGCCGCCCTCGGCCGTGCTGAAGGCGACCTGACCCCCCCCAGGGAGGGTGGGGACCGGCGTTCCATCCCGGACGCAGGACCCGAGCGCCGGCGCGAAGCCCAGCGCTCCGAGCAAGAGCCACAAGCCGCGCAACGCCACGGCGTCGACCGCGTCCGGGACGGCCGCCCGTAGGGCGTCGAGACCGGTCGTGAGCGCGTCGTAGGCCCCTGGGAGAGGCGCCTCCGGCGCCATCTTGAGCATCAGCTCGGCCTGCGCCGTGGCCCCCGCGAAGCGGCCGACGTCCTGCGCCAGCTCGCGACGTAGCACCAGCAGGTCGAACGCGGCGAGCGTCTGGAGCTCGCGCGTCTCGCGGTGGTACAGCTGCGCCATCCCCTCGCTCAGGAGTTCCAGCCCCGCCGCGAAGCGACTCCTGGGCCGCAGCACGCCTTTCGCAATGGCGCTCTGCACCCCGAGGTCGCGCGTCGCCAGCCGCACGATCTTGGAGGTCTCGCTGTAGGGATAGGTCCGCAGCACCACGGCGGAGGTCGTGACGAGCGCCATGGTCTAAAGCTAATCGCCCATCAGGGAGCGGCCTGCGTGAAGACCGCGGCGGCTGCCGAGGGACATACGCCGACGGGAACGGTCTCGAGCTCGGCGTAGCCGGGCGGCGCAGAAAGCACGTGCACGACGCCGGGCGCGGTGCAGTCGCCCCGATCGAGCGCGTAAATCCGGCCGCGCTGATCCAAGGCCAACGCCGCGACGCCGTGGCCGTCGGGTTTGTTCCCCGCGCCCACGCCGTGCACCAGCGTCCGGGTCAGCGTGTTCACTTCCAGGATCCCCTCCTGCTCCGACGCGATGAGGAGGCGGCCGGAGGGGTGGAACACCGCCGGCCCAGGGAGCTCGCCCAGGCCGTTGATCACGACGACCTCCTGGTTGATGGCCGGATCGACAATGGAGAGCCTACCGTCGCCGGCGCCTGGACTCCCGCGGTCAATGACGTACAGCAGGCTGTCCCCACCAACCACGGCGAACTGCGCGTTGGTGCCGGTAAGAGGGATCGTCGGGAGAGTGACGGGCGGGACCTGCCCAAGGGCCATCCAGCTGATCGAGCTGGGGCCCACCGGGACAGAGCCACTCAGGTTCGCGTTCACCACGTAGAGTGTCCCCCGTGTGACCGCGACGGCCTGGGGCGTCGGCCCCACCGGGATCGAGGCCGTGTCGCCGCTGCGATAATTGACCCACGTGGCGCGATCGTTGTTGGGATTGGCGACCCAGGCAGTCGACTCGTCGGCGATGGCGACGCCGGCCGCGCCCGCGCCGACCGCGAGCGGCACGCGGCGACCCGCGCCGCTCGAGCCGAAGTCGAGGAACACGATCGAATCGACCGCGGGGAGCGGCACCGCGAGCACGCTGACGCGCCCCGCAACGGTCGCCGGTCGGCCGGCGGCGTTCAACAGGTCGACGGCCGTCGCCGAGAAGGTCGACGCGGACAGGAGCGATAGGGTGGCCGGGTCCGTGTTCACGACCGCCACCACCTGCCCCGCGGTCGTGTCCTGCTCGAGCGCGTCGCTGCAACCCGCCGCGAGGACCAAGCCGCACACCAGCACGCGCTTCACGTCTGGAAAGATAGACGCGTCGCCCCCCGAGCGCGCGGCTCGCGCGGCGCCTCAGGGGCCGAACGCGACCTCCGCCCCCACGAGGATCGTGCGGCCGCGCGCCGGAAAATGCCGCGCCTCTTCGTAGCGGTGGTCGAACAGGTTCTCGACGCGCGCGCTGAGCGCGACCCGTGCGCCCTGCCCCCGTCCCCCGGCCGGGATCACCGCGAGCTGCCCCGCGAGATCCACCCGGGTGTAGTCGGGGAGCTCGACGCGCGGAAACGGGAAGGTCGCGAAGTCCTGATCAACCCGTTTGCCGACGTAGGTCACGCCGAGCGACACGGTGCCGCGGGCCGCCGCGCGATAGCGCGCGTCGAGGCGGGCCGAGTGCTCGGGGCGGCGCAACAGCGGCTGCCCCGCCGCGAGCGCGGCGCCCGAGGACGGATCGAATCCGGGGTTCGTGACGTCCGTGTGGAGGTACGTGTAGCTGGCGGCCAGCGACACCGCTGCGACGGGAGCGACGCGCACGCCCAGCTCCATGCCGTTCGCGCTGGCCGCCGCGACATTGGCGTAGTTCGGGGCTCCCGCCGCCGCGCCGGGGTCGTAGTCGATCATGTCGAGGAAGCGCTGGTCAAAGAAGGTGGCCGCGACGCTGGCGCGTCCGCCGGCCAGGGACTGCTCGACTCCCAGCTCCCAGCTGCGCGAGTGCTCGGGCCTCAGGTCCGGGTTCCCGACCGAGTAGCCGGTCGAGTAGTTCTCGAAGAAGGTCGGCTCGCGGAACCCGGTGCCGGCGGTGGCGCGGACGCGCGTGCCGCCCGGGAGCCGGTACGCCGCCCCCGCGCGATACGTGGCATAGGTGCCGAAGCGCTGATTGTCCTCCAGCCGCCCGCCCGCCGTCACGGACACCCGGCCGGCGACGGTGGCGACCACCTGGGCGTAGAAGGCGCCGTTCCAGCGCGCCGTGTCGATCGGCGGGGTGCTGCAATCGCCGAACTGCGTCGCGCACACGTTGAAGCTGTGGTCCCGCTCCTGCTCCAGCGCCGCCCCCGCGGTGAGCACCGCGCCGTCCGGCAAATACCAGTTGGCGCGGACATCGGCGCTCGCCCGCCGCAGGTTGTCGAGGCTGCGGAACAGGTTTTGGTCGGCCGCGCTGTCGGGCCGGTTGTCCAGGCCGCCTTCGGTCTCGTTCGCGGCGAGGAGCAGGCGCGTCTCGAGCCGCGGGCTGAAGCGGTGTCCGATCTCCAGTCCCAGAGTCGGGCCGCTTCCGTAGTTGAACTGGTTGTGGTCCCCGGGCACCCCCGCCCCGTTCGTGGGGAAGTGATACCGGTCGTCGCCGTATCGCACCGACAGCGTCGCGTCGGTCCGGGCGTCGGGCGCCACGCGGACGAGGCCCGAGACGACGGTATTGGTGTAGCGATTGTTGAAGGCATAGACGCCATCGCTGGTGAAGCGCGACACCGACAACGCGTAGCTCGCCGCGTCGCTCCCCCCCGACGCTGCGGCGTCCCAGGCGAGCGTCCGGTACGTCCCCCCGCCCACGCTCGCTGTCGCGCGCGCCGTGCCGAGCCCACGCCGAGTGAAGATCTGCACGACGCCGGTCACGGCGTCGGAGCCGTACAGCACGCTCGCGGGGCCGCGCAGCACCTCGATGCGCTCGACGTTGTCGGTCGTGAGGTGCGCGAAGTCGAAAGCGCCGCCGGGCTCGTTCACCGGAACGCCGTCCACCAGCACCTTGACGTACTTGCTCTGGCCCCCCCGCAGGAACAGCGACGTCACCCCGCCGAAGGAGCCGGTCTGAACGACGGCAGCGGCCGGGACGCCACGCAGCGCGTCGAGCACCGTGCGGATGCCCTGCGCCCGCAGGTCGGCGCCCGAGATCACGGTGACGGCGGCCGTCACCGCGTCGGCGGGCGTGGGAACGCGGGTCGCGGTGACCACGACGGGCCTCAAGGTGACGGTGTCGGTGGGCTCCTGGGCGGGGAGCGCGGCCGGCGCGAGGGAGCAGAGCAGCAGCCCGGTGCGGAGTCTCATGGTTCTCTTCCTTTGCGCAGCGGGATCATCTGGGGGCGGCCGTCGAAGGCCTCGATCGCGACAGGCCAGGCGAACACGCGCTCCACGGTCTCGCGCGTCAGGACGTCGCCCGGCGGGCCGTCGGCCACGGGACGGCCGTCGGCGAGCAGCAGCACGCGATCGGCGAAGCGGGCGGCCAGGTTGACGTGATGCGTGATCATGATGACGGCGAGGCCCCGCCCGTCGGCGAGCCCGCGCGCCAGCTCGAACAGGTCCATCTCGTGGCGCAAGTCGAGACCGGCGGTCGGCTCGTCCAGCACGAGCAGGCGCGGCTCCTGGGCGAGCGCGCGCGCCACGCGCACCCGCTGGTACTCCCCCGCCGACAGCGTCCACAGCCAGCGGTCGGCCAGCCGGAGGGCGTCGCACCGCTCCAACGCCCGCTCGACCGCCGCTCGGTCCTCGGCACGCTCCGCGCCCCACAGCGACAGGTGGGGGTAGCGGCCGAGCATGACTGTGTCGCGGACGCGCTGCGGGAAGAGATTGTCTTCCCGCTGGGGCACGACACCCGCCACACGCGCGAGCGCCCTCCGCGACCAGGCGGCGGGCGGCCGGCCGAGCACCTGCGCCGTCCCCGCGTGCGGCGCGACGAGGCCGAGCGCGACCCGCACCAGCGTGGTCTTGCCGCTGCCATTCGGCCCGATGACCGCGAGGAAGTCCCCGGCGCGGGCCGCGAGACTCACGCCGGCGAGCGCGTCGTGCGCCGTGCCGCGGTAGCGGTAGGCGACCCCGCGCACGTCGAGGATCAGCTCGCGGTCCATCGTCGGAGCATCACGGCGAAGAGGGGAACGCCGACGAGCGCGGTCACGATGCCGACGGGCAGCTCGCGCGGTGCGACCGCGACGCGCGCGGTCGTGTCGGCGAGCGCGAGCAGCGCGCCCCCGGCGAGGAACGACGCGGGGAGCAGCGAGCGGTGGCGGTGGCCCCACAGGAGCCGCATGGCGTGCGGCACGATCAGCCCGACGAACCCGATCACGCCGGACACCGCCACCGCTGCGGCCGTGAGCAGCGACGCCGCGAGGTAGACGCGTCGCCTGAGGGGCTCCACATCGGCGCCCAGGTGGCGCGCAGGCTCCTCGCCAAGGGCGAGGAGGTCGAGGGGCCGCGCCGCCGCGAGCAGCACGGCGACGGGGAGCGGGAAGTAGACGCACACGACGAGCACCGTGTCCCACGACGCGCCCGAGAGTCCGCCCCACAGCCACAGGAACGTGTTGCGCAGCTGCGCGGCCTCGGACAGCGACACGATGGCGGTCGTGACGGCGGAGGCGAAGGCGCCCACCGCGACCCCTGCGAGGATGAGGACGCGCGGGTCGAGCTCCGCGCCGCCGACGAGCCCGAGCCGGTAGACCAGCGCCATCGCGGCGAGCGCCCCCACGAAGGCGGCGAGCGGCAGCGCCCAGGGGCCCGTGACGTGCAGGGCGATCGCCAGCACCGCGCCGAGGCTGGCGCCGCCCGAGAGGCCGAGCAGGAACGGGTCGGCGAGCGGATTGCGAACGAGCGCCTGCAGGCTCGCGCCCGCCAAGCCGAGCGCGCCACCCACCAGGAGGGCGAGCACGGCGCGCGGCAGCCGCAGCGACCGCACGATGTCTGACGAAGCCAGCTGGGCGAGCGGGATGTGGGCGGGCCCGAGCAGCACCGCCAGCGCGAAGGCGAGGGCGACGGCGAGGCCGAGGCCGAGCCACCGGGTCATGGCAGGGCCTCGAGACGCCGCCGCAGCTCCGCCACGGCCTCCGCCGCGCGCGGGCCCGGCCGCCCGAACAGGGAGCCGGGGAGGACCACGAAACGCCGCTCGCGCACCGCGCGGATCGTACGCCACTCCGGGCGCGATGCGTACGCCGGCAGAGGCGCGCGCGCCGAGTCGGCCAGTACCACGATGGCGTCGGGATCGCGGGTGGCGATCGTCTCGAGCGACACGGTGGCCGAGGGCGCGCCAATGTCCCCGAACGCGTTGCTCCCGCCCGCCATCCGCGCCAGCTCGTCCAGGTAGCTCGCCGCCCCGATCACCATGGGCGGGTTGTCCCACGCCACGAAGGCCAGACGGGCGTGGGGCGCGGGGCGTGGGGCGGCCAAGACGCTGTCCAGGAACCGGGCGATCGAATCGCCCGCCGCCGCCCGGTCCGTCAGGCGGCCGAGCAGTCGCGCCCCGCGGGCGACGTCCTCCAGCCGGTCCTGCCGCAGCACGACCGCGTCCACGCCCAGCCGCTCGAGCTGGCGTGCCGCCGTCTCATTGAGGGTCGACCGGTACAACACCACGAGGTCCGGGCGGCGCGCGCTCACCGCCTCGATGTTCGGATTCAGCCCGTCGCCGACGCTCGGCACCGCGCGTGCGGCGGGCGGGTAGTCGCACCAGGTGGTGCGGCCGACGACGCGATCCCCCGCGCCCAGCGCGAACAGCAGCTCCGTGACGGTGGGGGAGAGCGACACGACACGGCGCGCGGGCCGCGCCAACGCGACCGTGCGGCCGGCGTCGTCGGTAACCGTGAGCGCAGCGACGCGGCCGGGTGGGCGGACGTGCTCCGACCCGCGGCATGCCGCGAGGATGGCAACGACGACTGCGAGGTGAGTGCGAAGTGGCGAGCGGCGCTCCACCGTCCCTCCCACGAGGGATTTTTCGAGGTGGCGCGAACGGGGACGTCTCCTGGCTTCGGGCGAACGGCTCGCCTTCCCGGTGATCCCAGTGGCGTTGAGCCGTGCTGCGTTGCCCGTTACAGTGGCGGGGCCGCGCCGGACTCGCACCGGCTTCCGTGACCCGCGTTCGCTGGAACGACGGAGGCTAGTCTATGCGAGGGAGCTTCGGGGCGCAAGAGAGACGTCAGACGTCAGACATCAGACCTCACCTTCGACCCTACCTGACGTCTGACGTCTGATGTCTGACATCTTCTTTCCGCAGCGCGATTACAAACGCCACGACCAGCGCCAGGGCGAGCACACCGACCACCACGGGCACGAGCTGCTGTACG
>Ga0209376_1003264_pt1 | contig 14784 bp, 14 predicted proteins | sample GraSoiAngelo_134_FD_185891 | JGI IMG/M metagenome (GOLD analysis project Ga0209376, IMG submission 185891) | Grasslands soil microbial communities from the Angelo Coastal Reserve, California, USA - 14_0929_05_30cm (SPAdes) (version 2) | ecosystem: Environmental > Terrestrial > Soil > Grasslands ... | reverse complement strand
CACTACGTGCTCGACCCGGCCGCGCCCGTGGTCGTGCCGAAGACGCAGTGGTTCGAGCCGCCGGCGGCGAGACCGTGAGGCCAAGGGCTCAGGCCAGAGAGGCTGCCACATGAGGACGGTCGGTCGGATGGCAACGTGGGTGCTGCTCGCAACAGGCGTGACGCTCGGAATCAACGGTTGCCTGGCGACCCGGAGCTATGTGGACGAGCATGACAACGAGCTTCGCGCGGCCCTGACGACCCGCATCGACGCCCTGGAGCGCGAGTCGAAGGCGGCGCGAGCCGACCTGACCGCTCTCACGGCCCGGGTCGCGACTGCGGAGTCGAGGATCACCCAGGCCCAGGCGACGGCCGACCAGGCGGAGAGCCGGGCGGAGCAGGCACAGGGCAGGGCCGACCAGGCGCAGAACAGGGCCGACCAGGCGCAGGCGATGGCCGGCCAGGTCCAGGCCAAGGCCGAGCAGGTGGACGCTGCCCTCGAGCGCGCACGTGCCAACCGGTTCAAGCGGGAGAACGTGCGCGAGATCGCGGTGCTGTTCGAGGCGAGCAAGGCCGGCCTGTCCCGGCAAGCCCTGGCGACCCTGGACCGCGTCGTGTCGACGATGGCGGAGAATCCGACCTACACGCTCGACATCGTGGGGTACCCGGACGCCTCTGGCAGCGACCGCGACAACGCGAACCTGAGCTGGCAGCGCGTGGAGATCGTTCGCCGCCGGCTCACCGAGCGCGGTGTCGACATGAATCGCGTGTACTTCATCGGGACGGGCGAAGAGGCGTTCAAGGCACGGACGGGGCGAGCGAAGCCGGACCGGCAGGTCGTCATCCACATCTTCAAGCCCGCCGACTAGCCCCGAGGTCAGTCGTCGCCAGTGTCAGGAGGACGTGGATTGAGCGAGGGCCAGCTGATCGCCAAGCTCAGCCTGATAGCATCAGAGATCAGGCACGAGAACGAGCTGATCGGCCAGCGCACGACCTGGCTGGTCATCGCGCAGTCCTTCCTCTTCGGGACGTTCGTGGCGGTGGTTGGCCAAGGCAGCGAGGGCGCGAAGGCGAGCATCGGCGCGCTCTTGTTCGTCCTGATCCCTTTCGTGGGCGTGCTGCTGCCGGTCCTGGTGCTGCTGGCGGTGGGTGCAGCCAGCTTCGCGATCTGGGAATGGCGCGCGGAGCACGACCGTCTCTGCGCGGCGTCCGCGGCGAAGGATCTGGACTGGCCGCGTGTGGGGCACCGCTTCCTGCTGACGGTGTTCGGGCACGCGCTGCCGGTCGGTGTCTCGATCGGCTTCTTGCTGGCCTGGATCGTGGTGCTGATCGCGATGAGACGCGCATGAGCCAGACGGTGGCGCGCCCTACGGCCGCCCGGCTCGCTCGGCGTCGGACCAAGGTCCCATTGCCGCACGTCGACGAAACTGGTCGAGTGCCGCTGCGGGAGGCCAATCATGAACGTGCCTGGCAAGGTTCTCGCGTGGCTCGTGCTGGCGATCGTGTTCCTGCCATCCTCGCTCCTGCCGCCTCCGGCAATGGCGCAGGGGGCGCCACAGCCACTCAGTCCCGAGCAGATCGATCAGCTGGTGGCGCCGATCGCGCTGCATCCCGACAAGCTGCTGGCCCAGATTCTCATGGCCTCGACGTACCCGCTCGAGGTCGTGCAGGCCGCGCGCTTCGTCAAGGAGAACCCGAAGGTCCAGGGCGATCAGCTCAACGAGGCGCTCAAGCAGTACACCTGGGACGACAGCGTGAAGTCGCTGGTCTTCTTCCCCCCGGAGGTGCTCACGATGCTGAACGACAAGCTCGACTGGCTACAGAAGCTGGGAGATGCGTTCCTGGCGCAGCAGAACGACGTGATGGCCGGCATCCAGCGACTGCGCGCACGCGCCGAGGCCAACGGGCAGCTCAAGAGCACCCCGGAGCAGAAGGTCATCGTGGAGCCCGCCGCTGCGGCGCCGCCACCGACGGTCGCGCAGGCGCCGCCCGCCCAGACCACGGTGCAGGTTGCCCAGGCTCCGCCGACCATCATCAAGATCGAGCAGCCCAATCCACAGGTCGTCTACGTGCCGAGCTATGACCCGACGGTCGTCTATGGCGCATTCCCCGAGGCTTACCCGCCCTACTACCCGTATCCACCGGGCTACTTCGCCGCCGGGGCCTTCACGTTCGCGGCCGGGATGGCGGTCGGCGCGGCGCTGTGGAGTGACTGCGACTGGCATTCCGGGGGCGGCGACGTCAACGTCAACAACAGCACCGCGAACAACTTCACGAACAACGTGAACAACCGGAACGAGGCTCGAAACCGCGTCGAGCACTACAACAGCCAGCGGGGCTCCGGCGCGGGCGGGCAGGGCCGGGGCCAGTGGCAGCACGACCCCGCGCATCGCAAGGGTGTGCAGTACCGCGACACCGCCACGCAGCAGCGCTTCAACAAGACCGGGCCCGCGAACGCGCAAGCGCGCGAGTCCTTCCGTGGCCGCACGGCGCAGGGCGGACTCGGTCAGCAGGGTGCACGCCCCAGCCAGGGTGCGATCGGCCAGCAAGGCGGGCTCGGTCAGCAGGGAGGTCGACCGCAGCAAGGCGCGATCGGCCAGCAGCCCGCAGGCGGCTTCGGAGATCGCGGCGCGCAGGCGTCGTCGCCCCGCACCGGCGGCATCAGGGAGGCCGGTGGGTTCCAGGGTCGCCAGGCCGGCGCGTTCGACGGCCTCGGTGGTGGGCGGGACGCGCAGAGCTTCAGCAATCGTGGCAACGCCAGCCGCGGGAGCTTCAATCGCTCGACTGGAGCAGCCCGTGGTGGTGGAGGCGCTGGCGGCGGCCGGGCCGGCGGCGGTGGCGGTGGTGGCGGCGGTGGCCGCGGGGGAGGTCGTCGATGATTCCGCGAACCTGGTCGGTCGTTCTCGTGATCGCGGCCGCGGTCGCTCCGTGCGCCGGACCCGCGGCCAACGCCCAGGCGCCGGCGCCCACCAAGCCCGACGCGGCCCCGGCCGCGACGCCACCGCCGGCGGCGCCGAGGCCCGCGGTGATGAAGGCCAAACGCTTCGAGTCCACCGAGGCGGCGACGCAGGCGTTCGTGGCTGCGCTGCGCGGCGGCGACACCAAGGGGCTGGTGAGCATCCTCGGCAGCGAGGGCCGCACGCTCGTCTCGTCGGGCGATCCGGTGTCCGATCGACAGAGCCGCGAGAAGTTCCTGCAGGCGTACGACACGGCGAACCGGCTCATTCCCTACGGCACCACCACAGTGCTGCAGGTCGGCCCCGACGACTGGCCGTTTCCGATCCCGCTCGTGAAGGACGGCGAGCGCTGGTGGTTCGATGCGCGGCGGGGGCGCGAGGAGATCCTCGCGCGGCGCATCGGCCGCAATGAGCTCTTCACGATCGAGACGTGCCTGGCCTACGTGGACGCCCAGCGCGAGTACTACGCCGAGGACCGCACCGGCGGCGGCGTCCTCGAGTACGCGCAGCAGTTCGCCAGCACTCCGGGCAAGCGCGATGGCCTCTACTGGCCCACCCGGCCCGGCGAGCCGCCGAGCCCACTCGGCGATCTCGTCGCCCGCGCGCGGGCCGAAGGCTACCGGCGCGAGGGTTCGCGCCCGACGCCATTCCACGGGTATCTCTACCGGATCCTGGCCGCCCAGGGGCCCGCTGCGCCGGACGGGGAATACGACTACGTCACGCGTGGTCACATGATCGCGGGCTTCGCACTGGTCGCCTTCCCCGCGCAGTACGGCGTCTCCGGCGTGATGACCTTCATCGTCAACCACGACGGCGTCGTGTACCAGAAGGACCTCGGGCCGAACACGCGCGCCCTCGGCGTGGCCATGAAGACGTTCAACCCGGACGCCAGCTGGACGAAGGCCGAGGTCCCCGACATCACCGCCGCCGCGGACTGATGGCCCAGCAGCGGCTGACGCTGCTCGGTCGAGGTTACGAGGCGACGCTCGCGGCACGCTCCCGCAGTGGAGCGCGCCGGGATCCGGGCCGGCTCGAGCTGGTCGTCAGCTCACGCAGCGATTCGAAGGCCGCCGGCGACAGGGTGTCGGCCGTGCACCGCCAGCGCCAGTTGCCCTCGGCCCGGCCAGGGACGTTCATCCGCGCCTCGTCGCCGAGGTTGAGGACGTCCTGGAACGGCGCGATGGCTAGGGCCGACGCGGACGACCACGCCAGGCCTAGCAGCGCCGGAGCGACCTCGCGGCTCTCGCCGGTGGTGCGGCGCAGGTATCGCCACAGCCGCCGGCGCGACGCCTCCGGCAGGCCGTCGTACCAGCCGCGCGTCGTCGGGTTGTCGTGGGTGCCGGTGTAGATCGCCCGAGAACTCCACGTGTCGTCCCGTTCAAGCAGCGGCTGCTGGACGCGGCATGGCGCTGACCGGGATGCCCTGGCGAAAGCGCTTGCGTCCCCAGTCCTCGTACCCCGCGCGGACGGCGTCGTCGGGGGCGCCGATCCAGTTGCCGAGGTTGCGGTAGAGGGCGCCGATGCGCGCCTCGATCTCCTCGCGCGGCACCTTGCGGAAGGACGGCGTTCGCGAGTTGGTGAGGAGATCCTGCAAGGCTTCGTGCGTCAGGCCGTCCGCGTGGTCCTGGATCAGCTGGATCAGTCGGTGGGAGAGCATGGCCGTGGCTCCTCGTGCGCCTCGCCTGCGCTCATGACGCCCCATCCACGATCGCCTGCGCTTCCGTCAGGATGGCCCTCAGGTGCCCTTCGTCCTTGAAGCTCTCGGCGTAGATCTTGTAGACGTTCTCGGTGCCGGAGGGCCGGGCTGCGAACCAGCCGCTGGCCGTCACGACCTTCAGGCCGCCGATCGGCGCGTCGTTGGCGGGAGCGCGGGTCAGGGTGGCGAGGATCGGCTCGCCGGCGAGGGTGGCGGCGGTGAGGGTCTCCGGCGAGAACTGCTGCAGACGCGCTTTCTGCTCGGGCGTCGCCGGCGCATCGACGCGCGTGTAATAGGGCGCGCCGAACTCCGCGGTCAGCGTCCGGTAGTGCTCACCTGGATCGCGGCCGGTGCGCGCGGTGATCTCGGCCGCCAGAAGCGCCATGATGGGGCCGTCCTTGTCGGTCGTCCAGACCGTCCCGTCGTGGCGCAGGAAGCTAGCGCCGGCGCTCTCCTCGCCGCCGAAACAGAGCGCGCCGGCGAACAGCCCCGGCACGAACCACTTGAAGCCCACCGGTGACTCGTAGAGCCCGCGCCCGAGTCGCTGCACCACGCGATCGATCATGCTGCTGCTGACCAGCGTCTTGCCGACCGCGGCGCGCGCGGGCCAGCGCGGGCGGTGCGTGAGCAGATAGTGAATGGCCACGGCGAGGTAGTGGTTGGGGTTCAGCAGCCCCGCCGAGGGCGTCACGATCCCGTGACGGTCGGCGTCGGGGTCGTTGCCGAACGCCACGCGATACCGATCTCGCAGCGCGACCAGGCCCGCCATCGCGTAGGGACTCGAGCAATCCATGCGGATGGCGCCGTCGTGATCGACGGTCATGAACGCGAAGCGAGGATCGAGGCGCGGGTTGACGACGGCGATCTCCAGCCCGTAGACATGGTTGATCGGCTCCCAGTAGGGCTGGGCCGCACCCCCGAGCGGGTCGACAGCGAGCGTCAGGCGCGCGTCCCTGATGGCGTCCATGTCGACCACGTTGCGGAGGTCGCGGACGTAGGGCAGCACGAAGTCCTGCGCGTGCGTCGACGTGACCCTGATCGCGCGCTCGAACGGGATCCGCCGGATGCCGGTGTTGCCGCCTTCCAGGAGCTCGTTGGCCCGCCGCTCGATCCAGCCCGTGGCGTCGATGTCGGCGGGGCCGCCGTGCGGCGGGTTGTACTTGATGCCGCCGTCCTCGGGCGGGTTGTGCGAGGGCGTGACGACGATGCCGTCGGCCAGGCCCGCCGTCCGCCCGCGGTTGAAGACCAGGATGGCGTGCGAGATGACCGGCGTCGGCGTGACACCGTCGGCGCGCTGGATGATCGTCTCTATGCCGTTGGCCGCCAGGACTTCGAGGGCCGAGCGCTGGGCGGGCCCGGACAGCGCGTGGGTGTCCTTGCCCAGGTAGAGCGGGCCGTCGGTCCGCTGGCGGCGCCGGTAGTCGCAGATGGCCTGGGTCATGGCGAGGATGTGCGCCTCGTTGAACGAGCCCCGCAGCGAAGAGCCACGATGCCCGCTGGTCCCGAAGCTCACACGCTGTGTGGGATCGTCCATGGCCGGCCGGCGCTCGTAGTACGCGCGCTCGAGCCGGGCCAGGTCGACCAGGATCTCGGGGGGCGCGGGCGTGCCGGCGAGCGGTGAGAGGCTCATGGCACCGGGCACGGCTTGGCGTCCCAGATCTCGGCCGCGTACTCGGCGATGGTGCGATCGCTGGAGAACTTGCCCGACCCGGCGATGTTGAGGATGGCCTTGCGTGTCCACCCCTGCTGGTCCGCGTAGAGATCGAGGAGCCGCCGGTCGGCCTCCAGGTAGGAGGCCAGGTCGGCCAGGTGCATATAATGGTCGCCGCCGGTGAGCAGCGCTTCGCGCAGGGGCCCGAAGGCGCCGGGCTCGTCCCCCTGGGTGAAATCGTCGGACAGGATCAGGTCCAGCGCCGCCCGGGTCTCCGGATCGTGCTCGTAGTGCCAGTACGGGCTGTACCAGCTCCGGCTCGACGCCACCTGCTCGGCGGTGAGCCCGAAGAGGAAGAAGTTCTCCTCGCCCGCCTCCTCCGCCATCTCGATCGTGGCGCCGTCGCGGGTGCCGATCGTGAGCGCGCCGTTCATCATGAACTTCATATTGCTGGTGCCGCTGGCCTCGTAGCCCGCCGTCGAGATCTGGTTGGACACGTCGGTGGCCGGGATCAGCCGCTCGGCCAGCGACACGCAGTAGTCGGGCAGGAACACGACCTTGAGCCGGCCGCGCACCGCCGGATCACGCTCGATCGTGACCGCGAGGGTGTTGACGAGCTTGATGATGACCTTGGCCAGCCGGTAGGCCGGGGCCGCCTTGCCCGCGAAGAAGAAGGTGCGGGGCGTCATGGCCAGGGTGGGATTCTCGCGCAGCCGCTGGTAGAGCACGATCACGCGCAGGGCGTTGAGCAGCTGGCGCTTGTACTCGTGGATCCGCTTCACCTGGCAGTCGAAGATCGTCTCGGGGTCGACGGCCTGTCCGGTCGCCGAGCGCAGCCAGCCGGCGAACTGCGTCTTCGCCTCGCGCTTCGCCTTCCGGACGGCGTCGCGGAAGCCGCGGTCGTCCGCCAGGGGCGCCAGCCGGCGGAGCTGGCCCAGCTCGGTGATCCAGCTCTCGCCGATGGCTGCGGTGATCGCCCGCGCCAGCGACGGGTTGGCGAGCAGCAGCCAGCGCCGCGGCGTGACACCGTTGGTCTTGTTGTTGAAGCGCGCGGGAAACTGCTCGGCGAGATCCCTGACGGTCACGGTGCGCAGCAGACGCGAGTGGATGGCGGCCACGCCGTTGGTGCTGTGGGAGCCGACGATCGCCAAGTTGGCCATGCGGACCTTCTGCTCGGTCCCCTCCTCGATGAGGCTCACGCGCGCGACGCGGTCCCCGTCGCCCGGAAAGCGCGCCTGGACGTCGTCGAGCAGCCGGCGGTTGATCTCCCGGACGATCTCCAGGTGGCGCGGCAACAGCACCTCGAACCACGCGCGCGGCCACTTTTCAAGCGCTTCGGGCAGGAGGGTGTGGTTGGTGTACGCCAGCGTCCGGCGGGTGAGGTCCCAGGCCTCGTCCCAGCCCAGGCGCGCTTCGTCGAGGAGGATTCGCATCAGCTCGGGCACCGCCATCGCCGGATGCGTGTCGTTGAGCTGGATCGCGACCTTCTCGGGTAGCGCGCTCCAGTCCGGGTTGGCGCGGCGGAAGCGCCGCACGAGGTCGGCCAGCGAGCAGGCCACCAGGAAGTACTCCTGCACGAACCGCAGCCCCTGGCCCATGCTGGTGGAGTCGTCGGGGTAGAGCACGCGGGTGAGCGACTCGGCGGCCAGGTGTTCGGCGAGGGCCCCGACGAACTCGCCGTGACTGAACGCCTGGAAGTCGAAGTAGTCGGGCGTGGCGGCGGCCCAGAGCCGCAGGGTGTTGACGGTCTTGCCGCCGTAACCGACCACCGGGCGGTCGTAGGGAACACCGATCAGGGTCGAGGGCTGATCGCGGATTACGCCCAGGCTGCCGCCCCGCAGCTCGAAGCCACAGCCGATGGGGAACTCCACCGTCTCCTGCGGGCGCGCCACTTCCCACGGGTCCGCCCGGCGCAGCCAGTTGTCCGGCTCCTCCTGCTGCCAGCCGTTCCGCATCGACTGCTTGAAGATGCCGTACTCGTAGCGCAGCCCGTAGCCCATGGCCGGCAGCTGGAGCGTCGCCATGGAGTCCAGGAAGCACGCGGCCAGACGCCCCAGGCCGCCGTTGCCGAGGCCGGCGTCGGGCTCCTGCTCGAGGAGGCCGAGCCAGTCGACGTGCTTGCGTGCCGCAAGGTCCCGCACGGCGGGATCGAGCAGCAGGTTGGTGACGTTGTTGGCCAGCGAGCGGCCGATGAGGAACTCCATGGAAAGATAGTAGATGCGCTTGGCGTTCTGCCGCTCGTACGTCTCCTCGGTCCGGATCCAGCGCTGGGAGAGGACGTCGCGCACCGAGCGGGCGACCGCCTCGAAGCGCTCGCGGGCGCCGGCCGCCGTGAGGGCGACCACGTTGTCGAAGAGCAGATGCCGCTCGTAGAGGCCGTTGTCAGACCCCGCGAACTGAACCGGGCCGCACCCGTACTGTTCGAGAAGGCGATCGACCGATGTCGTGTCCGTGCTCATGGTCCCTTCCCTTCCGGCCCTTCCTCGCGTGGCGCGCGCCTGGACGACGTCTCACGGCGACTGCGTCCAACCCCGGCCCGTGTCGCGCCAGATGCCAGACGCGATGAATCGCCGGCCATCAGACGAGCGGACTCCGTCCACGATCACCGAATCGTCGCCGCGCAATATCTGATACGAGGACTGGTCGGCTTGCGTGAGGTCGACGACGATGGAGCTCCCCGAGGTCGTCATCACCTGCATCCGGCTTCCCGCGATCCACTGCACCGATCCGCTGATCCGGAGCAACTCCTGCGCCTGCGGCGCCGCCACGACGAGCGCGAGGAGCGCTGCCCCGAGGACGATTGCGGTGACCGAGCGCAGCGGAGTCACGCGGCGAGCGTACGGAGGCGGCGGCGCCCCAGCTATCGGACGTTGGTCCCATGCACGGACTCGGTCATCTCCATGTCGTCGGTGAATGTTCCGAGACTGGCGGCGCTGTTGCACCGGGCCTGGTGGGAGAGGGCCTGCTGGCCCGTGTGAACGTTCTCGTCTCGTCCGTGCCATCCCTCGAGGGCGCGATCGTCCGTACGAGAAGCTGATCATCCAGGGTCGCGGCCCGGGGAGGCGGTTGATGGCGTTCAGGTGCGCCGTGGCCAGGCTGAGCGTGGCCGCGGCGACCTCGGGGACGGAGGCCTGGTGGGCGTTCACCCGACGCAGGTGGAGCTCGGCCGACCGTCGCCGATCGAGATCGAGCCCTTCTGGCGGATGGTCTCGTCGTACATGATGACGCCGCTGATGAACGCGGCGGCGCCCGGCGTCGTGAAGAGCCTCTCGCGGTAGCGGCGCCGACTCTGCTCCGTGGACGGGATCTTCAGCGCGTCGAAGCGCCTGGTCAGCGTGGCGACGCACTCGTCGGCCGCCAGGATGCCTTTCCCGTCGGCGACGAGGCGACGCCTCCTGTGGATCGGCCAGCCCCGTCGCCCCCGACGAAGGCCGGGGCATTCCAGGTCTTCACGGCGGGCAGGCCGCGGTAGTAGCTGAGGACGTTCAGCGTTCCGGTATCGAGCAGGAAGTGCTGGCCCGCGCCCGGAGGCAGGCCCAGCCAGCGCGCCACCAGGACCCGCAGCACGTGCCCATGGGCGAAGAGCGCAACGTCACCGTCGACCGCGCGCGCTCGCGCGATCACCCGATCGACCCGGGCCCCGACCTCGGCCGGCGTCTCGCCGCCCGGGCAGCCGTCGCGAAAGATCAGCCAGCCCGGCGCGGTGGCGTGGATCTGGGCGGGTGTGAGTCCCTCGTACTTCCCGTAGTTCCACTCGACGAGGTCGGGCTCGATGACGGCCGTGTCGGCGAGGCCGCACAGCGCACAGGTCTCACGCGCGCGCTGCAGGGGGCTGGTGAGCACGAGCGCGAACGACTCCCCGGCCACCACCGCGCGCAGCCGCGCGGCGAGCCGGCGCCCGTCGTCGGTCAGGGGAATGTCGGTGGTGCCGGTGTGCTGACCACTCACGCTCCACGCCGTCTCGCCGTGCCTGACGGCGACGACGCGGCGCGCGGCGTGGGCCGTGACGGCCATCGCGGCCTCAGCGCTCGGGCCGTCGCTCGTGGCGCTCGCGCGCGTGCAGCCAGCGAGCGTGATGCTCGCGGATCAGAGCGATGGCCTCGTCGCCCGTGACCACGCAGCGCGGGATCGAGAGATCCTCGGGGTTCACCAGGTGCAGCCGCGAGTCGAGCATGCTGGCCCGCGCCCACTGCACGAGCTCGCTCCACATCCGGCCGACCATGATCAGCGGCGTGTCGACCAGGTGATGCACCTGTAGCAGTTGCCAGATCATCGTCGCCTCGAGCACGGTGCCGATGCCGCCCGGGGCCACCACGAACGCGTCGGAGGCGAGCACGAAGTGGTGCAGGCGGGTGAAGAACGTGCGGTGCTCGAAGACCTGCTCGACGAAGGCGTTGGCCTCCTGCTCGGACGGCAGGTCCACCCGGATGCCGATGGACCGATCGCGCTCGGGCGCACCGGCCTCGGCGGCGCCCTCGTTGGCGGCCTTCATGAGGCCCTGCCCGCCACCGGTGACAATGTCGCAGCCGATCTCGGCCAGCGCGCGGGCCACGCGCCGCGTCTCCTCGTACGGGAACGTGCCCGGTTGGGCCCGGGCCGAGCCGAAGATCGTGACCCGGTAGCGCTCGCGCCGGGACGGCCGCAACCGGGTCAGGTTGCCGACGACGTCCCAGAGGCCGAGCACCGCGCCGACGAGGACCTGCTTGACGTTCTCCTCGTCGGCGAGGCTAATCGGCCGCTGACCGCGCTCGGTCGAAGGCGTCGTGCTCACGGTGCTAGTAGGGCCAGGTCCACTGGTCGATCTCCGGCTTGTCGACCCCGTATTGATAGGCGTACTTCTGGCACTCGATCTGCGTGTTGCGCAGCTTCTCCTTGGCGTGGGCCCCCACCCGCTGCAGGGACGGCACCCGATCGATGACGTCGATGGCCAGGCTGAAGCGGTCGATCTGGTTCTGGATGGCCAGGTCGAGCGGGGTGTTGATGTTGCCCTTCTCCTTGTAGCCCCGCACGTGGAGATTCTTGTGGTTCGTGCGTCGATAGGTCAGGCGGTGGATGAGCCAGGGATAGCCGTGGAAGTTGAAGATGATCGGCCTGTCGGTGGTGAACAGGCCGTCGAAGTCGCGGTCCGACAGGCCGTGCGGATGCTCGCTGGACGGCACCAGCTTGTAGAGGTCGACCACATTGATGAACCGGATCTTCAGATCGTGGAAGTGCTCCCGGAGCAGCGTCACCGCCGCCAGCGCTTCCTTGGTGGGGATGTCGCCGGCGCTGGCGATCACGACGTCCGGCTCCGAGCCCTGGTCGTTGCTCGCCTTGTTCCAGATGCTGAGACCCTTGGTGCAGTGGCCGATCGCGTCCTCCATGGTCAAGTACTGCAGGTGCTTCTGCTTGTCGCAGACGATGACGTTGACGTAGCCGGTGCTGCGCAGGCAGTGGTCGGCCACGCAGAGCAGCGTGTTGACGTCGGCCGGCAGGTAGATGCGACAGACGTTCGGATCCTTGTTCAGGACCACGTCGAGGAACCCGGGATCCTGGTGCGTGAACCCGTTGTGATCCTGGCGCCACACGGTGGAGCTCAGCAGCAGGTTCAGCGAGGACACCGGCGCCCGCCACGGCTGCTCGCGGCTGCTGGCCAGCCACTTGGCGTGCATGTTGAACATGGAGTCGACGACGTGGGCGAAGGCCTCGTAGGTGGAGAAGAACCCGTGGCGGCCCGTCAAGAGGTACCCCTCGAGCCAGCCCTCCAGCGTGTGCTCGGACAGCATCTCGAGGACCCGGCCGTCGGGCGACAGCTGGCCGCCGTCGGCATCCTCGGCCAGGTAGTCGGCCAGCCAGAGCTTCTTGCTCACCTCGTAGATCGCATCGAGCCTGTTCGAGGTGTTCTCGTCGGGGCCGAAGACCCGGAAGTTGCTCATGTTGTCGCGCATGATGTCGCGCAGGAACTGGCCCAGCGGACGCGTGTTCTCCGCCATGACCTGCCCCGGCTTGTCGACCTTGATCGCGTAGCTGCGGAAGTCCGGCATGCGCAGCGGCCGGCGCAGTAGACCGCCGTTGGCGTGCGGATTGGCGCCCATGCGGCGCGCGCCCTTGGGAGCGAGCGCGCGGAGCTCGGGGATCAGACGGCCCGTCGTGTCGAACAGCTCCTCGGGCCGGTAGCTGCGCAGCCACTCCGCCAGCTGCTTCATGTGGGCGGGATTGTCGTGCAGGCCCGAGAGTGGCACCTGGTGCGAGCGCCAGAAGCCCTCGACCTTGCGGCCGTCGACCTCGCGGGGACCGGTCCAGCCCTTGGGGCTGCGCAGGACGAGCATCGGCCAGCGCGCCCGAACGGCCTTGCCGCTGGTCCGCGCCTCCTCCTGGATCCGCCGGATGTCCAGCACGCAGTCCTCCAGCGTCGCGGCCATCTGCTGGTGCATGAGCGAGGGATCGTGGCCTTCCACGAAATGCGGCGTCCAGCCGTAGCCCCGCAGCAGCTGCTCCAGCTCGTCGTGGGAGATCCGCGAGAGCAGCGTCGGGTTATTGATCTTGTAGCCGTTGAGATGGAGGATGGGGAGCACGGCGCCGTCACGGATCGGGCTCAGGAACTTGTTCGAGTGCCAGGAGGTGGCGAGCGGCCCGGTCTCCGCCTCCCCGTCCCCCACCACGGCGACGACCAGCAGGTCCGGATTGTCGAACGCGGCGCCGAAGGCGTGCGAGAGGCTGTACCCCAGCTCGCCGCCCTCGTGGATCGAACCCGGGGTCTCCGGCGTGCAGTGGCTGCCGATGCCGCCGGGGAAGGAGAATTCCCGGAAGAGCTGGAGCATCCCCTCCGCGTCCTCGCCCTTGTTCGGGTAGATTTCCGAGTACGCGCCTTCCAGGTAGACGGGCGCCAACACGCCCGGGGCGCCGTGGCCGGGACCGGCGAGGAAGATGGCGTCGAGGTCGTACTTGGTGATCAGACGGTTGAGATGCACGTACGCGAAGCTCAGCCCGGGGCTGGCGCCCCAGTGGCCGAGCAAGCGCAGCTTGATGTGCTCCGGCTTCAACGGTTCACGGAGCAGCGGGTTGGCCTGGAGATAGATCATCCCGGCCGCCAGGTAGTTGCAGGCCCGCCAGTAGGCGTCGACCTTGCGCAGCTCGTCGGCGGACAGCCGGTTGGCGAGCGTCGTTTTCAGCGTCGGGTCCGTCAGAAGGGCCATGAGTTGTCCTCCGAAGGTGGTGGTGTCTCGCGGTCGGCGATGCTCGTCCGAACGGCGCCGCGCATGGCCGCTCGCGAGCACGGCTCCTGGAATCGCCCGTCTCCCGTCGGGTGAGGGTCCGAGATACGACACGGCCCCGCGCACGGCGCCGGAGGTTCACGGCCGCTGAGCGCGCGCCTGATCCCGGCTCGCGGGAGCGCGACGAAATCTTTCCAGCCGGGCTGCAGCCAGGTCATGCCGTGCAGCCTCTTCCGGTCCGCTCTCGCTACTCCGCCTTCAGGACGAAGTGCGCGCGTCGGTTGAGGCTCCAGCACTCCTCGTTGTGCTCGGAGCACTGCGGCTGCTCCTTGCCGTAGCTGATCACGTTGATCCGGCGCGCGATCACGCCGTGGGAGGCGAGGAAATTCCGGGTGGCATGCGCCCGGCGATCGCCGAGCGCCAGGTTGTACGCCTCGGTCCCGCGCTCGTCACAGTGTCCCTCGATGAGCACGGTTCGGTCGGCGTGCCCGTTGAGCCACTCCGCCGACGCCTGCAACACCTTCGCGTCGTCGGGCCGGATCGTGGACTTGTCGAAGTCGAAGTAGATGTCCGGGAGTTGCGGCTCGGGGGCGAATTCCTTCGGCGCTGGCCGCGCCGTCACCACCGGCGGCGCCGGCGCGGCCGGCGCCGGCGCGGCGGCCACCGGCGGCGCCGGCGCGGCGGCGACGGGGGCACCGGTCGGCGGCGGGGCGGCGGCCTGGGTCACCGCCGGCTGCTTGGCGCAGCCCGTGACGAACAGGGCGAGGATGACGGCGGCCGAGACGAGCGCGTGGCGAGAACGTGTCATGGTCAGTTCCCCCTCATATGGTCAGGCGAGAGCGTGCAACGGCCGGAGCGCGGAGGCTATCGGACCTTGGTCCTAGGCAGTCAAGACTCGACATGGTGTTGACACGTCCGTCGTCCCAGAGCGCGTCAACGAGCGCGTCAACGCTGCACCAGCCGATCACGTCGATCGTGTTGCTCTCGGCGGTACCACGGTCGCTCGAGCCGACGCGGCGGGCACGCGTGCCGGCCACGGCAGCCGCCTGACCGCTCGACGACGCCCGGTTTTCGGCTCAGCGGTCGATTCGCGTGATCTTCGCGCCCTGCAGACCGAGGCCCGCCATGAGCCCGCGCTGGTCGAAGAACACGGCGTAGATGTCGTTCTGCAGCGTCGAGGTTGTCAGGGCCCGGGCGGCGCCGACGTCCAGGATGGCGATGCTGGGCCCGGTGCCGAGCTCGAAGCCCCCGCTGTTGTTCAGGTACTGCAGGGCGGAGTCGCTCATGAAGAACAGCGCATAGCCGAACA